>ERZ869921.909-NODE-909-length-14379-cov-7.919994_pt1 | contig 14379 bp, 10 predicted proteins | sample MGYA00579310_ERZ869921 | MGnify/ENA primary metagenome ERZ869921 (study PRJEB32216, sample SAMN09231816) | wastewater metagenome | place: USA: Maryland | collected 2016-06-21 | study: EMG produced TPA metagenomics assembly of the PRJNA472060 data set (Reclaimed...
TCACTCCAGCGCCGCCACCACAAGAGGACGCCCTCAGCGGCATACACACCTCCGAGAGCCACCGCTCCGATGACGCCGCTTTTTACGGACTCCCCTGTAAATGGGGTCACAATCTCAAGAGCCCGGTAAACCGCCGGGCCGAACAGAAACCCGGCGATGCTCGCAGCGAGGAAATGGCGGACGGCAATGCGCGGGTGTTGCCACGCGACCATGACTTGCAGGGCCGCCCCCGAGACGGCAGAGACGAGGATGGCCGCGTTTTCCGCCGCCCATTGTTTAAGTTGATCTACTGCCATCTTGTCCCCCTCTCTTTGTGGAGTTGCTGAAAAGGCAAAGGTGGGCAATTACGGCACACCGTAAACTGTCCATTGGTAAGCAACGGCGAAGTTTGTTGAATCAAACCTGAGATGAGTTGTCACCCCAGTTTCGCTAGTCTCCGTTCCGCCAGAGTTGAAAACAGTAGAACCGCCAGTGCCGGCATCAACGTCATTGGCCGCCACCATGCTGGGTGTGATCGTCTTGTTTGTCGCAGCTAGCCCGGTCCCGGAAATTTCGACAGAGCCAAGCGACATAGAGAATAGGCTGCCTGTCGCATTGAGCGAAACAGCCGTCCCAAACGTCGTTCCATCGTCAGAGACAGCAACGGTTGCGTTTCCCAATCCACTCCTGAACACCGATCCGACTAGAACGATTTTTGAGTACGTGCCACCCAAAGCAAGGTCAACGTCGGTTGTGGAGCCAGCGACTTGCCCAATATACACAAGGCCTGCGGAGTTTGCAGCAATCGCAGCGGCAACGCCAGCAGGCGTAACGCACCTGTCAGGGTCGGTGCCGGTCTCGGTTTCGGCTTCTGTCGCCAGCTCGCAAGCGCCCTGCGCCGATGTCGTCGCTGCCGGGAGGCGAGCGGCCTCAAGGGTGCCCGAGGAAAAGAACGAGGTGGCACTATCGCCGGTGAGGGCCGCGCCCGCCTCTGCATCGCCTGCCGCATAGTTGCCGGTCGTGTCGGTGGTGAGGGCCACGGCATTTGCGGCAATGGTGACCGCCCCGGTCGTGGTGTCGATGGTGGCATCCCCCGAGGCGGTGAAGCCATCGAAGGCCCCGGCGTTGTTCCATTGGATTTGTCCGTTGGTGCCGCCCGGGGAGCCGCCGCCACCGCCGCCGCCGCAAGACTGCCACGCAATCGCTGGGCCTGTGCTTTCGTATGTCAGGCAAAATTCATCGGTGGCCCCTGATACATCAAGCCCCAAGGCCCCGGACGACAACGCAAGGCCGAGCCCGGTGAGGTCTGAAACCGTGTCCGAGCCGAGGGTGAAATTGGTGGTGAATGTCGGGGCGGTCCCGAACACAAGAGCCCCGGAGCCCGTCTCGCCGGTAACTGCCGAGGCGAGGTTTGCGCTGGAGGGGGTTGCGAGCCATGCGTCCACGCCGGTCCCGAGCCCGGTGATGCCGGAGATGGGGAGCCCGGTGGCATTGGTCAGGGTGAGGGCCGAGGGGGTCCCGAGGTTCGGGGTTGTCAGGGTTGGCGAGGAGGCCCGCACCACCGCGCCGGTGCCGGTGTTGGCTGTGACGGCCACGCCTGCAATCGAGAAGTTGTTGCCAGCGCCAGCCGTGTCAAAGGTCTTGTTGGTCAGGGTGTCAGTTGTGGCCTTGCCGACGAGGGTGTCGGTGGCCGCCGGGAGCGTGAGCGCCGTGGTGCCTGCCGTGGCCGTGGCTGCAAGGGTGGTTGTGCCGGAGGTCGAACCGGCGAAAGTAATACCAGCGCCCGGGGTGGTAATACCGGGGCCGGAAAAGGTGCCTCCGGTGACAGTCTTGCCGGTGAAGGTGAGGGCCGTGGGCAGGGAGAGAGTTGGGGCTCCTGCCACGCCATCCCCGTTTGCCACGGTGATCTCGTTGGCCGTGCCGGTGATGGCCCGGGTGAGGGCGGTGTCGGTTGCCGAGCGGACCACAATGCCGGTGGTCGAGAGCCCTTCATAGGCGGCAAGGTCATTTGCCAGCGCAAAGGTGGGAGCGCCGGAGACGCCATCATTGTTCGAGATGGTGAGACCGGCAGCCGGGGCGGTGAGGCTCCGCTGGACCCATGTGTCGGTCCCGGAGCGCACGGCAAAGCCAGTGCTTGCCAGCCCCTCCAGTGCGGCAAGGTCATTTGCGAGGGCGAGTGTCGGGTTGCCCGAGACGCCGTTGCCATTGGAGACCGTGATGCCCGCCGCCGGGCCTGTCAGCGTCCGGCCTGTGAACGTGTCCGCCGAGGTCTGGGTCAGGAGCCCGTTGGTGTTGAAGGCGGCCCAAGCGGTGAGGGTCGCGTCAAGGGGTTGCTTCTCGGTGTCGAGTTCATTGATGGCCGCCTGCACGGTCGAGGCCGCGATGTTGCCCGCCCCGGTGTTGGTGATCTGGGTGGCCGTGGGGACTGCCCAAGTCAGGGCCGCGCTTGACCGCTGGAGGAATTGACCATCTGCCGAGGCGGCGATGTCCGCCACGTTGCCGGTCGAGTTGGCCGAGCGCCCGATGACGGAGGTGGCCGTCCCCTGCCGGAGTTGCGCGTTGCCGATGCCGTTGGTGGTGACCGAGAGACCATAGGAGCCATTCGCGCCCCCGTCCGTCCCTGTGATGGTGGTGCCGTCCGGGGCGATAGCCCTTTCAAGGGCAAGGGATGCCGTGGTGCCGACCGTCAAATAGGGCACGGCAGCGGGAGCCGCGCCTGTGCCCGGGGTGCCCATAAGCAGCCAGCGGGTGTTCGAGGCCTTGTAGGAGAGGATGTAGCGAGCCCCGGCCACGATGTCCCCGGACCCGAGGGCCGTGGTGCCGTCCAGTTGGTAAAGGCTCCGGGCGGTGGTGCCGTCCAGCTTGAAGGTGGCCGCGCCGGTGATGGTGTTGGCAGCGGTGAACACTACCATCTGCCCATCTGTCAGGGTGGTGACCACCGGGGCGCTCGTGACCTCGATGTCGTTGGTCCCGGAGACCGTGGCCGCAATGGCGAAAGCCTTGGTGGCAAGGTCGCCGATTTCCTCGGTGCAGTTGGCAAAGCCCGTGGCCGTGGTGGTCGAACCCACCGTGTAATTGCAAACCCGGTCAACCGCCGAGTGGGCATTGATGGCCGAAAAGACCAGCGCCACGATGGCAGCGGAAAGTGTGGCCGAGATGAATTTCAGGAGTTTCATGGTCCACCTTAGAAGCTGGGGGTGACGATTCGCATTTCCGTACCGTTGAACTTGATGAGATACTCCAAGTTCGGGTCAAACTCACCAGCCGCCAACTCGTCCCCGTTGGGCTTGAGCAGGTTGACCAGCCCGCCCTCGCCGAAGTTCACATCTACCGGCCCGGTGTTGGCGTTGGCCGGGCGACCGGAGAAATACATGTTTGTGACGTAGCCGTCGATAGCCGGGGCGGTGTCTGCCGTGACCGTGTTGGTCCCGGCCACATTGGTCAGGCTGATAATGCCGTAGCCGGTGGTGACGGCAATGCCGCTCACCACATTGGTCACGCGGTCGGTGATTGTTGAAGCCATGGGTTACTCCATTCCTGCGAGGATGTCTGAAAAGTCGGCGTCCTTGCCATCCTCCAGAACACGGGCCTTTACGTCGGGCCACGCCTCTCGGACGGCTTCAAAGTCATATACCTTTTTCTTGACCATGCGGGCCTCCATCTCGTCGGCAAGTTCCGGCGAGGTGGTGCGGAGGTCCTCGTAGAGGGAGGCGGTCTCCATCAAGGTCTTTTGCTTCCAGCCCGGGACGCCCATGACCACGAGGGAATTGCGGGCCTCGATCATCTGGAGCCGGGCGAGGAACTCCTGCGCCATCTTGCGCTGGGTGGGATTGAGGGTGAGGGTGACCTGCTCCTCGTCGGTCGAGTCCTCGGAGGACACAACCTTGTTGCCCGCCAGTTCTTTGCGGAGGGCTGACATCACGGCGATGCTATCCTTGGCCCGCACGAGCGGATTGAGCCGCTCCACGTCGGGCTTGAAATGCGCCTGCATCAAAGCAAAGGCCTTTGTGTTCTCGTCTTTGGAGGCGAGCATCTGTTCACCGGCCCCGGGTGCGCCGTTCTCGGCAAGGTCCTGATAGGTCTTTGCCGCCTTGGCGAACTCGCCCGTGCTTTCCGAGACCAGCCCCCAGAATTGCATGGAGGAGGTGGAGCCCCGGGTCACGTCTCGCACAAAGCGGTTGGTCATGGCCCCGGAGAGGACCTCGACCTCGCTCCGGCCTTGAGCCCGGGCGCTGGAGGCGTCGGTGATGATCTTGCCCCATGATGCCCCCCAGCCCTGCAAGGCATGGTCAATCTTGGCCGGAGACACGTTGACCGCTCCCCCGAGGGCCTTGGCAATCTCGGAGGTGTGAGCGGTGTACTGCCGCCACGGCTCGAACCCGGCGATGTCCTGCCCCACGATGTCCCGGCCCAAGCCGTCGCGGTTGTGCTTCAACTCGTACATGGTCTCGAACAAGGGGATGCCCATGGGCGGGGCGGTCACCTCGTAGAGCCCGGCATAGAACGACTCCATTGCGACCGGGTTGCCCTTGTAGGCACTCTCAAACGAGGCCTCAAACATGTTTGAGACAAAGCCCAACTCGAAGGGCTTGGGGATGGCGTACCAATCCCCCGGCCCCTTCTTTACCATCCAGTGAGTCGCCCGGAGGTACTCGGAAATCTCCTCATATTCCGGGTCATCGCGGTAGAGGTAGGACAGGCCCAAGCCGAACATGCCGATTGCCGTGACCTTGGCCCATGCGCTTGCACTCTTGGCAAGGTTCGCCTTGTCCCGGGCGGTGAGCGGGCGGCCTGCCTTGTGCGTGATGATGGGGGTGAGCGCCTTGCGGATAGCCCCCTCCGCACTCAAGACGCGGTAGGTCTTTTCGAGGCCCTGCACACTGGCATTCAGGAACGTGACCAAGCGCCGGGCCACATGGGTCTGGGAGCCGTGCCTGCCGAAGTCGATGTAGTCGCGGGCTTGGAAGGCCGCCTCGACCGCCGCCTCGTAATCGGTGAGGCCGTCGCGCTTTGCCCGGGCGAAGGAGTTCTTGAAGATGCCGAGGCGGGTGCCGGTTTCAGTCAGGCCGGTGAGTTCCGATAGCCCCCGGATGCCAGAAAAGCGCTTGATGGTGTAGCCCTTCTTGTTGAGGGCGTTGATGTCCCTCTTGGCCCGGCCCTTGTCGAGCGATGCCACGTTGGCCCCGCCCGAGATGCCGCCGAAGGTGTTGTAAATCCGGGTGACCTCCCGTTGGGTGAGTTCATCCCGGAGCCCGGCAGCGCCGGAGATGAAGGGGATGTAGCCATCCCCCACGAGAACCCAAGCGCTGATTTGGTCGCGGATGTAGTTCGCCATGACGAAGTGCGGCGCGGTGGTCACGCCATACCGGACAATCGTGGTGGGCAAGGCCATGACGGAGACGAACAGGTTGCGCATTTCCTTGTTCATGCCGGTCATGGCGTCATAGAGGTCGCGCCCGAAGTCGCCATCCGCAAGCCGGAGGGCCTGCTTCTTGCCGTTCTTCCACATGTAGATGATGGGTTCCCCGGCCTCGTTGATTTCCCCGGCCCGGAACACTGTGCCGGTGGCGTCATCCCCGAGGAGGTCATCCACAAAGGAGGTCAGGTGGTCAACGTCATCCGGGGAGAGACCAGCGTCCTTTGCCGCCGAGCGCAGGACCTCGGTGACCCCTACCTTGCTGCCCTTGAGTTGGGTCGATGGAATGCGCTCGACAATCGCCCCGGCTCCCGGCCCGGCCATTTCCGCCAAGTCCGAGAGCGCGCGGAACACGTCGTTCCGCTTCATCAGGGCGTTGAAGGCGTAGGCGTCGGCCATCATGGTCTCCAGCGGATTGATGACCGAGCGCTTTGACCCCTTGAATGCCTTCAAGATGGAACTCCGCAGGGTGAGGTTTCCGCCGGTGCCGCCCGCTTCTTTGTCGAGGTCCCGGAGGTCGCGCATCATGGGCACGTAGTCTTTGCGCTTGAGCAATTCCTCGTAGAGTTCCTGAGTGATGAAACCGGCCTCGTACTTCTTGCGGAGCATGTTGCGGCCCCACTCGTAAACCATATCGGCGGCCTGCACATAGTTCGGGTGAGCCGCCTCCAGTTCTTGCCGCGTGACCTCGTAGTCGCCCCGGGTGAACTTGCCCGGAGGGTTGGGGATTTCACCGGCAAGGAAGCGGTCATACTCTTGCAGCGCCCGGCGGGAGACCAGATAGGCGGCAAAGTCTGCCATGGCCGTATCATCCCACGAGCGCCACGTTGACCCGAGCGCGGTGGTGATGGCGTCGGAGAGGCTGGCCCCCTCGGAGACCACGCCCCGATAGGGCACAACGCCGTGCATGGCGTCGATGTGCCCAGCCGAGTAACTGTCAGCCGAGAGGCGTCCGAGGCGGTAGGGGTCTTGTGCGCTCTTGATGTTCAAGGCCCTGCCGGTGCGCTTCTCGTACACCTTCATGAGTTCATCGACCGCCCGGTTGATGGGGTTGAGTTTGTCGATGAGCGAGGTGTAGGTCTTTGAGGCGAACTCGGCCAAGGCTTCACGCGGCCCCCCGGCCTCGGCAATGGCCTCAGAAATCATGCCGCCCTTGCGGGAGGAAACGATGTCAGCGGCCACCACGGCAGCGGAGGGAGCGCTTGTCCAATTGCGATAGCCCTCTTGAGCCGCCCTGATCTTGTCGAGTTGCAGGCGGTCCCCAGCCTCCAGCATGTTTACGAAAGCGGCGGTGAACTTGGGGGCGACCCGGTGGGCATAGGCCGGGGTAGTCACAAAGAAGCGGAACCACTCGGCAAAGCCTTCCGAGAGTTGCTGCCTCGGGTCAGCCCCGGCATAAGCCAGCGGCTCCAGTTCGGCGGTATGCGCCCGCTTGAGGGAGTCGAGGCTCCGGCCCCATTCCGTCTCAAGGGAGTGAGCGGTCTCGTGGGCTTGCGTGTCGAAGTCCGAAGCCTCCCGGAGGCGGATGACGCCTTGATTGCGGTCATATTGTCCGGCCACCTTGCCAGCCCCACGAGGAGCGCGGGCGAGCCTGCCCTGCCGGACAGGTGCGCCGGTCACCGACCGGAGGGTCTCGGAGACTTGCTCCAGCCTTCCGACCCCCGGCACATTCTGGTTGGTGGTAACCCCAGCCTGCGACCGATTGACCGGCATATTCGAGCCGGGCTGGGGGCGGGCCGCGAAAGCAATTGATGGCTTCACCTCAACGTCAAAGCCCAGCCGGGCAATCTGCGCCCTTATTCCTTCGAGGTCGCCCTCAAGGGTGGCAATGAACTTCGAGACACCCTTTGCCTCGCCCCCGGAGTTCCGCACGAGGGCGCTGATCTCATCCAGATCGTCCTTGCTGACCGGAATTGTCCGAATGCACTTTGCAAGGCTCATGTCATCCCCCTCATAAATTCTTGAATGACGGCAAGGATGACCTCATCGTCGTCGTCAGGCTCGATTATATCCAAAGGCTCCGGCTGGTAAAACGGCTTCTTTTTCTTGCGTCCCACATAGGGGCCGGTGTTCACCTCGGGAGTGGGGGGAGGGACGGTCGTCCCGGGTCCCCAATACAGTGCGGGGAAATGACCCGCCGCAAAGTAGGTATTGGGGAAAAAGTCAGCCATCAGCTAGGGTCCAGCGTGACGTTGGTGCGGCCCGTTGCATCGACATCGGCGACCACGCGGTCCTTGGTGTCGCCAAGGTCGCGGAAGGTCACGGTCCCGGTATCTGCTCCAGACATCTTGCCCGCTGTTGCCGCGGCGATGAGGCGCAAGATTTCGGCAGCGGTGAATCCGCTTTCGATCACTTCCGTCCATGGGTTCGAGGCGGAGCCTGCATCATTGAGTTTCTCGCCCATCGTCCCGGCGTCATTGTTGGAGGCGGCGAGGGCGGCCCACACGGCTTGCCCCACGTTGGCGGTGGTGAGGCCGGTGCCTGTCACCACAATATCCAGCGTCATGTTGCCATAGGCGGCGATGGTGGCCTCCAAGTCGCCCGAGCCCAGCATGTTCAAGACAAGGTTGGCAATGCCGAACAGGTCGGCACTGAGGTCCCCGGAGCCCGTCATGTCGAGGCTGGCATTGAGCAGGCCGACGATAGAGGCCTCAAAGGTGCCGGAGCCGGTCATCGCAAGGGCCATGGCTACGGCAAGCCCGGCGGTCGCTTCGAGGTCGCCTGCCCCCGTCAGGTCCAGAGACATCGCGCGGGAGGGGATGAGATTCCCGGAGAGGTCGCCCGCGCCATCGGTACGCATCGACATTTCGCCGTCGCTGATTGGGGCCTGCCACACACGAGGCAGATAGTGGCCGACGGGGTGGGCGGCGGTGTCGAGGACGGCGCTTGCCCCGTCCGGGTTGATGAACTTTTCCCACTGGTAACGGCTGTTCCACATGCCCGGCAACAAGGCGTGAGCCGACCCCTCTGGGGGGGCGATGTCGTAATAGGCCCGGAAACAGTTGTTAATCAGCGACATGGTTATGCCCAGCCGAAGTTCAGAGCACATTCAATGAGGGAGTTGGCAGGGGTGGCAACACCGCTCTTGAGGATGCCGTAGATTGCCGCGCCGTCATAGACGCGCACACCGCCGTCGAAGCGCCACGGAACCGCCTGCCCGAGAACTTGCAGCGGGATGGGCTCGCCCAACCTCTTGACCAGTGCCACGGTGTAGGTGCCGGACACATAGGAGGCGTTGTTGCGAACGCCCTGAATGGTGCGGATGCCGCTGTCTGCACCCTGCAACGGCATGACCGGGCCGAACTTCCCCGCGCCCGTCGCGCCCGTGTAGAGGATGTGAGAGTTGGAGGCCGCCGTCTTGCCAATGGGCAGGGAGGGCGAGGACGGGGTGGCGCGAGCCGTGGTGCCTGCCCCGTTCTGGTAGGTGAGGGAGAGGCCGGGGGTGCCTGCGCCCAGCGCCGTCGCTGCCGGGTTGAAGAACATGGCGTCCACGCCAACACCGTCCGAATAGCGCGGCAGCCGCACGTCGATGACGTTGGTGCCGGAACCTGCGTCGGTGAAGGCGATGGCCGTGCCCGCGATTGCGTTGGTGCGTGAGGTGGCGAAGCGGCAGGTCGTGGCCGAGACGCGGATGGTGTAATAGTCGGTCCCTGCCACAAGTCCGGTTGGCAGCGCGCCGCCCGAGTTGCGGAAACGCACCTTGGAGAGGTTCTGGATGTCGTTTGTGTAGGTGCCGAGCAGGCCCGACGATGACGAGAAGGTGATGGTTTCACCGCCGCCCGTGGCCGTGCCATCGTTGTAGGGCCAAATGACCGTCTGTTCCGTCGTGGTGGTCACCGTCGTCTTGCGGATGAACCCCAGCACGTCCACCAATTGCAACCAGCAAGGGACGCTCGTGGCCGCCGCGGTGCAGGCCATGGCCGTCTCAAGGATTTTGTAGTCGTCGCCGTTCGCCCCGACATCGCCGCCATGGTAGAGGGAGCCCGCGTTGGTGAACTGGTCGGACAGGGATTGGAAAAGCAGGTTCGTGCCTGCATCGAAAATAGCGTCGGCCTGAGGGAAGCCACCGCCGCGGAATAGGGTGTGCCACTCGTTCGCCACCGCCGCCGCCGTGGGGTTCATCTGCTTGGAAAGGACGGTCTGGAACCGCTTTCCGAGCGCGGACATTGAGTTCAAACGATTGTCGAGACTTGTGAAACCAGCCATTTAGACCTCCACCCAGAGGGTGCGGATTTGCCCCTCGATGATTGCACCGTTGAGAGAACCCACCGGCTGACAGACCAGTGAGAGATATGCGTCGTCCTGTATTTGCTCCAACATGCCCAAGTCGCGCAAGCCATCCCATTCCGAGGGGTTGGTCACCTCGTAGTTGCCGACCGGCATGAGTGGCTTGACCAGCACGGCGGCAAGGTTGCCGCTGTCAGCGACCGGGAACGTGATGCTTTCGATGGAGCGCACCCCGCCATCGCCCGAGGCCAGAGGCATGAACAGGCCGGACAAGCCTGCGGTCGCCGGGCCAGAGTGGGCAATTGTGCCGAGAGCCGTTTGCGTGTTGATGGTGGTGATGGCGGTCTGCCGCCCGGCCACACCGTCGGAGTTGGTGTAGGTGATCTGGACCGTGCCGCCGCCGATGTAAGGGAACTGTTCCACCAGCATGATCTGGACGCCCTTGCCGTCCTCGTAGCGAGGCAGCGTGACGGTGTTGTCCATCTCCTGCGTATCTTCCATCGGGATGAGGGGGTAGTAGAGCAGATAATCCATGACCCGCAACGGCATGGCCGCGGCGGCGGTCGTGGAACAAACGGTCACCCCTTGGAGGAATTTCCGGAAATCACTACCCTTGTCCTCGCCATGATCGAGGCCGCCGAACGTGCTGCGCCGAAGGGCTTGAGCGGCGAGAGGTGTCCCGTCCGTGAAATAGTTGGCCGCCGGATAGCGGCCAAACATGGTGAGGTCCATCCAGATGCCGGAAGCCGTGACCACCGAGGGGTTCTTAATCCATGGGCGCGAGTGACTGCGCCCCTCGTCCGGTGATGCAAACAGCTTGGCATGTGTGAGCATTAGATACTCCTGCCAGTCAAGGAACTGAGAAGCTGGCGAACCGTGAGTTTGACCTTGATGCCTGCCTTCTTGGCGAGGCTCATGTTTCCAGCGCCTCGCAGGGTGACCTTGCGGTTGGCCCAGATGGCGGCCTCGGTATGGGGGCAGGAGAATTTCTTGTCAGGCTCCAGCCCCTCGCCCCGGGGAGTGATCTTCACCGAGGCCCCGCAAACAGAACATTCGTAGAGAGGGGGAAAGTTGCTCAAGGTCTCAGGTCTCCGTGATGGTCACGGCACCGGCGGGGAACCGGGGCTGAATTTGGTTTGAGACGGCGATGGGGGCATTGAGGTCGCCGTAGTGCCACACGATGCCAGCGCCCGAGACATCCTTGCCGACCGCGCCGGTGGTGATGGTCTGGCCGGTCACGCCACACTGAGGGAACTCGATGGCCGCCGCGTTTTCGGTGGCTCCGGCGCTTGGAACCGTCCATCCGGAGGTGGTTCGAGGGACCGCTACGCGGGTATAGTCCGTGTAGGTGGTCTCGCTGGTTGCTTGGGTCGATGCCCCGGTCAGGGATGCCGAATGCAGCGACATGTGGGTATTGGTGAGGGGGGACGAGGCGTCGTTCTCCGCCACGTCTGCAATCGCCGTGGCATTGTAGAGAAGGGCAAGGATGGAATTGCAGAGGCTTGTTGATTTTGGCATGGGCGGGTCCTCAGTTGAATTGGTTGTAGAGGTGTTTCGGGCGGGATGCTTGGGACGCTTTCACAGAGACGATTTTGCCCTTGGTATCACGTTCGACCTTGAAATTATACTCCGGCGCGGCGGCTGCCAGCTTGGCCTCCAGCCGGTCCAGTCTTGCCAGCAAAGCGGTGTCGTCTCGCACGATGGACGTGGTGACCGGTGGCGGAAGGTAGGTCAGCATCTCCTCTAAGCGGTCGAGACGCTTGCTGATTTCATCGAGATGGTCTGGGGGTGCCTCAGGGAGGACCCCACCAAGTTCTTTGAATTGCTCCAATTTAACCCGCATTGATGCACTCCAGCAATTGTTTCACGCTTTTAATTCTGGTGGTCAGAAAGTCAACGACAGGCCCGGCTTGGAGTTTGGCCTTTTGGCCGTCGTCCAGCATGATCTCGACCGTCGCCTCCCTCCATGCCCCGGGTTCGGCAAGTGGGTCCTGCGGCGGTTTGGCCCCTTGCGAGGCCCGGCCTGCCCCCGTATCTTCGCCCAAAATGGAGGACTCCATGAAGTTCGTAGATTGGGAAGGCCGCCCCGCGGTCTCTGACAAAGGTTTCGCTTGGTCCGTGCTGGAGCCCGGTGCCGATTGGGAGGAAGTCGATTCCGCCGAGGTCGGTGACTCCGGCAGGTTGCTTGCCTCCGAGGATGACATGCGCGAGGAGTTCTCCCGGACGTTCGGCATCTTGCCGCCCCTGCCCACGGTCGCGCCCCAAGAAGGGTCCAGCGCATCCAAGAGCGGATAGTAGAGGTCCTCCATCTTCTTTTCGAGCGCGGCCTTTTCAGGCCCCGGCGGGAGGTCACGAGCGGCGGTATAGAGTTCGTGCCCGCCCTGTTCCATCTTTGCTTTGAGGAGTGACGGCTCCCAGATTTGCACCTCGCCGATGGTTCCGTCCGCGAACTGGACCATGACCTTGCGGTCAAAGTAGCCCTCGGCAAGGACCGTCCAGCCTTCATCCAGAACCCGGAAGTTGTCGGCGAGGAGGTTGACCACCCTTTGCGCTTGGTCCGGGGTGTCCACAAGGAAGCCCGCCCGCACGAGGTCGGCGAATTTCTGGGTGGACTTGTACCGCTTGCGAATCATATTCTGTTGAGCGGTCTCGCGTTTCTTTAACCCGGGGTTCTTGAACTTGGCTCCGGTGATCTGGGCAATCTCGTCTCCGACCGCGCCGAGCCGGTCCTGATGCTTCTGGAGGATGCCGCCCGCGTAGAGGTCATCGAGGGTCCGGGCGGGCTGGGTGTTGTAGAAAGACTGTGAGACCTGTTGAGCCATCGCGGGCTCGGTGTAGTCGCGCAAGGGAATGAGCCTGCCGGTGCCGACAAGCTGCCGGAGTTCGGCCACCTCTGGAGGAGGGCCGGAGCGGAGCATCTCGACATCGCCCGCCTTGTTGACCTTCCTGCCGGTCGAGGTGAACCCGAGGCTTTCATAGAAACGGATGATGCCCTCCCGGTCGGTCGAGCGGTCGAGCGGGGTGGAGTAGGCCCGGACGGCGAGCCCTGCATCGTCGGCCTTGTCGAGGAAAGCCATCATGGCCTCGCGGCCCTCGCCTTGGCGGCGGAACTCGGTCGGGATGCGGAAGGCGATGATTTCCACCTCGCCATCCCGCGGGGCATAGGTGATCGAGGCCTTGCCAATGATGGCATTGCGAGCCGTTCCCGAGGGGCTGAAATCGAGATAGTCGGCGTCCCGCTTCACCATGAACAAGATGTCTTGGTCCTTGCCGGTGCGGCTGAGGTCCACGAGGTCGAGTTGGTCGCCGGTATCTCCGAACAGGCCGAAGTCGAGGGCCTTCTGGGGCTTGGCGCTCTTGAGCGGTGCAGCCGCCCGGCGCTCTGCAAGGGTCTTGTCTCCAATGCGCTCGGCCCCGGGGAGAACGGCTTGCGGCTTCTTGTCGGCCCCGACATCGAACAGGCTCGGACCCTTGGGAGCCGAGAAGGCGATGCCCGATTTCTTGGGGAGATAGTCCTCCACCTTCACCGTGAGGGGGGCGATGCCGTATTTTGCGTCGGGCTTATAGCCGGAGTAGATCATCGACCTCACTTGGTCGGCCATCTCGGCGAAGCTGTTCATGTCGAGGTGACCCGAGGGGCCGAGGTCATCCATGAAAGTGACCTGCCACTCCACTCCCGGCTGGAGGCTCTTGGTCACGGTGACGCTCTTGTTGATTTTCCGACCCTTGTAGTCGGTCACCTCCTCAGTGGCGCGAAAGCCGTTGAACTTGTCGAGAGCCGTGCGGAGACTCGCGTCAAAGGTCTCTTTCTCCGCCTTGCGGGCGGCGATGAAGGCGCGGAACTGGTCATTGTTTGCCGGAGCCGAGAATGCAATCCGGGGGTCCTGTGCATCCCATGTGCCACGGTTGTAGATGCTCTTGATCTGGTTGGGCTCGAAAGCAACATATTGAACCTTGCCGCTTCCGTCTGCCCATCCGCTGATGATGGCCCCGTCATGACCGGCTGCCTGTGCCCTTTCGAGCATATCCCTCACCTCGTTGCTTCCGGTCATCTTCCCGGTCTCGCGGTCGGTAAGGCGGATTTCGGCGGGGTTCTTTAGGCTCAAATAAACCGGAACCGTGTTGGCTCCGTCATACCCGGCGATGTAGCCCTCTGCATCCCTGATTTCCTTGCGGCTGGCACTGGCCGAGAAGTTATCGGCCACCGCCGGGTCGGGCGTGAAATAGTAGCCCGGGAGGTCAATATGCTTGGCCTCACCTTTGGCAAATGTCGAAAAGCTGGAGGCGGTGCCGTGATAGAGGACGAGCGGGTCGCCGTTCTCATCCACCACCTTGCTTTCACCGAACCACCTGCCAAAGGCCGGGGTGTCGGTGTTGCGGTAGCCTCCTAGCGAGGCGGCAATGGACTGTGCCGATGGAGAATTGCCCGCGCCGTCCGGCGAAGCAGATGCAGCCTTTCGGAGGTTATCGAGGAACTCCCGGACTGCGACCTGTCGGGGGGTGCCGTCGTGGAGGGACTTGGCGGCGGCGGCGAGGGCGGCGGCGACCGGCCCTTTGCGGCGGGCCGTGGCTTGGAGGGTGGCGAGGATTTCGGCATCGGATTGTGCCCTTTCGAGGTTGGTGGCCGTGGCGAGTTTGTTCCCTGCCCCGGTGAGGCGGGCCTCCTCCTTGACCAGAGTGTTGAAGGCGGCGCGGTCCTTGCGGAGCGCGGTGGCTGCACTGGAGAGGACCTGAGCCCGCTCCTTGAACAGGATTTG
>ERZ869921.910-NODE-910-length-14374-cov-7.034430_pt1 | contig 14374 bp, 20 predicted proteins | sample MGYA00579310_ERZ869921 | MGnify/ENA primary metagenome ERZ869921 (study PRJEB32216, sample SAMN09231816) | wastewater metagenome | place: USA: Maryland | collected 2016-06-21 | study: EMG produced TPA metagenomics assembly of the PRJNA472060 data set (Reclaimed...
CGTTCTTGAAGCTGTCGCCGAGGCCGTCGAGGACCTTGCCGGTGGCGCCGGTCGAAACTTGGATGGTGTCGAGCGCGGAGTCGACATCCGACGCGGCGGAGAAAAGCACCGCGCCGAGGCCGAGACCCGCGGCGGCGATGGTGCCGGTCGGGCCGAGCACGCCGAGGATGTTGCCGATGGGCCCACCGGGCGAGATGGCGCTACTGGCCTCTTTGTTGACCGCACCGAAGATGCCGCCGGAGAGCGACGAGCCGGCCTTCGCGCCGGTGGTCGCCGCCGCACTCTCGACGGGCGCGAGCTCCTTGGCGATGCTCGCGCCGATGCCTTGCGCGGAGGGGACGATGGAGACGTAGGCGGTTGCGAGCTCTACCGCCATCGGTCACCTACCTCGCTCGGTCAAGTTTCGCCTCGGTGGGCGCCGTATCGGGACGCGCGAGCTCGCCGGCGTTCCACTGTCGGGCGAGCGCGCGCATTTCTGCCAGCGGGATCGCGGTGCCGATACCTTCGGGCTCGGCGCCGGGCCGCGGGAGTGGCGTGGGCCTCGTCGCGTGTTTGTCGCCGGAGCGTTGCCAGTTGGCGGCGGCGAGGTGGTCGACCGCGAGCGCGAGGAGGTAGTCGCCGGTGGACCATGCCGCTGCGGGGTGCACCGCGCGTTGCGTCGCGGCGTCGGGCGGAAGGTTCGCCACGAGGACCGCGACGCGTCGCGGGGTGATGTGCCCGCGCCACAAGTCGAGGAGGTCGACGTTGTAGTAGCGCGCGAGGTCGGCCTCGACGGCCTCGCCGTGCTCTCGGAGGAGAGCGACGAGGCCTATCAGTTTCCCTGGACCGTCCCGAGGACGAGCTTGAGGAATCCGAGGAGGTCCGACGCGAGCGGGTTGGCCGTCTTGTATCGCTCGTATTGCTCGTCACCGAGGATGAGCCGCATTCCGGTGATGACGCGCTCGTTCTCGAAGGCCTCGAGCGCGTCGAGGGTGACGGCGCCGGGGTCGACGACGTAGTCGTCGCCGTTCCACGGGATGACGAGCGCGGTGGTGGCGGCTTCGGCTTCTTGTGCCTTGGTCATGGCGCGGGTTGCTCCTTGGTCGCGGGTGCGCGGGTGAGAATCCGCCGGGAGAGAGCGGACCCGCGCGGCCGCTCTCCCCCGTTGGCGGTCGGTGTGCTAGCTGTCCGGGCCCGAGAGGTACTTGTAGGCCTTGACGCCCGTGGCGTCGGAGTAGCACGTGATCGTGAACTCGTAGCCGACGGCGTCGCCCGAGGCGTAGGTGATGGGGCCCTTGTCGGAGAGCTGGCCGGAGGGGATGACGATGCGAATGAGGTCGGAGCCGTCGATGACGTGGACGACCCAGCATCCGGCGACGGGCTGCGTGCCGGTGATCTCGACGACGCCGTCGTAGCTCTGGCCGTAGAACGCGGCGAGGACGTAGCGGTTGGTCTCGATGCACCGGAACTTGTAGGTGAGCTCGTGCTCGGTCTGTACGACGCGCACGACGTCGCCGTTCTGCCATGCCTTGATCTTGTTGGTGGAGAGCTTCTCCTCCTCGATGACGCCCTTGTCGTCGATGTAGCCGAGCTCGTGGAACGCGGCGTTGAGCGACGTGGTGGCGTCGGAGGGGAGGGTGGTGCCGTCGGGCGCAGCCGCGACGTAGCCGGTGGAGAATACGCGGACGTCGTCCGCGGTGAGCGTGGGGGAGGTCATTGCGGACTCCTAGGAGCTGAGAGGCGGCGTGCCGCGCGTTTGGATTTGGAGGGTTTGCGTTGCGCGGGGTTGGTTGGAGGTGGGATCGGGGAACGATGCCGGCGCGGCGAACTCGTCGACCGAGTAGACGGTGACGCCGTCGACGACGGTGCCGGCCATGGCGTGCACGAGCGCGCGGACGGTTTGCGCGAGGGTCATGGCGAGGTCGGCACGTGGCGCCCATGACTCGACGGCGAGGGTGGCGGCGTCGACGACGACGTTGCGGCGGGCGCCGCCGACCGCGTCGACGCGCACAAACGTTTCGGGGCGTTGGGTGGGGATGCGGGCGCCGACGTGGACGTCGGGGTAGCCGTAGGCGGGGAGCTCGTCGGTGAGGTGGGCGATGACGAGCTCGGCGGCGTCGGGGAAGACGATGACCTCGGCCATGGGTTACCGGCCGGCGTCGATTGCGGCGGTGAGGACGTGGTCGGTGGCTTCGGCGACGATGGCGGCGGCGGTGGTGCTGATGACCGAGGCGCGCGCGCGGGTGCGGCCGATGGTGGTGGATGCCTCGAAGCCGTCGCCGGCGGCCGCCGCGATGCGTTCGGCGCGTGCGGCGAGGTCGGCTTCGATTTCGGGGCCGGTGAGCAGTTGGCGCACGCCGTCGCGGTTGAGCTCGATTCTCATCCGAGGACCTCGCTGAGGTTGGCTTCTACGTGGTGCGCGGTGCTCGAGCGGGCGGGCGCCGGGTTCGGCGGGCCGACGACCTCGAAGGTGCGGTCGTCCCATTCGACGCGGTCGGTGGCGACGATGTCGGTGCCGGTCGGGAAGTAGCCGACCCATTCGGAGAGGCGGGCGTCGCGTTCGCCGAGCTCCTCGGAGCTGGTGCGGTAGACGATGCGCGCCCGGCTCGAGGTGCGCGTCGCGGTTGACCAGTCGGGGAGCGTGTCGCCGTAGCCGTCGGTGAGGCTCGCGGCGCGGACGATGCTCACCTCGTGGACGAGGAGCGTCGCGAGGCTCATAGGCCTTGGCGGCTGGCGGAGTGCGGCCGACGGTAGGCCTCGAGGCGGAGCTTTTCCTCGGCGAGGAGACCGACGGGGCCGGCACCGCCGACGGAGCCGGTTTGGTAGGTGTAGCCGGCGACGGTCTCTTGGATGATGGCACCGTCGCGGGGGTCGCGGCCGAGGGCCCGGAGGACGACGTTGCACGTGATGGCGACGACGAGGTCGGGGACGGTGCCGCCGTGGGCGTAGGAGACGAGGACCTCGCCGAGCGGGGTGCGGTACGGGGCGAGCTCGAACTCGTTGAGCGCGACGGCGGAGAGCGCCAGGCGGTCGTCGCCGAGCCATCGGTAGGTGATCGCGTTGCCGTAGTCGTCTTCGACGGCGGAGACAGCCGTGACGGGCCGTTGAGGCATTCGGACGATGCCGTTGCGGAGCCGGAGGCGCACGAGCGTCGAGGCGCCAGCGGTGAACTCTTGGCCGGCCTCGAGGCGCACGGTGGCCGACGCGTCGCGGAGGAGCGCCTCGGCGCGGGTGACCTCGGTGGAGGTGAGGGCGTCGGCGGTGATTCGCTCCTCGAGGTCGTCGACGGTGGCGAGCGGGTCGAGCGTCACGGTTTCACCTCCTCGAGGAGTGCGCGCATCGCGGCGGCGTCGCATCGGATGGCGTCGTAGCGGGCTCTGAGGGCGTCGTTGGCGGCGTTGCCGCGGTTGCGGGTCTCTCTGGGCTGCGGTGGGTGCCAGAGGTGCCAGAGGGCCGCGTCGGAGCGCCATGCGCCTCCGAGGAGGATGCGGAGCGCCCATCCCCAAGAGCGGTCCTCTCCTCCCCAGCCGACGAAACGCGGGTCGAGCGGGACGTCGAGCGCGGTGGCTTTGGGGAGGACGACTATGCCGCCGGCGGGACATCCGACGTAGGGCGGCTCCTCGAGGCCGAGGCGCCGGTCGGGTTCGGCGCCGGCGAGGACGGCGGCGGTGGCGTCGTCGGTGAGGCGGTACACGCGCCGGTGCGGGATTGCCCAGGCGTACCCACCGGCAACCGCGTTGACGGCGGCGGTGAGGTTGTCGGTCCACACGTCGGCGTCGGCGACGACGACGACGCCGTCGGGTGCGTCGTGCACGGCGGGCATGACGAGGCGGGCTTTGCACCATGGCTCGGCGGGTCCGGTAGCGACGACGAGGTTGTAGTCGGGGTGCCGTTCCCGGTAGCGGGCCTGGACCCATTCCCACGCGCGCTCGCGGGCGGGTTGGCCGGGGGTGTACGGGACGACGACCGTTACCTTCACGCTGCGCGTGCGCCCTTGGCGCGGTTGCACGAGAGGTGGGCGGCCTGAGTGTTGGCTCGGAGGTGCGGGCCACCGAGGGCGATGGGTATGACGTGGTCGAGCGACGCGGAGCCGGGATCGGGGAAGGCGAGGGCCGGGTCGATGGGGTCGCCGCAGATGCCACACCGCCAACCGTCGCGCTCGAATATCTCCTCGTGCTCGAATCGTTCGGCATCGACGCCGCGCGTGATGGCCTGACGTGCTCGAGCTCGGGCCTTGTAGGGGGCGGGGTTGCGCGCGTAGGCGTCGCGGTCCTTGGCGCGCTTGTCGGTGCGTTCGTTCCACGCGGCGCGCGTGGCTCTCCACTTGGCGGAGTCGCGGTAACGGCGCTGGCTGGCCGCCGCCGCCTCGGGGTTAGCACGGTGCCAGCGCGCCGCCGAGGCTTTCGCTCGGTCGGGGTTCGCGACGTATTCGCGTCGTGATTCCGCGACGCGGCACGCCTTGCACGTGAGCCGGCGGCCGTCTCGACGCCGGGCGTCTCGGTGGAACTCGACGAGAGGCTTGGACTCGCCACACCGCGTGCACGTCTTCACTGGCGCCACCGGAGATACGGAGCGGGGTCATGGATGAGCCCGCTCTCGAAGGGAGCGAGAAACCAAAAGTGCTCGCGCCATACCTCGGCGAGGGCCTCTTCGCCGTATCGCTCGAGGATGAGGCCGTAGCCGCGCCAGTGTGCGCCGGCGTCTTCGGGGAGGTCGGTGGCGGCGTAGGCGGCGGCGCCGTTGCGCGCTTTGCGGACGAACTGCTCCGCGCTCCGGTAGGGGAAGTGCCGCACCTCGAGCGCGACGGTGATGCGCGCGGGCCCGTTGAGGGTGACGCCGTGGTTGCCCTGGTGGACGACGGCGCCTTCGGCGGGCCGGAAGGCGACCTTCGGGAGGCCGGCCGGTTCGGCTTGGCGCCACTGGATGGACCGGAACGGGTCGGGGTCGGTGGGGTCGATGCCGCTCGGGAAATGGTTGTAGAGCTGCGCGGCGGCGATGCTGTACCCGGGCGGGATGGCCTCGAGCACGTCGACGATGCGGTGCGGGGCGAGCCATAGCTCGTCGGCGTCGAAGGGGATGACCCACTTGGCGCCGCGCATCCGGGCGAGGTCGGCGAGGACGGAGACCTTGCGGGACTGGTAGTAGCCGGGGTCGGGGTCGTCGACGATGATGAGCTCGGCGGTGAGCTCGTCTTTGAGGTCCTCGAGGATGTCGCGGGTGCCGTCGGTGGAGCCGTTGTCGGCGACGATGATGCCGTCGAGGCCTTCGTCGGAGAGGTGCCGGAGCGTGCCGGCGATGATGTCGGCCTCGTCCTTGACCATGGCGACGCCGTAGACGCCGCTCATGGGGTCATCACGACGAGCTGGGTGCCCATTGCCCATCCCTGGTCACTGCCGCGGGTGAGGCCGTGGAAGACGATGTCGAAGCCGCATCGGGTGAGGTAGGCGTCGAGCTCGGCGGCGTTCCATTCGCGGACGTGGCAGATGTTCGGCGACGGGCCTCGGTGCTCCGGGCCGTGCTCGACGTCGCGCTCGGGCGTGGAGAGGATGATGAGCCGCGCCGGTGACGTCTTGAGCGCGGTGAGGGCGGCGGTGGGGTCGATGAGGTGCTCGAGCACGTCGGAGAAGATGACGACGGCGTCGGGCGGGATGGGGAGACGGTCGACGGTCTCGAGGTTGACGTCGTGCCAGTCGGCCCACGGGTGCGCGGCGCGACAGTGTGCGAGGTTGTCGCCGTAGTCGATGCCGGTGAAGGCCCACGATGGGTGACGGCCGTGCATCGCGGCGAGCTTGTCGCCGAACCCTGCGCCGATGTCGACGACGACGCCGTCGGCGAGCCATTCGGCGAGGGCGTAAACGTCGGGCTGGAAGGTGACGCCACGGGCGGCGGGGACGTCGTCGAGGTAGTAGACGGGCTCGAGCCGTTCCCGGTAGCCGGCCGGGAGGCCGAGGTCAGTACCCACTACCGGCCCTGACGTCGCCGATGTGGTGGACCCATTCGCCGGAGTCGCGGCCTCCCCACAATCCGAACCGGAGCGCCTCGTCCTCGAGGAGCTCGTGGCTGAATCGGCCCTCGGAGTGTGCGCCTTCGGGCCAACCGTGCCACGTGAGCGACCGGCGGTAGAGGCTCGGATTCGTGGTGAAAAAGAGCCGATGCTCGAGCCATCCGAGGAGGCCGAGGCGGTGCTCTTCGTAGGCTTCGGGGTGCTGCTCGACGACGCCACCGGCGGCGCGTTCGGCGTCGTTCCACGGCTGGCGGCGTAGCGCGAGCTGTACGAGGTGCGGGTTGAGCTCGAGCACGGCGGCGAGGCGGTGGAGGTAGACGGGCTGGCGGAAGGTGAAGTCGTCCTCGAGGTGGAAGACGTAGCCGGCGTCGTCGTATTCGGCGGTTTGCGCGAGGTACGACCACGCGGAACGGATCGCGCCGCCGAACCCGGAACGGGTGCCGGTGGAGACGACCTCGAAGGTGGGGAACTCGTCGAGGAGCCACCGCCGGTAGGCCGGGTCGGCTGAGTCGTCGTGGATGACGCGTCGGGTGATGGGCCCGTGGAGCTTGTCCGCGGCGCTCGCGAGGGTGCGTTCGATGCATGTGCGGCGGCCGTCGGTGAGGACGAGGAGGACGATCATGCGCGCGCTCCAAGGACGTCGGCGACGATGGCGCGGTGGGTGGCGTCCTTGAGCTCGCGTGACGGTGCCCGGTTGCGGGAGTCGGCGCGGACGTGCGCCCGGTAGACCGCGCGGGGGATGGTTTCGACGGTGGCGCCGGCGAGGTAGCACCGGAGCCAAAGGTCCCAATCTTCGTAGAGGGGCCAGTCGCGCCAGCCGCCGGCGTTGCGGAGGAGCTCGGTGCGGGCGAAGGTGCCGACGACGAGGTAGTTGCCGTCGAGGAGGCATTCGGCGCGACAGTCGTGGTGGTTGTGGCCGGCGACGCGGGGGACGCGTGTCCCCCATTTGCGGCCGGGGCCCATGATGTACCGCACGGCGGGGGCGCGGAGGTCGGCGGTGCCGGTCGCCATTTCGTCGAGGTAGCCGGGCTCGAGCTCGTCGTCGGCGTCGAGGTGGATGACCCACTCGGTGTGAGCGAGGCCGAGGCCGGCGTTACGGGCCTCGTGGAGGCTCGGGCCGTGCACACTGACGACGTAGGCGCCGAGCGCCTCGGCGGAGGGCACGGCGCGTTCCTGGGCGAGCTCGGCCCATTCGTCGTCGCCGTAGGTGGCGACTACGACGGTGACGTCGAGGGGGTCCACAGATGGCGCCTCCGGTCGAAGACGCGCCTCCCCTGTCTCATGCGGCGAGCGTGCTGGTCGTAGAGCTCGTCGGTCGGCATCTTGCCGTAGAGGGGGTGGAGGTGCTCCACGTGCGAGCGTTTCGCGAAGGCGAAGGCGTTGCGGTAGCGGGCGGTGCCGACGAGCTCGTCATCGACGTACTCGTGCGGGTAGCCCTCGTGGAGGACCTTGTCGGGCTCGTCGATGGTGCCGAGCTCGGCGTAGGCGCGGGTGATGAGCGAGTGGGTGGAATGATCGCCGCGCATGACGCGACGGTTACTGAGGTCGTTCGTGCCGACGACGCCGACGGTGCCGTCGAGGTACGCGACGGCGGCTTCGAGCCATCCGGGGTGAAAGAGGAGGTCGTCGGCGCCGGTGAAGATGAGCGCCTCGGTGGTGGCGCGCACGCCGGCGTTGATCTTGCGGGCGTAATCGCCGGAGGCGTGGGGGCCGACGATGAGGAGCTCGGCGCCGGCGTCTCTGACGGCCTGGTGCTCCTCGAGGTCGCCTTCGGTGGCGAGGAAGAGCACCCGGTGAGGGTGCGGGGTGTTCGCCTCGATGCTCTCGAGGAGGGGAGCCACGCGGTGAGGGCGTCGAAGCACCGGAATGAGTAGGACGAGGTCGATCACCGCGAGCGGCGTCGGCGCTTCTTTGCCGCGTCCCATTGACGTTCGCATGATCGGCAGACGCGCCGGGGGCCGCCCTGCACCCATCGGACGTGGGTGTTGGCTTCGTTGTAGGGGTGACCATGCGGGCAATGGGTCGCCTTGGAATGGCGAGCGGCTGGGCTTGTCCCACGGAGCGTGTTTTCTCGCCCGGTGACCGGCTCGAGGTGTGCCGGATTGACACACGCGCGATTCCGACAGAGGTGGTCGAGCTCGAGACCTTCGGGGATCGGGCCGACGAGGAGCTCGTAGGCGACGCGGTGCGCCTGCACCTTGACGCCATGGCGAACCATGAACTGTCCATAGCCCGACCGGCGGCCCGCCACCCACTCCCAACAGTCGCCGGGCCCTCGTCGCTCGACCTTTGACCAGAATCGCTGGTCGAGCGACGAGGGCGTCGACGACATCGCTGGTCAGGAACCCGAGTCGTTGCGGAGCTGGCAGAATGCGTCGGCGTCGGCGACGACGAAGCCGTACTCGGCCTCGGCGCGCACCGCGACGAGGTTCTGCTCCCAGAGGCTCACGAGCGAGCCGTTGATGGTGACGGTGGCCTGGTCGGAGACGTCGTAGTTGATGCCTCCGACGACGCCCCACCGGGCCATGGTCCAGTCGCCGACGAACCCGCGGACGTGGTCGTTGGGGTCGGCGACGCCGTCACCGATGTAGGACGGCCGGCCGAGGAGCTGGCCGCGTGCCGAGAGGCCGGCGGCTTCCGCGTCCATGGGGAGGTCCACCCACAAGGGGCGGCCGGTGGTGTCCACCGCGGCGCGGATCGGCATTTCTGCCGACGCGTCGAGGGCCGTGCCGGTGAAACGGTAGCGGCGCCCGGAGGCGTCGCGGTCGTTGATGACCTCCTGGGCGGCGTCGGTGAGGTCCTTGTAGATGCCGCCGGTGGCCTGGGTGGAGCCGCCGAGCTCGACACTCTTCGTCGTCGAGGAGAGCGACGTCGTGAACGGGCCCGTTCCGGTGCCGTCGCCGCCGAGGTTGTGGAGCGTGGCGTAGTCGAAGGCGATGGCGAAGGCCTCGGCGAGCTGCTCGCGGAGGCTCGTCGCGTAGCCGCCGGGGTTGGCGCGCACCACTTCCATCGACGTGACGACGATGGCGGCGAGCTTCTTGGGGGTGAGGCTCGCGAGGGTCATGGTGCCCTGAGTGGCGGGCTTCTTGGCGCCCTCGTCGACCCACCCGGCGACGGGCCGGCCGGTGACGACGGGGATGCTCTTGCCCTGGAAGCTGAGCGGCTCCTGGGGGGCGAGCTGCATTACGACGGACTGACGTGCTGCGCGCTCGAAAATGGGAGACGCGATCTCCGCCGGAATGAACCCGGAAAAGTCGCTGGTCTTGGTTGCGGCGGTGATCGCCATGGTGTGCTCCTTGGAGGGTGTGCGGGCGACCGGCCGCGCCGGTTAGAGCCCGAGACGGGACGTGATGAGGTCGGCGAGAGGGTCGCCTTTGAGGGCGTCGCCGGTGCGGGTTCCCTGGCCGAGGTCGAGGAAGGGGTCGCCCTTGGGCTCGTCCTTGGTCTCGGTCATGGGTGCGATGCGTTCGGCCCACGCGGCCAGCGCGTCACGGTTGACGTCGCCGGTGTCGTCGAGGAACGCGGTGCGGTCGAGGCCCTCGAGGAGGGCGTCGACGTTGACGTTGCGGCCGGCCATCGCGGCCCGCACCTCGGCATCGACGAGACGGCCGCCTACCTCGCGGAGCGTTTCCGCCCGTGCGATGCTGCGGGCCTCGTCGATGGCCTTTTCGGTCTCGCTCATGGATTCGCGGCGGAGCGTCTCGAGCTCCTTGGACGCGTCGCGCGCCCGCTTCTCCGCTGTCTTGCGGGCCTCACGTTCGGCCTCGAGGGCCTTCTTGCCGGCGTCGCCGAGCTCGGGGTCGGCGGTCGCCGCCGGTGCCGGGTCGGGAGTCGGCTCGGCCGGCTCGGTGGTGGCGTCGGTCGTTGCGGGGGCGTCGGCCATCGCGGCCTCCTTGGGGTGGGGCGTCGGCATCGCGCCGGCGCGGGTTATGCTGAGGTCGGCGTCCGGTAACGGGCGCCGGCGCGGGGCCTGTCGGCCTCGGCCTAGCTGGCCCTGGTGGCCCGCCGGAGATGAGCACCGGCCGACATTCCCGCCCCGCCTCGAGCGGGGCGGCGGTCGTTCTAGAGGTCGTCGGGGCCGGTGAAGTTCTGGCCTTTGACGACGAGGACGGGGCCGAGCTCGCCGTGGTCTTCCACGTCGACCTCGACGTCGTCCGGGTTGGTCACGTCGGGCGTCGGTGACGCGCTCCGGTCGTTGCCGCCGAAGAGGGGCTCGACGTCACACGCGCACCGCTCGTGAATGGGCATGAGCTCGCCGGTGCTGTAGACCTGCTCGGAGGCGAGGAGGCAGAGCTCGCACGCGTCGCCGTCGGGCGCCCGGAGGAAGCCGGAGGCGTTGTCGGATCGCTCGAGGGTGTAGCGGGTGGCGTGCGTCTTCGCGAGCTGGAGGTCGGTGCGGGCCATGCCGGTCGCTCGTGCGCCGGCGGTGCGGACGGCCTGGTCGAGGGTGCGGCCGTTGGCGAGCTCGGTCCATACCTCGGGGCCGAGGCGCCGGTAGACGTCTTCGATGGGGACGCCGCGCATGGTGGCGGAGCTCACGATTTCGGCGGGGATGCCGGCGGGCCGGATGGCTTGGCCGGTCGCCATGGCCTCCATTTGGGAGAGGTAGGCGTCGGTGTAGGCCGCGACCTTGCGTTGCCCGGCGGCGACGACGGGGGTGACTTGACGGACGAAGGCCTCGATGTCGGCCTCACGCCATGAGGAGAGCTCTCCCCAAGCGTTTTCGACGACGGAGAGGACGGCGTCGCGTAGTTGGCCGGTGACGTTGGTGTAGGCGTCGAGCAGCTGGGCGGGGGTGAGGCTAGGCGCCATTCGGCGGCGTCACGGGCTGCGGGCCGAGCGCGAAGGCTTGGAGGATGTCGGCGGAGCGTTCGCTCTCCATCCGGTCGATGACCTGTGGGGAGAACTGCAAGACGTCGGCCATGACCTCACGCCACGGGACGCCGGCGCCTTGCGCCTTGCTCGCCGCGTCGTACCGTTCGGCGAGGGAGAACCGTTCGGGGGAGGTCCACATGACCTCGAGGTCGGGGAGCTGCGCGCGCTCGTGGTCGCCGGCGAAGAGGAACGCTAGCGCCATGACGCGCTCCCACGATTCGCCGGCCTGGACGAGGCGGTCGGTCGTCTTGAAGACGAGGCCCTCACGGGCGAGGGAGGCGCCTTCGGCGGAGCCGTTCGCGGAGTCGGGCGTGAGGTAGAAGAGCGGCGTTCGGGTGACGGCGGCGAGGTCCTGAACGTCGTCGCGCACGGCGCTACGGATGGGGCCGAGGTCGACGACTCCGGATTCCCAGAGGTCCGCGCCAGCGGGGAGGTGCCAGAGGGCGCCGGGGTCGGAGGCGAAGATGTCGTCGTAGTTGATTTCGTTGCCGGCCTCGTCGTGGGTCGGCCCACCCTTGAGCGCCCGTTGGCGAAAGGCCTGGAGGGTCGCAATCTCGAGCCGCGAGAGGATGGTGAAGTTGATGCGGTCGAGGATGGCGAGGTGCGGCTCGAACTCGCCGACCGCGGTGCCGTCGAGCTTCGCACGGTTGGCGAATCGGACGACGGGGACGACCTGCTCGGGGAGGACCTGAGCGTCGACGAACTGCCACGCGGCCGCGTCGGTCGCGAGGGTTTCGGTTTCGGCGGCGACGGGCCGGCCGAGCCGGTAGACGGCGCCGGGGAGGTAGAGGTAGGCGCGGTCGACGTTGGCGACGTCGTCGCGGTACACCTTGAGCGCGGCGACCGTCTTGCGTTTCCGCACCGGGTCGTGCGCGGTGACGACCTCGAAGGGGCTCTCGGGCGTGATGACGGGCGCGTTGGTCTCGGGGTCGACGGGGCCGACGATGACGTAGCCGTTGGCGAGACCGAGCGACGCGCGGTGCACGAGCGCGGAGTCGGCGTCGAGACTGTTGGCCTGCCAGATGCGCCACGCCTCGGCGTCACCGTTCTCGTCGCCGCCGGCGCCGGTACGGAACCCGGCGGGCGCCATCCGTTCGCGGACGGCCTCGACGACGAGCTCGGCGAAGTTGGTGCGCGCCATCGACATGAGCCGCCGGTAGGACTGTTGGACGGCCTTGTCGGCGGTGGTCGGGATGCCGTTGCATCCGTCGAGGTACTCCTCGAGCTTCTTGGCGTGGGTGCGTTGGTGCGCGAGCTTCTTGAGGAGGTGGGCGAGCCACCATGCCGCGGAGCCGGGGGTTGTGTCCACGTCGCCCCTCTCCTCAGTGCGGGTCTATCGGATGCGGCGCGGGACGAAGCTGGTGCTCGGCGTGTTGACGCCCTTGGCGATGGCGTCGACGCGGGCGAGGTTGGCGAGCGTCGCGGCGATGGCGGCGTCGATCTTGCGGGCGCTGTCCGGGTGCTCTTTGGCGATGGTGATGCCGGAGCGGGTCGGCCTGCGTCGAGCGTTGAGGACGTGGCGCGTGAGCGCGTAGCTGCCGTCGTGGGAGAGCTCGCCGTCGAGGAGCGCGCCGTGGAAGAGCTCGAGCGCCTTGACGATGAGGTGAGACCGGCCGCCGGTCATCCACCATTCAATCGGATGGTCGCGTGAGGCCTTGACCTTGAGGCGCGAGCCGTACTTGGCGGCCCACGCGGCCACGTAGGTTTCCCATTTCGCCGGGTCGGCGTAGAAGCCGACGACGTTGTAGCGGGAGAAGGCGTAGTCAACCGCGGCGTCGACCTCGGTGACGGGGACGCGCCAGCCGTCGCCAGCGGGCCCGGCGGGCTGTTCCCATACTCCGAGCTCGAAGAGGTGACCGTCGGAGACGCGGCAACCAATGAGGGCGGTGGCGTCGGTGACACTGGCGGAGCGTTTGCGAGAACCGTCGAAGCCGAGCGTGATGGCCTCGCGGTCGGCGACGACCTTCTCGGCGTCGGCCCTCGCGGCCCATTCGTGCTCGAGGACCCACGCGTCGGAGGCGCCGCTCGCCTGGTTGAAGAAGTAGCGCCGTGACTCCGATGGCGGGTTTCGGGGGTCGTAGATTTCGTCGACGAGGCGCTCGAGGTCCATGACGTCGGCGAAGTCGCCGTAAGCCTCGCGGAGTGCCTCGAGGACGGCGGCCTCGTCGGTGAGGTCGACGTCGGCCGGCGCCTCTCGGTGGTCGAAAAGAAGCCGAGCTCGGCGCGTCTTACCCTCGCGGATTTGCTGCGCGAGGCGGTGCGTCTCCTCGGCGACTGACTCTTCGCCGGTGAGGTACATGGTCGACGTCTCGAGCGACCACGGGCTCGCGTCTTTCCTCTTCGCCATGTTCCGTCGGACGGTGCGGTACATGGCCTTGAGCGACGGGAGGACGTAGAGGTGCGTCTCGTCGAAGACGGTGCACGATTCTTTGCCGCCGTCCTTGGAGGCGTTCGCCGCGGTGCTCGGGACGATCTCACCGCCGTCGGGGAGGTAGGTGCGGGTGAGGCCCGCCGCGTCACGGGGGAGCCCTTCGGCGAGCGGGCCCTCGGTGAGGTTGAAATAGACATTGTCGTAGGTGTTGCCGGCCTGGCTCTCTTCGGTCGCGAGGCACCGGATAAACGGGTAGGTGACCGGGCGGCCCATCGGCTCGCCGGGCTGGTACTCGTAGGCGAAGTCGCGCCACGTGAAGAGCTCGCCGCCTTCGGCGAATCCGGCGAATCGGCACGGGCCGAGAGCCTCGAAGAGGACGACGCGCCCGGCGTGGCCGCTCTTGTCGCGGCCCTTCGGACGCGAGAAAAAGGCGGAGTCGTAGAGCCGTCGGCCTCGAGCGTCGTGCGCGTAGGCGTCGACGGTGAAGTCGTAGAGCTCCTGGTCAAGTTGGACCGGCTCGCCTTGGACGTCGCCGGGGCCGTGCACGGTGTGATGCTCCATCCACGCGACGGCGAGGTGGCCGAGGCTTCGCGCCCGCTCATGCTCGGGGGCGTGGACTATCTCACGAGGCAATGGACGCCGAGCGGCGCGCGTCGAGCGACGTGACGCCGGCCGGCGCGACGGCGGCCGGTTCGGAGTCGGCAACGATTTTCCACCGGAGCGCGGCGAGGCCTTTCGGTGTGAGGCCGAAACGGTCGTCGAGCTCGCGCATTTCGCGGGCGGTGCCGAGGCGGGCGCCGGGCTCGGCCTCGGCGAGCACGTCCTCGAGGTGTGCGCGCCGGGCGATGGCGTAGAGGTCGCCGGTACTCCAACCGCACGCTTGCGGGAGACGCCACGCCCACCGCCACCACGCGGCGCCGGCGTCGCCGAGCTCGAGCGGGCTCTTGGGGAGCCGGCCCTTGCGCCCGGAGGCGGGGAGGTTCGTGGTCGGGATCGTCGGCGCGTTGGTGCGGCGGCGGTTTGGGTCGGGTAGGGGTCCGCGAGGCATCGCGCCTCACCTCCTCAAGAGGCCAAGGGCATCGCGCCCAAGGCTGTAGCTGGGTTGTGGGGTTGGATACCCGTAGGCACGGCGAGGCGCAAGATCG
>ERZ869921.911-NODE-911-length-14373-cov-60.769172_pt1 | contig 14373 bp, 21 predicted proteins | sample MGYA00579310_ERZ869921 | MGnify/ENA primary metagenome ERZ869921 (study PRJEB32216, sample SAMN09231816) | wastewater metagenome | place: USA: Maryland | collected 2016-06-21 | study: EMG produced TPA metagenomics assembly of the PRJNA472060 data set (Reclaimed...
GTGCCCATGCTCGCATGATGGTGCTTCTACAGCTTCAGGTGTACCCATTACAGCTGCGATGTTCTCCATAGCCTTCTCTAGTGTGACTGGAGCATCGACTACTTTATTGTATTGACCCACAGGGGTAGTCCAGTAATCCTGATCCTCAGCCTTGACTTCTTGAACAGGTGGCTTGACTGGCTTAGAAGCTACGACCTTGCTCATTTCCTCGCGGCTTGGTCTTTTTCCTTTAGAAGCATAACCTGCATTTGCAAGTGCTCTGCCGATTGCCGAAGTCTCGCAATTCTCCAGAGCTGAAGTCGCATTAACGCCTCGGTCAGTAATCTTCTCCTCAGCGTACCCTGTCGCCCATGCAACACTATCGGCAGAACTTTTGTAAAGATAAGCCTTAACAATGTATCGATCCTTCTCGACCACTTCCAACTCTGTTGAAATGCGGAAATCTGCATAGTCCTTAATAAACTTTTCAAGTCTCACCTCTACTGTCTCGTAATCGGCTAGGTTAAACATAAAGCTCGTTCTCCTCTGTGGCTAGTTGTCCAGCGAGTGCGCCATAGCTGCATAGATCGACCCAGTTGTCGATGTGCTGGGCTGATTGATTAGTCCTTGCAAGCTTGACAAGTACCATGATCCCTGCGACTTGATAGTCATGGATCGGTGTCTGTAGGTATGCACTGAGCAGCATTGCGGTGTGTTGCAGGTTATCTGAAGGGTGACCATACGATAAACCACGCTCGCGGATAGTGTCTGTGGCGGATAAGAGGATCTCATTGGCTCTCATTCCTGCCCCTTGTAACTGCGACCTCGATGATAGCCATCGCGTACGCCCTTTTTATAAGCTGTCTTTTGCACATCTATGATAACTATAATGAAACCAATAATCATGCCAAAAATGCAGATCAGAAGCAGCTTGTCTGTGTTGCTCATAGTGATGCCCGCCCTGCTTTGATTGAGTAAAGCATTGCTTCAACCTGTGCTTTGCGTAGCCCTAGTCTTTCAGCAATAATTGATTCTTCAACACCTTCGCCATCTAATCTAAGCATCTCTAACTTTTGCTCTCTCGTCCATTTATGGCGATCTATCACCTTTTTGCGTTGAGTTAGAGTTACTGAACTAGCAGTTAAGTATGTGTTTGTAGGCTTTGCCTGTAGTTTTTCCAAAAGAAGCTGAATTAACAGATCTTTGTAATCTTTTTCCATTGCTTTACCTATCTGTGGCGATGCCCTTGATCGCCTACAGAATTAGTGTGACATAAGTGTCAGACGAATCAAGCACATTTTGATAACGAAATGATAACGATTTAAAAAACAAAGCCTCGGCAATTTGCCATAATGGCGCATATACCGAGACCATGTCTAACTGCTAAGCATTATAAAAATAGCACAAAACCCTACCCGCTTGCAAGCTTAAGAGATTACTAGATCTCATCGGGTAGGGTTAAGGCGGACACCTCTCGGCGTATAATAATTGTAGCAATTATCGAGCGCGGCCGTAGGACTTTCCAGCAACTATAAATGTGCCATCCTTTTCAATGTTGATTAGATCAACCTGCACTTTAGCCTTATTGACATAGATGATAGCAAAGGCTTGCTGCCAATTGGCTACGCCCTTTGTGTAGGCAGCTTGCTTAAAGTCCATAAGGTTGCCTACCTCGACACCATGCAGGACACGCCCTATGCGCCCCCCAGAAGCCTCTGAGAAGGCGCTACGCCCTGCTCTGTGGGTATGACCTGAGATGACATTTTTTCCATGCCTACGAGCCGCTTCTAGGGCTGATAAGCCCCCCTGTGGCTTGATTGGTGTGTGATCTCCATGGACTGCGATCCAGTTAGGTGCAATGGGCATTGGGTTCTTATGGAAGGTTATGCCTAGCTCATCAAAGCGCATGAACTTCTCAAAGCGAAGCTCTGGCAATGCACCGAAGGCTGGCACTTTAGCCATGATGATGTTATACAGGCGATCTGTGTGATTGCTACGGATGCAATCTGTTACGCCTAACTCCCAGAGCAGCTGAACAGCCTCATTGCGGTCATCATCTAGGGTCTGCGCATAACTGCCCATGCGCCCTTCTTCCCACTTGCTTATCTGGGGAAGGTCAATCTCATCACCAATGGTGACAACCTGATCTGGCTTGAACTTCTTGATAAATGATGCAAGGTTACGAGTTGCAACCCTGTCATGATAAGGCACTTGTAGATCTGAAACGACTACGATGCGCTTAATCGTCATCCTCGTCATCCTCGTAATCGCCAAATCGCTCTGGCTCTATTGGGTCTGGCAAGATCCAAGCGGGATAAGAATCGACAACAGAAAGCATGTAAAGAGCATGATCCTCGTTAAATCCAGATTTACGCAACGACTTAAAATACTCATGCAACCCAATGCAGTAAGCATCGAGCTTAGAGTAGCCTTGATCCTCTAATGCTTTAGTCGCTCTTCTTGCCATAGCACAATGTTACCTGTCAAGCAGGATGTTATAGATCTCATCGACCCGCGTGTTGAGTCGCTTAATCTCATTGAGCAGATGCGTGATGACATAACCTGCTAGACCACCGAACACGCCAAGAGAGGCGATGTAGAAAGTGAAGAAGTCGCTCTGTGTCACTTTTTAGGGCTCGCGTAACCGAATACACCTGACAACACAGCCCAAAGGATGGCGCGGTAGTCAAGGTCAAAGTTGCTAGATGCCCATGCAGCAAGGAACGCTCCACCAGCAAGGACAACAGGATTCTTCATGTTCTTCATTATTCTCCGCCTAACATAGATACTTGATAAAACTCACCCAGTAAGTCAGCTTCTTTCTTAAAGCTAACATGCATGTGCTTAGTGTGCTTGTTCGCCCCTTTGTACGCCCGCCACTTCCAGTTAAGGATGCGCGAGCAGATTCGTCCATCGTAAATGATGTAACTAATACGCTTGTCTGCTTTTGACTTGGATAAGGTACGAAGCTGATCAGCAAGATCTCCCATGATGTCGGGCTTGCCACCCTTGAATAAGTCTTTGTCCACATCAATGGCACGAACCCAACCCTGCTCATCTGGATTATGATCTGACTTGCGAGCAGCGTGTCGGGTATCACCGATCCAACCATCCGATGTGCGGTCACGATCTGGGAACGAGTCATCGATCTGTTCCCTTAACTGTGATGCCGCTTTACTTAGTCTTGGCTTCATCCGACAGAATTGGTGTGGATTGTTCCGCTTCAGCATTTAGGTAACGTTGATAGTCTGAATTGCCTGTGTCTTTAGGTATGTAATAGACCTGACCAGCCTCATCTGTGCCGACAATGTTTTCAATGTCCTTGCCGTTAATGTCTTTAATTGTAATTGTTTCGTATCTCATCATAACTCCGAGTTCATAGTGATTGCATACATTTCGCTATAAACATAAGCACCGCTAACTGAAATACGAAAGCCAATAATTGCACTTGTACCATCGGTTACATAAGAAAATGTTGGTGTTATGTTATTTGTTTGCGTACCAGCAGCATTAAACATTGTTACTTTTCCAACGTTTCCTGCTGAATCTTGAAACGTCATTGTCGGACTGACTCGCAATGGTGTATCAAAAAAGACTGTTCCACTATACGAATTTCCGAATGAAGTTAAACTACTCATTGCAAAAACTAAAGGATTGCCACCTGTTAAAGTAGTTTTTGTGTAACGTTTTGTGGCGGAAATTTCTCCTTGAATTGTTCCCGTTGCAGTTTGAAAAGGTGTAGCAACAGATCCAGCTTCAAGCTGAACACCCCAGAATTCAAATGTCTTGCTGGTGTTGCTCGTGCTCAAAGTTGCTTCGGCGAATGATCCTGTGCCAATTGTTTTTCCAGCAATAGAAGCCACTGTCCCGCTAAAGCTGAAACGTTGCCAAGAAGTCGTCGCCGTGAAGCTCTGTCCAGTACCGCCCACGAAAGCTGATCCACCAGATCCGAAATTCTGATTTCCTAGCGTTGCATCTACTGTGCCAGTACCCGCCGAAACTCTTGCCCAGAAAGAAAGAGTCACGGTTTGTCCAGCGAATGTCCGAACGTCCTCGATCTTCTGATAGAAATATCGTGGAGAAGCTGTGGCTCCAGTGACGAGTCGAGCATAGAAAGTGCCTTCATAGCCTGAGACTGGAGCCGTTCCCGGGGTGAAAGTTTGTTGAGATAGTGTGTCACCAGTGACGCCATATGTCGCCCAGCGATCGGCAGTGTAAATCGTGCTTCCAGTTAGCGAAAAGCTTGTTCCACGTTGCCAGACTCGGAAATCACCATTGATGACTTTATTTTTACCAGCTTGACCAAAACCAACATTCCAAAGCGATGTGTCAATGGCGTTGCCCAATGCGCGAATGTCCTGTGCGCCATTCTTTACAAGGCTAGAGTTATCTGGCTCAGCCCAGCCGTAATTAGGTGATGTTGCCATTTAAGTTAGTGCTCCTGTCGCATTTGTCCATGTAAGTATAGCATTTACGCCTGTCCAAGCCAGAGAGGCTGGAATAACTGTTTCCCATTGGGTAGTTGATAGTGAGAAGTCTGTAGCTGAGATGTAGAGCGTCATGTCCACGAATGTCGGAGTGGCACGAAGGGCGACATTCTCCACAAAGCCATCGAACTGCCCATCTAGCAAGTTAGAAGGCAGATTAGTAATAAGCACAGGCTGACCAAAAAAGACATTGATGAGGTTGTCAAGCATCGCGCTTGGCATGTCGGGATTGTCTAAGCGGAAGGTAATCGCTCCCAATGACCCGCGTGGAGTCTTACGCAATTTGAGCTCTCTAGAGGCGATGTCAGTGATGTCTGCAAGGTTCTTGATGTTGGACTCAACCGAACGCTCAAAGAGCCCGTAAGAGGCTATAGAGTCTGCGTCAGAGGTACTGTAGGTGCTGGCGTATCCTGTGCCGTACTTGTAAATAAGGCTGTTACGGATGCGAGCAATCTGAGTTTGTGAAGTGATAGATGATGGGGTTGCATACGAACCATCAAGGTTAGTAAAGCCATTTGTTGCGAGGTAGTTAGATCTGTGGTCTGCATCGTCATAGGAAACATCTCCGTCCTTCTCCTCGTAGATCGTGCCAAGTGCGCTAGTAGCAATCTGATCGACTAGGGTCTGGCTTTTAGCCGTAGCGTTGGCAGCAAGGGCAATCATGGTGTAGAAGCCTGAGTCAATAGTGCCGATGTAAGACTCAGCATTAGCCCATGTGACATCGGCTGGGTATGTATCCCATGTGACAGTCGGGGTTACTTCTGCCCAAGATAAGTTAAGAGCTGCGCCAAGGATGGCTGCTATCTGTGCTCCGTCTAAGCCTTCTGCCAATGCTGTGTTATAGACAGCCTTGGTGAGTTTAGCTAGTGCGCCAATGCCTAAAATCTTACCTGTTGTAATGTAGCCGCTTTCTTCTGGGCTACGAACACCAATGGAGAAGTCAGAGACCTCTCCACCAAAGACAGTGACATAAGTGCCAGATGAGTTCTTCAGTTCTAAAAGGATTGGCTCTGTGACATTGATGGTGAAAGGCGAGTTATCTGTGTTGATGATCTCTACTTGGCAATAGCCAGCAGTTGCCTGTCGGTCAATGTCCAAGCGACCAGAGGCATAGGAAACAGAGGTAACAGTCGTATAGACATCATCACCTACTGTAACTCGCCACTCTGGAAGCCATGTCATTAGTAAGCCCCACCTCGTAAAGTGCCACGCTGGACTGCATCGATAAGCACTTGGTCAATAGCCTCAGCAATAGCGTTAGGGTCTCCGATGCCAGTGTTCACTGTGATGGAAATGTTGTTGCCCATAGCGTTGCCTAGTGGGCTTGAATTAAATGCTGCTGCATCTGCCGCGTTCTGTAGATCTAGCAAGTCTGCGAACGCATTGGCGCGAGCTGCTGCTGCATCCGCGTATTCTAGAATCGCGCTGATTGATCCACCCGCTGTTGAGATTGGCGCAATGTAATCACCTTTAGGAATACCAGAGCCTAATGAGCCGCTTGTTGGTACTGATGACTTAGAAGCAAGGTTAGCGTCTGCTAGTGCCTTGATCATTGCCGTGATCTTGGCTAGAGCATCGTCTAGGTTCTTTTGATTAATTAAATCGACTGGCTTCAAGGTGTCAAGGATTGATTTAATGTCTGCAAGTTTTACGCTTTGACCAGTGATTGCAGATAGTGACTTAAGGTCTGCGTTAAGTTTAGCCGTGGCAGAAATAATTGCTTGCTCATCCTTTGACTGGATGGCATCCTCTAATGCAAGAATTGAACGCTTGACATTCAGGCGAGCAACATCGTTAGCGATCTGCATCTGCTGTGCACCAGAGGTCGCCTTACCCAACTGCTCTGCTTGAGATGTAAGAGCCGCGGCAATCTGGATCTTATCCATGTCAAAGACTTCGCCACCCTTGTTGAGAGCAAGGTTAGCCTTGTCGATTGCATTCTGAAGTCGCTTATCCTTAAGGATCTTTGCTTGGTTAGCAGCTTGCTCCTTGGTGAGCTTTGTAACATCCTTTTGATTCTTCAAAGTCCGATTATCAACCTGACCTGAAATAGTCATTGGGGTCGAGAACGACTTAGGCATAATGCCCTTGCGGAAAGACTGCTCGTCTAATCTCTTATTAAGATCGCCCATCAACCAGATAGCACCTGCGATAGCTGTGGTTAAAGGCAAGAAAGCCGCTGCTGCAACGACACCGATAGCAATTAAAACAGGCTTTAGATCTTCCAATTTGCCAATGAGCGCGCCAGCATTGCTTACGCTATCCGCAATGCCTTTAGCAAGTTTATCGATGTTGTCTGTTGCCGCTGTAGTGCCACCACCTGAAAGAGATGAGATGGCATCAAAAAGACCCTTGCCAATAGTTTCCTTGGCATTGTTAGCAGCGATGGTAAGTCTATCAATTTGACCTGCGAAGGTTTCGGCTGCCGCTTGTGCCTGACCCGCGAACAAAGTGGTCAGGCGTTGCTGGATCTCCTCGAAGGATGATGATGTTAATTCTGCCTTAGATAGACCAACACCCAAGCGACCCAATGCTTGTGTCTGCCCTAGGTAAGCCTTCTGCAAGCTTTGTGAGACCTGAGTAACGCTCTTACCTGTGCCCGCCGCAACATCTAGAGCAAGGTTGAGCAATTCTTGAGATTTAGCAACATCACCTGTAGCACGAAGTAAGCGATCCATCGCTGGACGAAGTTCATCATCTAGCACACCTGTCTGCGCTTCTAAGCGTGAGATGTATCCATTTACTGTGCCAATGTTTGAGCCATAGGCGAGATTTAGATTTTTAAGGGTTTGACCTAATGAGGTTGCTGCCTTGTCATCTTCGGCAAAAGCACGAACAGAAGCACGACCAAAAGCAACGATAGCTGCTGTTCCAAAGGTACGAGTGAGAGTCTTGCTGAGATTGTTTGTGCGCTTTTCTAAGTGCCCAATGCTTGTTTCAGCCTTCTTAAAAGCTGGCTTGCCTGTAAACTCCGCGGCAATGTTAATGGCTACATTACTCATGCGGCTCTCCTTACATCAACCATTGCTGTGCGTCGGTTGAACTTGGCTGTGGTGTTTTCGATTGACTTAAAGACTGCAGCATTGGCTCGACCCTGAGTCTTATCCCATGCTCTAAAGATTAAGCGACCCATCATGCGATGATCGCCTTTCTTGTTAGAACCATACAGCTGACCAAGGTTGGAAATGAACTGATTGCCAGCATAAGGATTAACAGAGCGTGAAACACCCTTAGATGCCCCACCTGCCTGAGTGCCTACCCAATCTTGACCTTGACCATTCTTACGACCAGCAGTCTCATAGATCGCACCGATCATAGATTTATTCTGGATGCGTACAGCATTAACAAAACCTGCTCGATTAGGTTTTGATGGTGTTGTCTTATAGACGATGCCTCTACGAATCTCAGCCGCATCATACTTAGGAAAGCGACCACCTTTAGATGTCTCGCGCTTGCGCCATCCAGACATGGGTGAAGCCAAAGGCACATAAGACCTAGCCTCATTTGTAATTGGCTTTAGGACTGCACCTAATTCTCTAGTTAATTCTTTAGCTAGATCTGGAGCATAGTTATTAAGAGCCTTACGAAGTGCGACCGCGCCCACGACTTCTGTTGCCATCGCTGATCTCCTTCGCTTCGTCCTTAAGCCCTTGCACAAGTGCATCGAGCATGTTCTTATCTAACTCCAATAACTGCTGTGGCGCGATTCCCAACCTAATGCTCAAGCGAGCAATTAGGTAGGTGAATGGGAGATCCCGCTTTAAGCTAAAGGGTCTGAATCAAGCACCTCGACACTTTTGAGTGTCTCAATGAAATCCATCCCGAAAGGCTTAACAGACTCACCTGACCTGCGTGTTACTTCCCATGCTAACCAATAGACATCGCTTTGCTTTTCTTCATCGCGGAACGCCTTGTGAAAGCCCTTTTTAGCGTACTGCTCGAACGCATACTCCACTGCTGGAGTGATCTCGCCTTCTAGTACGCTTCCATCTTGTCGAACTATCTTTAGTCTTGCCATGGTTTGCCCCTTTGTTTAGTTTCTTAGAATGTGCCTGTTGTGGCTACTGCAACAGTTGAGTTAGCAGTGAATGTAATTGACTGAGTGCCAATGTCACCAACAGCACCATTGATGTCTGTTGTGTTGTTAATTAGCAATGAGACAGTGTATAGAGGGTTAGTCGCTGAGACTGCTGTTCCCTTTGTCTGTAGGAATACAGCTGTGACTGTTGTTCCCCATGCTGCCTGTAGTGTTGCCAATACATTAGCTGTTGCTGTGTCGTTTAGGAAGTCAATTGTCACTGTTGAGGACTCTAGACCCTTAACGAACTTGTGAGCTGAGTCACCCATAGCGGTTACTTCTAGCTCATCGAATACGCGGTTGATTGTTACTGCTGTGACATGGTCTGAAAGATCGACTGAGTTAATCTTCACACCTACATTGTTATTTAGAAATACAGCCATGAGATTATTCCTCGTCCTTCTTAGTAGTTACTGGCTTTGGTGCTGTTGGTGCTACCTGCCCGATTTTGATCAGGAAGGCTTCGTTTTCTTTTTCCCACTCGGACATTTTAGCTCCAGCTCGTTAGGATTGATACGGACATCTCAGAGGACAACAGTTCACCTGATGCCGCATTGAGAATACTAGGTGCGCTTATCGCGCTTACATTATAAGTCAAGCCACTGGCATTTAGCTTAGTGAACACACCAACAATAAAATCCTCAATGCCGTTGAGGTTTCCCTCATTGTCAAAAAGTGGAACTGTCATGATGATCTTAAAGTTAGCAGTCGGGCTAATCGTGATGTGTTGATTGTTATTAGGTGTCAGATAAGGATCATCTGGAGACACAATCACAGAGTTAGCAAGGACTGTTGCCGGTGGAAAGGCAAAGGTCTGCCACTTGGAATTATCCACAAGGGCTGTGGCAAGTGTCGTGCGAAGGGTTGTAATAGGTGCGGTCATTACCCCACCATAGATGTAGGAGCGAGCGCGTGTGCTATCAATCCTCGTACCTTAGCGAGTAGCTGTGCGCTCATTCGATAAGGTGAGGGCTGGAAATCAACAGCGTTAGAACCTGAAAGGGTAGCGGTTCTAGCTTGCCAGATTTCAACAGCGATCATTAAAGCTGCGTTCTGAATTGCTGCATCGGCAGACCAGTCCACATAAGTGTCTGCTGTTACTGTGCCAAAAGGTTGAACTGGATGCTCTACTGCTGGAGTGTTGTTGTTGCCTGAAATCGCGTAAGTGATTGAGTAATCGCCTACTCCAGTGAGAGTCTTTGATCCATTGTGATGTGAGCCATTGCCAGTGATAACCACTGTCTGACCCACATAAAAGACTTTCTCTACTTTGTCTTGAAAGTAAAGTGTGCCTGTATGTGCTGTGTTGCTATGTGCAATGTTGTACACGACATTAGTCCAGAGCATAGGCAGTAAAACTGCATCTGAGGCATCACAGACTTCTTGAAGGGTTGCATCGGGGTACAGCGTACCGACTCCGAGTGTTGAGCGGAGTTCTGCGACTGTTGTTAAGCTCATCCCGATTCCTTTCTAAAGACTCTGAGGGGTAGAGGGCTACTACCCCTCAGAGCGACTTAGTAACCTATTAGACTAGGTTGTACTTACGAACACCCTTACCTGACTTAGCAAGGTAGATTGCTAAGTATCCGTAAAGGTTGATCTCGATCTCGCCTGATGTCAAAACATTGACACGAAGCTGTGTCTGTGGTGATTCCCAGACATAGACTGAAGATGGTGCAACTAGGAATGCTGAGTTATCAACGATGCCTGAAGCTGCGATGTTGTGATCTACGATCAAGTCAGTTCCAAGGACATTTCCAACGACTGCTGTTGAGCGCGCTGCGCCAGCTGCGTTCTGTGTTGGACCTTGTGCTGAGTAAAGTGGGCGACCTGTTGAGTCAGCGTAGCCTGTGATCGCTGCCCACTGGTCTGTTGAAGCGACAAGCTTGTTAGCGAAGTCTCCGCCAGTTCCCTTGTATGCTGCTGCGCCTTCAACAGAGATGAAGCTCTGAAGTCCAGCCGCTGTTGCTGCTGTTGTCGCTGCTGTTGTACCTGATGAGATGAAAGCAGATAGAAGTGCTGCATCTGTAGCCTTCTCGTATGCCTTACGAAGTTCAGCCATCATGAGTTCCATGAATGCTGGTGATGAGCGATCTACAAGCTCGAATGATACGCGCTGTAATCCTGAGAACTTATTAACATCTACTGTGTCGTATGCAGATGTCATGCCTGTCTCAGATGGTGCGGCACCTTCGTTAGTGTCTGCAACTGTTGGTGCAACATCTGGAGTTCCAGCGTTTGTGTAAAGGCGTGGAACTGTGAAGCTCATGCCTGACTCAGTTAGAGCAGAGCGTGTTGCAGCTTCGAATGCTGGACGACCTGAGAAGGTGTCTGTGATAAATGTGTTGAGGTGCTGAGGTAATGTCAAACCTGTGTTTGTTGATGTTGAGTCATCTGCTGCACGAACTGTGCGGCGCGCTTCGTCATCACCAAGAGCAGCCTTGATGTTTGCCTCTAGGTATTGTGCTGATGTGATTGGTGCAATGCGCTCACGCACATGTGTTGTTGCTGTCACCACAGGGCGAGCAGCTTCAACCGCTGCTGCTTCTACTGCCGGTGCTGCAACTGTCTCTGGAGTGTTCTCCATTGATTGCTCGCTTTCTGTTTCTGTTTCAATCTCTACGATTGTCGTATTGATCGTGGTGGTTTTCGTGCTTGTGCTTGTTGCAGCCTCTATGTCTGACTCAGCTGCTACATCGATAACTTGAGCAGACTTAAATGCTGGCTCTGTTACCAATGAAACCTCGAACAACTTAGCGGCTGACACATGCATAACGCCGCCCTTGTTCTTTGCAGTAATAACTTCTACACCTACTGAAAGACCTGACTGCAGTCCTTCTTCAGCAAGGATGAGTGCTTCAGTACCACGATTAGAGCGTGAGATCTTGAAGCTGCCGTAAATGTTTCCTTGTGAATCCTCAGAGAAGCTTGTCGCTTTTCCTAGAGGTTGTCTCATGTCATGCTGATTGAGAAGCTTGATGGTCTTAGGATCTTCTGGAAGTGCGATTGCGCCCTTCTCAAAGACAACTCGACCTGCTGAAGTGTTACCCACTTCGCCTGTACCTGCTGGCACAATCTTGCCTGAGATAGTGCGCTCTTCTACATTCGCTGTTAGTTCAGCTGAGAAGGTTAAGATCTGCTTGTCCATTAAGCGATCCCCTCATTTCCGTTAGGTGTTAGGTTTTCCATTTCCATCGCTTGCTCTAAAGTGATCAAGCCTAGAGATAACATCTTTTCGATTACTAATAAGCGATCCATTGGCTCAGTCTTTAAGAATGATGAATCCACATCAAAACGCACAGCGTTGCCGCGAGCGGTGATGTCATCCATGCTGAGCCTGTCCTGAATGGCATTGACATAAGGTGCAACAGAGAGTGCATAGAATTGCTTACGCTCATCTAGCACATTTGCATAAGTCATAGAGTTGTTTGCCTCTGCTGAAACCATGTAAGCAGGGATGTTGCATAGACGAGCAATCTCAGTTGCTAGGAACTGTTGCGCTTCGTCGTACATCATGTCTTTAGGTGAGAATGATGTTGGTTGATACTCAAGAGTAGATGTTAGGTAAGCAGTCGCTCGATTTTGACGAGCGTTCTTCCATGCAGCAAGAAGTCCAGCGATCTCTTTAGGATCTAGGTCTGCGCCATTGTTACGAAGTACGCCTGAAGGCATTGGAGTGCTTGCAGCTAATACTGCTGCCTTCCGAAGATCAATAGCTGCGCGAATTGTCTCTGCGCCACGCTCTAAGATGCCTTCATCAAATGCTTGGAATGTAATAAGTGATCCAACGCCCCATTGAGGACGAGCAACTGCATCCACATAATACTGAGTTACCTTTGTGCCATAGAGATCAGTCTCAAATGTAACCTTGACATTTGGAACCCACTCAAAGCGAGAAGGGCGACCATCTTCTGCATAGACTTCTGTTACTTCCCAATAAGCAACTCCGTACATCATCAATGAATCAACAGTCCACGCCATAGTTACAGAGCGAGGCTGATTGATTGATGGCTGATCAACCCAGACAGGATTGCCAAGTTCTTCACCTGTGGACTTGCGATACAAATTAAGTGGCAAGTCTGCAACAACACCTGCAATGAGATTGCGGCATCGAGCTACAGATGGAACACTCATCGCCTCGTTACGATTAACACGAGGCAAGATGTAATTGTAAAGCGAGTTAAGATTCTCGCCCATAATTTGAGGGGCGTATTGCGCTAAAAGCGACGAACGCTTATCTTCAGAGATTGCTTCGGTTTTGCGAAATAGACCCATAGACTAATACTATACCATTTGTCAAGTAATTGGACAATTTGGCAAGGTGTGTCTAAACATGGATCTGAGGCTTAGGCTGAGGGATCATCAGCTTTGACACAGCCATGGCAATGCCGATAGGGGCTGAGATGTCACCTGCTGACTTGCGCTTGATGATTCTCCAAGCTGAGTCATTGACCTTAGCTGCGCAGTTATTCATCTGCTGGATAAACTCTGCCTGTCCATTGTGGACGACTCGATGATTGACCAAGCCTTCTAGCAAGTCGCCACAAGCCTTATAGAACTGCTGCCCTGAGACATCTTCACAGACGACACCCGAGTTAGTCAGTCGGTCTGCAATCGTCTGGGTTGCGTGCTTGTCAAAGCACACAAGGCGAGGCTTATAGATGTCACACCAAGCTTTTATGCTTGCTGCCATTTTCAGTTCATCAATAGCAACCTGAGAGCTGTAAGTCTCTAGGATGCCAATGCCAATCCTGCCGTCTGGCAATAATTGACCTGCTACCAGAGAGCCGTTACGCCTTGAAGGGCTAACATCAAAGCCGAAGATCGTGTACGCACCTGCTGGCATTTCTAGCGTTGAGTCCGATGTCTCCTCAAGGATTCCGTGAGGCCAAGGTGACGATAAACTGTCAATCCACTGACAAAGTGTTTCTGTGCGCGTGTTTTCAATAGGAGAAGTCGCAATAGCTTCTTCAATCGCATCCTCAGTGATTGTGTACCCCATTGAGGGGTTAGCCATAGCCCATGCATTGCGATCGTCTATCTTGCAGTATTGCGGAGCTGAGTATTCATAGAATCCAAAAGACTTGGGTGGGTAGTCGATGGCTCTTTCTCGTAGGTCGTTGAGTACAGTGCTGAAAGCGTCTCCTGCATTAGAGGTAAGAAGCGTCTGAGAGTTTGGGTGAGCTCTAGTTGTAGGAGTTGCAGCTCTAAATCCATCTTCTGAGATCTCTCGAACTTCATCGATGTAGAGGAGTCCATTGACTGATCGACCTCTAGAGCCGTCTCTAGTTGCTGCCACAACATCAAGCCTTGCTCCAGATAACATCTCAATTGACTCTGTGCCGTTGGCGTGTCTAATTTGTTTAACGAATCCTTTGAGGTGGTCATTGGTCTCCAATAGGTGAGTTACTTGTCTGAAGGTGTCTAAAGCCATAGATCTGTTCGAGCTCATAATAAGCACATTGGTATTCCACTTAATCAGGTGAGCAAGAATGAGCATACGCGCTAGGTGAGTCTTACCGTTCTGTCGAGCCACGAGAATCAGGTTTGTCTTGCGAATCCACATGCCTTTTTTGTCCACAGTGAGCATGTCCTTAAGCACGAACTCCTGCCATGGAAGCAGAGGCATCTTCACAATCTCACAGAGGTCTTTTACATCCTGCAGCTTGGTTTCACCCTTTAGGAGTGGACTGTGAAGCCGTGGCTTAGTTGCCCCTCGCAGCGGCTTGGATCGTTTGGGCTTATCTGTCATTGACTCGAATTAGGTCGGGTCTTAAAAGGACTGTCCAGCATCGTCTCGGACTGCATCGGGGAGGTATTGCTTGAAAA
>ERZ869921.912-NODE-912-length-14371-cov-17.654233_pt1 | contig 14371 bp, 25 predicted proteins | sample MGYA00579310_ERZ869921 | MGnify/ENA primary metagenome ERZ869921 (study PRJEB32216, sample SAMN09231816) | wastewater metagenome | place: USA: Maryland | collected 2016-06-21 | study: EMG produced TPA metagenomics assembly of the PRJNA472060 data set (Reclaimed...
GTCGCGCATAACCCAAAATTGGATTTTCAACAGGGGTGGAAATTTACAGGCTTTTTACCACCTTTGTAAATCCTGATAATTTGGACAAAACGGAAGATATTTCACAAAATCCGTCTCGAAAGAATCAGAAAATGGAATAAATTTGGTGAAAGGTTATTTTTTTCAAATGGAAACGGCGAAACCAGATGATTGAATTCAACTGCCCTGAGTGTGGAAGGTCCATAAAGGTATCCCCGAAGAATGCCGGTAAAACTGGCCGTTGTACTGACTGTCGGACAAGAATAGAGATTCCTCTTGCTGCTGAGTCAGGAGTAGAGATTCTGAGTTATCCAAATCAGCATCGGATAAGCGTCAAGAAAAAAAGAACGGGATGCCTTGCCGTCCTGCTGTGGTTGATGGCTGGTTATTTCTACCTCAATGCGGCATTTTGCATGATGAAGGGACTTGATGATCCCACTGGGGCTTTCGTTGGCGGTGCAGTTCTCTCACTGGTGATGGCTTTATTGTTCTCGTTTATGGCGACGAAAACATGATTACGCCAGTTAAAACCTCCTAATCCTTCACACGGGTAAACCTGTCTCCGTCGAAGATCTGATTCACGATCTCCGGGACCAGGTAACTTCGGGTTGTCGCCTGATCGAAATGCCCAAGGAATCTCTGGGGATCTCCCCCGAGGGAAGCGACTTCAGAGGCCGAAGTCTTGCGTATACAGTGGAATTTCCGCTTTCTGTCCATCGGTAGGCCAGCGGATTTGAGGATGGAATTGTAATTGTTCCAGATTGATGAACGGTGTTTTTCCCACGGGAAAATAAGGTCTCTTTCGGGGTAACGAATTAGGGCAAGGGTGGCCGTCGTCTCGATTGAGAGCCGGGAAACCATGTCTTCGGTTCTCCCTTTCCGGGTTTCCGCCCGTCTGGTGAGGATTCTGGTCTCCGGGTCGAAGTCGTCCCAGCGTAGTTTCAGGATAGCTCCAATCCGCTCGCCGGTTTCGCGGGCCACCTCGTGGATGGCAACCCACCACAGGCGAGCCGGTATGTCGCAGATAAGACCGGGAACCTCTCCACAGGCTCGAAAAAGCCGTGAAAGCTCCTCGTGGTTCCATCCGACAGGCTTCTTTCGCGGGGCGCGGACAGAGGTGATAGCGGGCCTGTCCGGGGCTTTCCGCTTCCTCCCGAGGTAATCCCAAAGAGCGGCTATTTTCGACTGGTAGCTGTTTGCTGTTTCAGGGGCCAAACCCTGTTTTACAAGCCAGTGTGGGAATGAAGAGACGATGTCGTCATCCAGATCTTCCACCGTTGGGGAGTGTCCAAGGAATCTGGCGAAGTGCGACAGGGAGATTCTGTACTTTTCTCTTGTGCTGTCGGTGACTCCGAGAAGTTTTCGGGGGAGATAGAACTCACGATAGAGCAGATCGAGCGAAACAGCAGTTGGCATGATGAGATGACACTCCAAGGAAACCCACAAAAGCCGTCGTGGCAACCCCTTTCCTCGGGTCAAATTTTCCTCAGGCGATCATGCCCTATGCATCGTTTATTCCGTGAAAAAGCGGAATAAATTGCCGGATTGGTTGCGTGGCTCGCTTAATCGTCACAACCGGAAATCCTTCGATTCCCACCTTCGGCAGTAGAACTCTTCGGAAATTCCGAAAAGTTCAATCGGAAAACTGATACTGAGAAGTTGCGAGGTGCTGAAAGCCGTGAGGCTTCAGGAGCGGTTCGCTAGATCCCGTTTTTTGAACACCTCGCGATTTCTCTTGTCAGACTTCTAACGGTAACGCTAGAATGCGAGGCATGTCAACAATGGCTCTGGAAATCGTCGACTGGATCAGTGTTAGCCGTGCAGCAGAAATTCTGGGATGCACTACAGGCAGAGTACGCCAGCTTCTAGGGGAGCATCGCCTCAAAGGCGAGAAGCTGGACGGGGCTTCAATCTGGATGGTTTCGCGTGATTCTGTCACGAAATACGCAGCGGAAGAACTCCCTCCCGGACGCCCTAGAATCGGGGCGTAAGAAAAATGTTTGCGAAAATAAAATTTACTGTTGACACCTTCTAACGGAGTCGATAATCTCTCCTGCATGGTTGATGCTTCAAAACTACAACCATGTGAATGAATGATCTGGCACCTCTACCCTTCTCTGCATGAGTTGGGCATGTGCGACACACGAAGTAGTCGCCTCAAACTTAAAACGACGTAACGGATTTGGCAGCGTCTTTTTTTATCAGCATCTCCAAGGCATTGCTCCGTCACGTACACCAATCGAAACACGATGTCGGCGCGAAGGATTCGCGATGAGGACGCGGAACGAATTCGCCGGCCACGGATGGCAATTATTTGGATCTGATTCAGGAGCGGGAAGGTGGCACGAAAGAGAATCAAAGGTGAGCAGAGCATCTACTGGAACATGAGTCCATCACGGAAGGAATTTCATGTTGTTTGTACGGCGATCAGGGAGCGGATGATGCGACTGGACTACTCACGGATGATCGAGCCGGTGGCGAAGCGATTCAAAGCGATAGGACAGCGCGAACTGAAAAAACTCGCGGAGAGTCCTGACAGGGAATTCGGGAAGGGGACACACGAAAAGGTTGTTCTCTATGAGGCTCGGAGGATGTTTGAACTTCCGCTGGACGTTGAAGGTGATATCGAGATTGGAACTGGTATTCCGCTCGATGGGCCTGCACAGAGGTATTGAGGTGAATTACACGGCTTGGCCCGGCTTGGCCTGGCCCGGCAAGGCAGGGCTCGGCGAGGCTCGGCATGGGGACCAACGGTCCAGAGGTATTGAAATGCGTAATGGAACGCCAATCAGACGAAGGGGGCCGAAATTAAAAGTCGGCTGGTTTCTCTCGCTGGTTGGTTCTCCTCCGCAACTGTGGAACACACGTGAAAGGTTCGGAATTAGTCCCCAGGAGTTCCAGCGGATTCTGCACGAACGAAAAGCGTACATCAAAGAGAAGTTTCTGTTCGAGGTGAATGTCAGAACTCAATGTGAAGGGGACTTTATCGCCTTCTGTATCACAGGCGATGCGTTTTAGGAATTCAAAACAGGGAGGTAAATCGATGGAAAAGGATGTCACGCACTTAGTTTTGTCACGGAAGGTAGAGGAGTCTTTTTGGATAGGTGACTCAGAGGTCACGGTAATTAGAATCGGGCCGAACTCGGTTCGTATTTCGATAAAGGCTCCTCGATCAACGCATATCGTCCGTTCTGAACTTCTGCTGAAGGTAGCCGGGTCGGCTGAGTCCGCGTAGGGATGCTTGAGTGGCCACGGATGGCCTTGGATTCACTTCTGAGTAGACCGAGGGATCGAATGTTATTCACCACGACGATTGAAAAATTCAGCATTAAAGGAAGCGAGTATGACACCGAATATCGACTCGAAGTGACAGCGGAAATCAATCCGGGGTGCAGAGAGTCAGGTGATTACTATCGAGGATTTGTTCCTAGCGAAGGTCCGTCGGTCGAGAGGATCGTCTGTATTTCAGTTGAAGAGGCAATTGATTACCGATTCGGAAAGACAGGAGTGATTCTCGACTTTGTCGCCTCTGGTGTTACCGAGAAAGAGGCGGGGCAATGGGTTTGGGACCAGATCGACAGTGATACCGAGGAACTGGAAGAGATGATCCTCGAAAAGTATGAGCGTGAATTGATAGCGAATTCTGAGTGACTATTGAGACCACCGATCCAAGCGGTGGGGGCCGAGGAGTGTTTCCGAAGCCCATCAACATTACGCCACCCGGAGGCGTCTTGGAACCGGGGACTGCGGGGATTCTGGTGAATGCGATGACTGACTCCATCGCGAAGGTTCGATTCCTTCCCCCTGCTCTTGAGGCCGGATGAAATTCAAACACCACAGGAGAATAAGATGATTCATTTAGAGAGTCGGCTACAGACAATCAAGCATGAGATCAACAAATGGAATGGTTCCATGCTGTGCATGAAGAGAAGCGACATTGAGTTCATTCTCGATCTTGCGGAAAAGCAACTCTCGCGTGAATCGGAACACACAAACTCCTACGACGACCACTTAACGGGCATCGACGAAAATCAACCCTTTTAACTCGAAAGGATCTCGCCATGTGGGAATGGATGCCCTCTTACGAATGGGTGCTACTCGGAATCTGGTGTATCCCTTGGGTGCCGGTGATTCTCTGGTGTCAGTGGTGGGTTACTCGGGATCTGGATCGGATTAGGAAGGAAACGGAATGTCGTCACCAGTCGCCAGTACAGGCAGGCCGCATCTTTCGGCAACGCAGCTAGACCTCTCGGGGAAATGCCTTGAGGCTTACCGGAGACGGTATATCGAGGGACACAAGATCCCTCCAGGAATCGCGATCTCGAAGGGGAAGTCGATACACCTTGCCGCTGAAGCGAACTTTGGACAGAAGATTGAGACTCACCGAGACCTACCAGTCTCCGAAGTGATCGATCTGTCAGTCTCCTCTTTCGACGAGCAGGTCCACGCGCCGGAATTCGAGTTCACCTTAGAAGAGAAATCCCAGGGGGGAGAAATCGTGATCGGTCACGCGCGGGATGCTGTCGCCGACATGGCGAAGGTCTACGCCGAATCACAGGCCCCTGAATATCAGCCTCTATTCGTCGAACTCGAAGTAACAATCCCGATGCCGGATGCTCCTCGGGATCTACTGGCAAAGATCGATCTGATCGACGATCAGAAACGGGTCATCGATTTCAAGACAGGTGGCAAGGCCAAGACGCAAGCGGACGCCGACACAGCGGTCCAACTCACAGTCTATGCAGCAGCTCACCTCGTTCAGACAGGAGAGCCCGCCACAGACCTGCGGTTCGACACGATTGTACAAACGAAAACCAGAACCAAGCGGGTAGTCACGAATACCACGCGAGGACCGGCAGACTTTCAGGCCCTCGCCAACAGGATCAATGTCACTCTGGCTCAGGTCGATGCCGGGATTTTCCCGCCGACAACTCCTGGGGCCTGGTGGTGCTCACCTAAGTGGTGCGGGTACTGGGCCACCTGCCCTTACGTCAATTCAGAGCGAATCGCGAAATCAGAAGACGAATAACGAATCTATCAATTCAGTCACACAGGGGAAAACGATGGCCACAACGGAAATCGCGAAAGTGAACGAGAAGCCGAAAGCGGAAATGACTCCATTCCAGAAGCAGTTTACTGGGATGCGGGATTTCCTCGTCAGGCAGTCTCCGCAAATGAAACTCGCTCTTCAGAAGTATCTCACAGAAGAAGAGATGATCCGCTTCGCTCTAAATGCGATGTACCGAAACCCGAAACTGCTCCAGTGCACCCCGGAGTCTGTTGGTCTTGCTCTTATGAAAGCTGGCCAAATGGGTATCCGGCCAGACGGGTATCACGGCCATCTGATTCCCTACTGGAACAAGAATATCAAACAGAACGAATGCCAGTTCCAAGTTGACTACAAGGGTCTTGTTGCTCTGGCCTACCGAAATACTCGCGTTAAGAGTTTCAAAGCTGGGGCGGTTCGCGAAGGGGATTTCTTCGAGTATGAAGAAGGTTCGGATTCCTACCTGAGATTCCGAAAGTGCCTCGGAAAACGGGGAGAACTGATTGCCGCCTGGGCTTATGCGAAGCTCGGAGAAGAAGGGGCCGAAAGTTTTGTTGTCTTGGGGCCGGATGAGGTCGCTAAGATCCGCTCAAAGAGTCAGTCCGCCAATCAGTCTGATTCGATCTGGAATTTATGGCCAGATGCCATGTGGGCCAAGACAGCAGCGAAGCAACTTTCTAAGTTTATCCCGCTCGGTCCAGATTTTATTCAAGCCGTTCAAGTGGATGACGATATTGAGTCGGGGCGAAAAACTATCGACATTCGAGACTTCCAGAATTTGACATCGGTCCCAACGCCTGAAGGATTCGAGGAAGAGCCTGAGTCGAACACACCTAAGGGGATCGACCAGAAGGTTTCTGCCGAAACCCTGACAACGCACTCGCAACAGGTCACAGACCCAGCGAACCCGATCCCCACAGCGAAGTCTCGTCCCGCTGGCAAGAAACCTGTTCAGCAGGATCAGGAAATTCCTCTGCAAGAGATAGGTGATCTCCCTGAGGTCGAGCAGAAACCGAAGCATACCGGACCATCCCGAGGCCAAGAACTGCTATCGAAGATCCCACAGTGTACCTCGATCGGACAGCTCGAATACTGCATGGACGAAACCAAGAACTACCGGCAGGGGGGATCTATCACTCAGGCGGAGTTCAACGCGATCGACATTGCAATCCAGGCACGAAGAGCCGAACTTTGCAATCCTTCTCCTGAGGATCAAGGCTTGTTTGGAAAGCAACCGAGAAGCGGAAATTATTCATAGGTAACCCAGTAGTTAAGAAACACTTAACCACTGAAACTGACTGTCGTTTTAGAGTCACCTGCGCACGAAGCGGAATCGATAATGGCATTGCTCTACAAAATCAAGGATTGGTCTGAGAATTACGAAGTCAGCCAAACGAAAAAGGCTAACTTTTCCAAATTTGTACCACTCCCCAATAAGCTGGACGGAGACGGGTATACAGAACTCGTTGACCATCCTAATGGGGCGGCACATTACGGGGCTTGGGTAACTATGGTTTCCATCGCTTCCAAGTGTCACCCGAAGGGTTCTTTGGTCCGTGATTCAGGAAAACCACACGACGCATCAACACTTTCACGCATAACCCGCATTCCGGCGTCAGTTTTCAATGAAGTCCTTCCCCGTCTGGTTGCTATCGGTTGGATGGAGACAGAAGGTGTTGATGATTCAACTACTTACGAAGAAGTGGGAGCACAGTGGGAGCACAGTGGTAGCGTGCTACCAGACCGTTCCAACGCAGTGGACTACAATACAATACAGAACAATACAGTACATACAGAACAAGACAGTAATAGCTCTGAGGTGGATGATTCCACCTCCTCAGAGCCGGTTGTCGTGGAGTTCCCTTGCGTGGGGAAGGTTCGCTCTTGGGGACTTACGCAAAAGCGAATTGACGAGCTTCAGGATCTTTACCCTGGGACTGATGTCCTGATTGAATCCCGCAAGGCTTATGCGTGGTGCAGGGATAACCCTAAGAAACGCAAGACGGCCAAGGGTATGCCACATTTCCTCTCTGGGTGGATGGAGAGAAACCAGAATCGAGGGGGGATACGCGCAGGACCACAAGCAAAGCCGGAAAGCGACGGTACTGGTCTGGATTGGATCAACGAAATCGAGCTTGTGGAGTGAATCATGGACGGTAAGCAGTTCCGGGAGTGGCTGGCGGCACATTGCACAGCATTTCCAGGATTAGACAAGTGGTTCAAGGATCAACCGGCTGGAAAAGCAGCAACGGTATCTCTCTGGTACCAGTCGCTGAAGCTCATATCGCCTCAAGGAGCGAGTTCCGCGACAAAAAGGATGCATGGGTCAACCGACCTCGCTGCAACGCCTTGGAGCCAGCATCCAGCGAAGATACGCGAGCTTACGTCGAAGTCTGGAACTGGCAACCAGTCTTTCTACGCAGACTGCATGTGTAAGGGGACTGGACTCGTCGAAGTGTACACAGACGGAAAGTTTAAGACAGCATTAGGGAATCCGATCAGATCTGAAACCACTTTCGTTATCTGTAAATGCAATCTTGGGAGCCACATTTACGACCGTCAGGGTGGGCATGATCCAGACGGAAGAGAGCGTCCAAGGATGTCAGTTTTTCATGACGGATTGCGTGTTTATGGGATTGATGATCGGAAACCAGAACCATTGATTGCGACTGGATGGGATTCTCTTCCGTCCTATCAAGGAAGTTTTTACGAGCCAAAAGGTATTGATGATTAACATGACGGATATTTGACATGCATGAATGCATAAGACTTTACAGGAGCGGAACGGTGGTAACTGAGAGGGTGACGGGAGACATCCTCGAAGGGTGGATCAGGCGGATGGAGTCACGGCACCCAGAGGCGGCTCTGATCGTCGATGGTGAGATTCGTTCTCGTGGGGAATGTGATGAGGGCTTACTGAAACAGTATGGAAAGTGAAACACCCCTCCACCGGGGAGCGTGAGACATGAGGGGGATATGAACCCGGTCAACACTCACGACGGCATGATGTCGGTCTCTCCGGTGGGGGGATCTTTGAAAGGTAATTAAATGTTGACGATTACTCTTGGGATTCCTCCAAAGTCGCTCAGTCCGAATGCCAGAACATATTGGGCGGCGAAGTCTAAATCCACTGCCAGATATCGACTAGAAGCCAAGTTGGTCACGATCAACGAGATGAACAGGAACAACATTACAGAACCGTTCCAGAGGCTCACGATTACGCCGGTTTTCTATCACACGGTGAATCGTCGACGGGACGGTGATAACTCAGTAGCGAGTCTAAAGGCGGCTTTCGACGGAATAGCTGATGCAGGTTTGGTGTCAAATGATTCATTCATTCGGCATAAGCCTGTTGAGTTCAGAATCGACAAGGATAGGCCACGAGTGGAACTGAGAGTTGAGGTGGCCTGAGTGGGCCACGGCGTTTTGAGTTTCAAGGAGTTTGCTGCATGTCAATTGACCACGTAGTTATTGGGATCACTCGATCTGACTCCGGCATATTTGCGAACTGTCTTGAGCGTGAGAATCTCTGGGCAGAGGAGACACGGATTCGACTCAGGAATACACCGAAGAGCCTATTGCAGCTACTCGATCTCGTTGGGTGTGAAATCTGGAGTGGAGGCTCCTGTCTATATGTCGGAAAGATCAGGATTGCAAATTGTTATGTGGATCATGGAGTCACCCTTTGCGAGTGGGGTCTTGTTGAGTCGGCAATTCGTGAGTGGAGAGCGAAACGGGACGGGGGCGTGAGATGAGAACGGAAGTCTTTCAGGCAGATTGTCTCGAATGGATGCGTCGTCAGCCAGACAACTCGGTAGACCTCGTTTTTGGTTCACCTCCCTATGAGGCTGCTCGAACCTATGGAATTGGTTTTAATCTCAGGGGTCAGGAGTGGGTTGATTGGATGGTTGAGCGGATGATTGAAATGGTCCGCATTTCCAAGGGTCTCGTTGCAATGGTGGTCGAGGGGCAGACTCGCAGTTTCAAGTATTCTGCGGCTCCGATTCTACTGATGGCAGACCTGCATCGAGCGGGAATCACGCTACGAAAGCCTTCGATCTTCCATCGAGTCGGAATACCTGGCAGCGGTGGACCCGATTGGCTGCGAAACGATTATGAGTTTATCGTCTGCTGCACCAAAGGCGGGAAACTGCCGTGGTCGGATAACACTGCGATGGGGCACCCTCCGAAGTGGGGACCGGGTGGACAGATGAGCAACCGATTGAGTGATGGAGCCAGAGTGAATCAATGGGGACCAGTTGGATCTGCGAAGGGAATGGGGCGGAAGGATAAACACGGAGAGGTCAGGTCTACGAGTCGTCCTTCGCACATCACAGCAGACAGGCTCCACACGAAGACGAAACCCAACGGAGAGATGGAGGTTCAGGGTTACACCGTCCCGGTTCTCGCGAATCCCGGAAACGTCATTAAGTGCATCGTCGGTGGTGGTGCGATGGGTTCCAATCTGGCTCATGAGAACGAAGCCCCCTTTCCTGAGAGTCTGGCTGAATTCTTCATTCGTTCATTTTGCCCCCTAGAGGGGGTTGTTCTGGACCCGTTTTCCGGATCTGGAACAACGGTTTCCGTCGCTGCGAAGTGTGGAAGAAACGGAATCGGTATCGATATCCGCGAGTCGCAGGTCGAACTCTCTGAGCGGCGAATCGAAGAGGCCAAATATGCGACAAAGAAACCGAAAAGCAAACGTCATAAGAAACTGATTCAGCAGCAGGAACTATTTTAGAACAACCCCCGCTAATTGCGGGCGAAAGGGGACTGAGATGAAAGCGTTTGAGTTGTACAACGAAAAAGGTGAGACATGCGGCGTCTGGGTCTGTGGTGAGTGCCGAAGAATTCCGGTTGCATACTACGACGATCCGGCACATCCGGGAAGCCTTCCGGTTCGTCGTAACTGCAAGGAACTTGCGGAGGAGTGCTGTACACCGTGTGTATGCGAAACATGCGGTGTTACTTTCGATCCAAAATACCAACGGAGAGAGAATGAGTGCAGCAAGTGCGATGGAGCGAGATGGCTGGCGAAACAAAACGCTCTGCACATGGATCGACTCGAATCTGCTGAGGACGTTACCGAGACTTATAAGGGCGGGTTTTTATGGATTCGTGGCGTTCCTGGAGTCCATACCAGTAACAACGGATTCTTTGAGTCAGTGGTGGATCTTACTAAACACATCGAACTGCACGACGAGTACTACGAAGATCAGGTTTGGGCGTTCGCTTGCACTCCTCGCAGCGTGGAACTCGATATCGATAATGCTATCGAGAATCTCTGTTCTGACGGGTATGAGGACATGGAGGACATGCTGACGATTCCACAGTCTCTCAAAGACGGAGTTGAAGAGTTCAACCGAATCAATAAGAACGTTCTGGATATTTGGGAGGTTGATTACACCCGCAAGATTCGTGTCTGTAAGAGACTCCTGAAACAGCCGACCACGAAACCGATTCCGTGAGCAAGAAAGGGGAGCGAGATGGGTGAGGTTACGAAGATTGAAGAGTTAGAGAGCAACTTGAAATGGTGGAAAGAACACGCCGAACAACTTGATAAAAACTGGAGTGTTGTCTGTGGCTTCAAAGACTCGGTTATCGATCAGATTATCGAGATAGTCAGGCCGCACTATGACGACATGGAGGGGCTTCGTCCGCTGTGTGCTGCGAATGTGGTCGAAGAGGTCTGGAGAGTTCTGGAGAGTTCTGGAGGGAACACGATGACAGACGAACAACTGCAAGCGGAGAACGCTGCCCTGCGGCGTGAACTGGACCATATCCTCTCCTGCATTGTGACGGTCAGACGCAGGAACTTAAAAGGCTGGATGACTTATATCACTGAGGAAATTAACGGCTGCCTCGAAAGGATCGGTGACAAAGATCACATTGTAGTCTCCGGCGATGGACTGCGGATTGTGAGGGGGGAGTGAGCGTGAAACCAAAGCGAATACAGCGTAAGCGTACGAAGGGATGGAGGATGCCTGAAAACGCGATGTACGTCGGCAGACCCACAATCTTCGGGAATCCGTTTGAGACAGCGGAAGAATTTCTCCAGTGGATGGAAGATCCAAAGTGTGGAATCACCGAACACGACGCCATTATGGCAAACCTGCATCGCTTGCGGGGTAAGGATTTAGTTTGCTGGTGTCCGCTGAACCGTCCGTGTCATGCGGACGTACTGATCGAGTTTGTGAACAAATAGGGGAAGTGATGGCTGAAATCAAAGAACGTCCAATTCTGTTTTCCGGTCCGATGGTGCGTGCGATTCTGGCGGGCAAGAAGACGATGACGCGGAGGGTTGTGAATCCGCAACCTGTATTCGATGGGGCATTCTGGACGCTGCACGGTGCTGGATGGTCAGCAGGTGTTGATTCAGTTCCGTGTGTTCAGGGGCATTCCTTGGCGACAAGAAATCCATATGGACAGGTCGGAGACCGGCTCTGGGTGCGGGAGAGTTTTTCGGCATGGTTTCACGGAAACGATTGGTATGGACACCCCAGGGAATACCGTAAAAAGCATGAGTGCTCAAATCTGTTTTACAGGGCAACTCACAACTTTCCAGATGACGATCAAAAATGGGTTCCATCAATCTTCATGCCCCGCTGGGCGTCCAGACTCGCATTAGAGATAACCTCTGTCCGCATTGAGCGGCTACAGGAGATCACAGAAGAAGACGCGATTGCTGAGGGGTTCAAGTCTGTTGAGAAGTTTCGGAAACTCTGGGATTCCATGAATGCAAAACGCGGAGTCTGTAAGACATGCAAAGGGCATGGGGTTGTCCCGGCGTGGTCTGGGTCGGTAGACGGCGGTTCGCTGGCGAGAGACGCGAAAGACTGCCATGAATGCGAGGGGAGAGAAACCGGCTTCGGCTGGGATGCGAATCCCTGGGTGTGGGTGGTGGAGTTTAAGACGTGCTGGTCGAGTTAGCGAAGTGATAACCAATAGTTACCAGAACATTTTGAAAGGATTGAAAATGGAACAGAAATACGATTCGAGACCAGAAACCTACAAGCACATCGGCGAAGTCCGTAAGCGGATGAATGCCTGCATCAAGGATTTGATCCGCAGGGCGGAAGTTCACGACGCATCAAAGATTGAGTCTCCGGAGGTTGAGGTGTTCGATCAGTACACCCCGATGCTGGCGGGGATCACCTACGGTTCTCAGGAGTACAAGGAATGTCTCGACAAGATGCGTCCAGCGATTGACCACCATCAGAAAAACAATTCTCATCACCCAGAGTTCTACACGAATGGAATCCAAGGAATGAGCCTGTTGGATCTGCTGGAAATGGTCTGCGACTGGAAAGCGGCGACGCTCCGGCACAATGACGGCGACATCAGGAGGTCGATTGAAATCAATCAGAAGCGATTTGGTTACAGCGACGAGTTGAAACAGATCCTGCTGAACACTTTGCCTCTTGTCGAGTCGGTATAGATCGGTGCCGGAAACGTGATAACAACGAGTCCAGAACATGAGGAATAATGGAGAAGCTCAAGTTTTACCCAATGGATAAGCCGTTGGTCATTAATGCAATTCTCTGTCGGCTGAAGGGAGGCCTAAAGCTGGGCGTCACGCACAGCATCCCTGCTGACGAGTTGCGTTTGATGCTTGACATCGTGGAAGCTGCCGTTCATTGCGTCGAGGAGTGGGAGCCGAGTGAGTACCAGAAAAGCAAGGGTTGCGGCACTGGTGCAGGAATGCGAGCGGCTGCGGACCAGCTAATCAGGTGTGTGAGGAGAGATGTGACACGTAGGACACAGAACAGGGGGAATGATGAGTGACACAGAGTCGATTATCAGGGCAATCAAACTCGCAAGAATTGGCGGTCAAGACCGATGGCCGTTCAGCGATGACGACATTGAAGAGATCATATCCGCACTGCAACTCAAGGCGGATCTGGAGACGATCTTGGATTGTGAGAATGTATCGTCGTGCGACATTTACCCGTACAGATTTTTCCTCGATCGTAACTGGCGAGCAGGATTCAACAGGCTTGCCGATCATTCGGGTGAAACGCTGACTGAAGCAATCCATTTAGCAGCACAGGCAATCAGGAAAGGGGGCGAGTGATGGAGAAGGTGCCGATTGAAAAACTACGTGAAATCGAGAGATATCTTGAATACTACTGCCCTAATCACGATGGCACTCTAGGCGAAGCAATAAAAGAACTGGAGGCCTACCGTGCTGCCGAAAGCAAACCAGAGCCTCCGGCGAACACTGTGCGAGTGAGGATTCCGGTTGCTGTGGGGGCGGATGGGAACTGGACGTCTCCGAGGACTTATTCGTCATGGACAGAGGATCACGTGAATGCACTCGCAAAACACAATGGAGTAAGCGTCTTAGATGGACAGTTCAGTATCGTACTGGTCGAAGCCTATATTCCAATCCCACAACCACAAACAGTGGAAGGAACGGTGAGTGATGACAAAGCGTAAAACTAAGTCAGAGGTTGAGGTGGAAGGTAAAGCCCGATTGCGTCAGCGAATCATGGATATTGCGATTGGTGCGAACGGCGGTTGTGAGGTTTCTGAGCTTTACGGGGAAGATGGAGTGTTTTTCGAGGCGATGGGGCCAAATGAGTTCTTTAACATGATCCAAGCTATTAAAAGAGCATTCGCGATCGAGGACTCCTCTATCGTGTTCGAGATCTGGAATCTGCACCACTTCGCAACAGTCACATCTTCTGTTGACCACCTGTGGGAATTCGGGGTGCGACCGTGAAACTGAAACCGGGTGAGGTGAGAACGGAGAATCTTGAGAGTAATTCGCGGTTTTCTATTCCAGGAATCGTCTTGATCGTAAGTCCGTACCTAAGGCCAGGGAAGTCTTACCAGATCAAGGGAACCATCTACATCAATCCTCAGGAGTTAAGAAACGATGAAACTGAAACCGGGTGAGGTGAGAAAAAGGTTTATGTCAAGCCCCTCAAGACTCGACATCTTCAGCCTCTTTCAAAAACTGGGCGACAGACTTCACAAACGCCACTGGCTTACCGGCCTCCTGAAGTTCTCTTCGAGCAGCATTCCTGAGTCGCTCCCGAACCCAATGGGAGAGCGGAATCCCGGCAACATCTGCCGCATCCTTGAAAGCCTGTTTCTCAACCAGGTCCAATCGCACGTCGAGGTATGCAATCCGCGTTTCCCCTGAACGTTTAGGGGGTCTTCCGCGTCCTTTTTTCACAGGTTTTGTATTCATGTATTTATTGTACCGCAAAAAACCCGACAAATCAACCTCAGCTGGATTGACTACAGGCTTCGCAGCATCACCAAGGACCAAGGGCGGAAGATTGAGGAGTTGAGAGG
>ERZ869921.913-NODE-913-length-14363-cov-17.866368_pt1 | contig 14363 bp, 21 predicted proteins | sample MGYA00579310_ERZ869921 | MGnify/ENA primary metagenome ERZ869921 (study PRJEB32216, sample SAMN09231816) | wastewater metagenome | place: USA: Maryland | collected 2016-06-21 | study: EMG produced TPA metagenomics assembly of the PRJNA472060 data set (Reclaimed...
TCCTGCTGAACCGCTCTTCCGATCTGGCGTTTGCGTTGCGTATAAAAAATCGTTGATTGCTTTTTCCCGATTTTGTTTTGCGTTGGCTAATTTTTTGTTTCGGTATGTTGCTCCGCGCGCAGAGTTGCATGGCTTACATGCTGCAACGTATCCGTCTTCTATTGTTCCGCCTTTGTCACTCTCAACAAGGTGATCGAGTTCTGTTGCTGTGTTGCGTTTGCACCAATGACACAATGGTTGGTCGCGCAGGAGTTCAGCGCGTGCTTGTTTGTAGATCGCTGTGTCGTGTTCGGTTAGTTTGCGTGTCATGCTCGCGCGCTTCGCTTGCGCTGACGCGGCGCTTGCGCGCCTTGTCCTCGGTTTGTGTGAGTGTTGTTTGTTGTCGGGTTCATGTCGGTGCTTTCTTTGTTTGTTAACTGTATGTCATCTGGCAGGTCAAGAGATGTGTGAATGCTCCACCCACCAGATTGCCCAACCTGGTTCCCTTTGCACTCACTAGCCGATTATGTTTACGGCTCGCCTCGACGCTTTGCCCGTTTCATTTCGTCTTGCATGATTCGGGGCGCGCCGATCTACCCACGTTGCCGTGTGTCACCAACTGCCGTGCGAATGGCTTAGGTCGTGCTACTAGCCAATTGTTTACATTCTTGGGTTGCTCAAGGTGTAGAGAATGTACTCCATGTCGCTTGGCTTCCACACCGCTGCATGACATCCAGCCAACTCACACGCTTTTAACCAAACCTTCTGCCCAGGTGTTGTCTTGCCCTTCTCCGCTTTCAACTCAATGACCAACGGCCGACCGCCTTGGAATGGGTGCACCATGAACAGATCAGGGAAACCCACATCACCCTGCACATGCGTGGCCCAACGCCCTCGACTGTTCTGTGCCGGCAGATCATGATGAACCAGCCAGCCATAACGCTTGGCGATGCTGATCACCATGTCTTTGAAGTCGGCTTCGCTGATCTTTGGGTCTAACTTCATAACGCGGCCATGTACGCCTTGTCTGCAAGGTGCTTGATTGCCCAGCGCACATACTGTTTTGCTTCGCGCTGATCTTCTTCAACCATTGAGTTGTAAACGCTCTGCAGACGCTCAATGTTTGAAATTAGTTCTTCTAGTGTCATTTCAGCCTCTCAATTATTTTGCTTGCTTCGTGTGATTTCAACAGCTCAAGAACCGCGCTGTCATCGTCAAGGTTTAACTGAATCATCTCAAGCAATGCGAGATCGTCCATGCCCTTGTCTCTAGCAAGTTTCTTGATGTAGCCAATCTGTTTAGGTGTTGCAAACGCGCCAGAGGGTATGTGCACCTTGTTTGTTGATTGTTCTTGCCCACCTAAGCGCTCGACTTTTTGCATCTCATTGCGTGACGGCCTAGGCGCGCCACCAGACCCCTGTAATGGGCAGTTAGCAATAGCGCGACCAATAGCGCTCGTTTCACAGTTCTCCACGAACGATGTTGCGTTAACGCCACGATCAGATTTAATTTCTTCGGCGTAGCCCGTAGCGACTGGCACCTTGTCATCCTTGTCGGCGTACAACTCTGCATAGAACACGCAAGCATCCCCTGTGTAGTTCATCATGCACGTATAAACGCGCCCATTTGGATATGCAGCCCACCAGCGCACAAGACGCGCTTCGACTGTTTCGTAGTTGCTTAGGTCAAAGCCCATCAGATGCCAGCCCACACGCTTAGACGCTGTGCATGGTCATGCGCTCCACCGCGCTGGGCGTACGCCAGTTCGCCTGTGTTGCGGATAATGCCACGACGCGCAGCTGCATTCAGCCGTCCAGCGATGCCCTTGGTAACAGGGAACTGATCGCCCAGGTGCTTCCAAATGTCGTCAGATGTAAAGAACCCTTTAGTGCGCGCAACGTGCAAAATTGCAGCATCAACTTGATTTTGTTCAATCTTTGTCCAACGCGCATCAGCAGAAGATTGTGACGCCAACATCCCTTGGATAAATGGCGCTTGTTTTCTTGCCGGCACACGGCCGTCACATACGAAATGTGTTTTGCCTTGAATGTCGGGGTAGGCGATGGTTTCTTTGCAGATCGTGCAGGTTTTCATTGTCGGAATCTCCTGTGTCGGTTAGGAATGTGCTTGTAGTGCTTTGATTGCTAAGTCGAGTGTAGTCACATCGTGGAGTGGCATTGGTTCTTCTAGTGATAGTGAGTTTTTCATTGCGCGCAAACGTCGGATGATGCTTGCGTGTGGGTTTGTGCTTGTGTCTGCAATTTGATTGATCAGATCAAAGATTGCCATGTCGTGTTTTGTTGTCATTGTTTGCTCCAATACCATTCGTCGGGTTTCTTCAGTAAGTTCGCCTTGATTCCATGCACAGCCTTCACTCATTTTGTTGCGCTCCATGGCCCCCAGCCATAACCGTGTCGTTCTACTCCGTAGTTGTAAATTGCTAATGCAGCCAGCAAGTTAGTTTGAGCCTGTAACAGATCTTCTGCCTGGGTGATAATTCCGCGCTCGGTTAGCCAAGGTGTCCAGAATCCGTTGATCTGCATTAGTCCGCGCGACCCACCGTTTGGGTCTTTGCTGTTGAATGCGTTTGGTGTGCAGTTGGATTCGCGCCACATGACAGATTCGAGCACGGTGCGCTGGTCTGCAGGCCAGCCAAGGTTGACGGCAAGCGCGCTGAACTGCTCACAGGCTGACGTGTACGGGTCAATGTAGATCGTTGAGCTGGTGGTCGTGGTCGGCTCAATAAGGTATGGCTGGACGCTGATCGGTGCCAGCGCAATCGTGCCAGACGGGGCACCAGACGCGTCAGGAGCGCCTACAGCGACCGTAAAGCCAAAGACCGTACAAAGCACTAGCCCTATGATTTTTTCTGCAAAATAGTTCATCGTTTCTCCAAAGGTATGGGCTGACCCCAAGTTGAGGTTGCCGATCTGAATGCGATTTGTCCCAATAGGAACTTGCCCGACTCTGGGCTGGTAAATATCTGCACCAAGATTTCTTGGCCGTTGTCCATCACTCCTGTATAGACGCTGTAATCAACGATCTGCGGTTCAGTCATTGCCTGTCCTTTTGTCGGTACTCCGACCCTAGAACATAGATCAAGCCTTAGGTGGGATTTCCCCAAACACCTTTAGGAATGCGGCTTTTACGAAGATCACCGAGTCGGCGGCCTGTGGGGTTATCTCCACGTGGAACCAGTCGCCCCCAGGGCTACCTGACACCGTTGGCTTGCTGTACTTCTTCCAAGCCTGACGATCGCAACGCCATGCACGACCGTACGGTGCAGGGAAATAATCAATGACCATCTCAATGCCCAAGTCATTGGCGTGTGCAACAAGCAGTTCAATAAACGGCAACGCTGCTTTGCGTGATGCGTTTGGATGACGATCACCGCCTCGATAAGACAAGTCAACCGCCCTGCCGGTGGCGTGAACGCTTAAGGAACCTGGTTTCCCTTTGACGTCGCGCACACCCCACGACCCATTATTGAACATGGCGTTGTTTGAGTGATGCAGTACTTGCTTGATGAACTCGTTCATGCCGGCACGTGGGCCAGCGGATGCGCCGTCGCTGTTGCCTGTGTATGGCCTTGAGTTGGGGTTAGCTTTGGCTGTTGCCACGGCCGAATTTCATGTCTTTAGGGTTGAAGTAACGCAATGCTGTTGGGCACACCGCGCCAATCGCAGCTGCTAAAAGTGCTGATGGGTCGGTGTTGCCTGTTACCGCTAGTGCAACAACAGCGGCGAGCATCGAGCGACCGTATGAGGCGAGTAGGGCTTTGTCACTTGCTTTCATCTTCTGCTCCTTTGTCCTTTGGTTTAGATTTTAGTCCGTTGCTAGCCACTAAACCTGACAACGTGCCGGTCATAAAGACTGTCAGCGTGGATAAGAGATCGATAAAAGCAGCGTCGTTTGGTGCTTGTTTTCCGATCGGCTGGGTCACGAACATGAGCGACCATACAAATCCGATGACTGTTATGGCAAAAACGACCGCCATGATTGCGCCAACAAACACGATTAAACGTGCGTGCAAGTCTTCAGGCTTCAGGCGGGGTTTCATAGATCAAATCTCGAGTGCACGTTCCAGATGGATTGCACAATGGTGGTTGGCATTCTGGGTTTTTCCAGTTTGCGAAGTCTTGGCATGGGTAACGGTATGAGCCGTTGTATCCACAGCTGGAACATCCCCACATTACGACGGCTATGAGTAGCGCGTAGCCGATGAGGTAACGCCATCGCATTATGGAGCTGGTGGGTACGGATTTGCGTCTTTGATTGCTTGTACTGCAGTTTCCCATGCAGCTTGAGTATTTGTTCCGCGTTGCCACTCAAAAAATAGACCGTCCGATTGTGCTTCGTACTGTGTCCGGCGAGTCGTTTCAACGGCTGTCACTTGGTTGTTGTAATCAACGGTTGGCCATTGTGCGTCAAGTTCGACTTGGGTTGGTTTTGTGCTTTCACTAAACCATTCAAGTGTGGCGTAGTCGTTGCCTGCAATAGACCATTCGGTGCCTGCATAGTTGGCTTGTAGAACTGCTACATAGTCGGTCATGCTGAAATCTCCAAAAGTGTGATCGTGCTGGTCATTGAGTCTTCTTGTGCAATTATTGCTGAAGAGGCTGACTCTGCTTTCATTCCGATTGTGTATGTTTGTGCAGAAATTGTTGCTGGACTGTCTAAATAATTGCTTGCAACTGTGGCTCTTGTAAGACCGTTGCCGTATATTCCAGAAAATCCAAACGAACCTAAAAGGTTTGTTCCTGCAACTGTGCCTCTAAAAATTGTAAAATAACCTGCACCAGCCGAACTTGTATTCCGTGCTGGAACAGTCACCATAACCAAAATCTTTGAACTGGTTGATTGCGGCGTAATAGTCGCGTTCAGCCCTGTTGTCACATAACTTGTGGAAGTAGTTGAAGTTGACGTGGCATAGGTTGCTTGCACAACCTGCAAAACACGAAACGCCCCGCGCAAGCCATTTTGTTGTGCAGCGGTCAAAACCTGCCCAGCGGTAAAACTGGCTGGAAGTGTGGTTGGTGTAGCCATAAGTGCTCCTTATCCTAAAACATTCTCTGCGTCGAGTGTGCCATACGTGGCGTCATCCAAGATCAACTCATAAACAATGGTTGTTGGCGCGGTTGAGTACAGCACCCTGTGGCCTGTGCTGAAATCTAGGTAATGCTCAATACCCTCAACTGACAGCTCTTGTGCCAACTGTGTTGTGCCGGTACCGCTCGGAAACGTCTTTTCAATGCTGATTGTGTCGCCAATGTCCACGGTCGCCAACGTGTCTTTTTGGGCTGTGGTCAGCATTAGGTATTTGGTCGCCACCGAGGTGTAACGCGCTTCGGGTTCTGGATTTAACAAATATTCGGCTGCAGCTTGTATTTCGCCAGCATCGTGCAACAGGCTGTTAGTGATGCTTGCGGTCTGAATAAAATATGTGGCAATTGATGCAGGGTCGGTAGCCGTGTAGGTGTCACCGTCTAAGCCCGTGACGACCGATCGGTTGATTACCGAGTCAGCCTCAAAACTGATGCCCACGCCATCAAACTTGTATCCTGTGCCGTCATCGGTGAATTGCGCTAGCGGTGCGCTTAACGTGGTGCCGATTCGTTCTTGGAATGTAAACACGCCAGCCCTTGACATGAACACACGCCCAAACTCAGCTGTCTCGTTAATCTGGGTGATGTAGCCAAGCGCGCTAGTTCCTGCCTGCACGTTGTACGCCGAGTCATGGCCAAGGTTTACGGTTCCTGTGGCGATGTCTCGAGCCATGACAGGGAAATCAACTTCTGGCAGGTCTAGGACGGTTTCTATGCGTTCGCCTGATGTTTCGGTAGATGGGTTAAGCGCGTCCAAATATGTTTGGGCTAGTAGGTAAAACTGGTCAGCGCAATACACCGTCACGGTGTCAAGGCCGCCGAGCGCAAAATTATAATCATAATTGACAACGAATCCAGAAAAGATTGATTCGGGCACATTGGTAGAGCTGTATCGAATCAACCTGACTTCGCGCAATGGGGCAAGCCCAGGCTTAGATTCAGCGGTGTCGTAATAAGGACTGTTTTGATCAAACGGGTTAAAGATGCCGTCCACGTCTTGAATGGTAAATGACATGGTGCCAGCGCTGAACTGATCGCCAACGTCACGGCGACCGCGGCGCACCGTAATTGTCGTAACCGAGTCCATGACATCAGCGAACTCGGTCGTGCCGTCAAGCACATAATTGGTGTTGTCAAGAACTCCCTTTAGCGCGTCGTCAAGCACAAACGCGTCAACCTGAAACCCTGTAGCAATCTTCAGGTCATAGTTGCCCGAGTCAACGACAGCTGTGCCAGGCATTAGGCGACCTGTAGTTGCAACGGCCCAGCAGATCTCGAGTATGCGCGCAACGCGTTAACGACGCTTTCACCGATCTCGGCGCTTGTAGCAAGTCCGCCTGTGACGTTGATTGTGATTCCGCCACCGTTTTGCAGGCGATCTAATGGCACTACTGCTTCTGGGCCTGCCTCGCCAATCAGCGCCAAGGTAGGGCTAGACACGATGCCACCTTCTGCCATGCGCGGTAGGTTCATGCGTGATGCGGCTTGTGTCGCCGAGTTGCCACCAATGCTCGGCAGGTTGACGTGCGCGATGGTGTTGATGTCTGGCGCAATAGGGATTGCGTTGTAGGCGCGGATGATGCCGTTGACCATCATGATCGCGCCGTTGACCACAGACTCGAATGCGCCAAGGATGCCGTTGATGATTGCGTTGACGCCAGTCTTAAACCAGTCAAACTTGTTGTATGCAACGACTAGCGCGGCGACTAATAGCGCTACGCCTGCAGCAATCAGGCTGAATGGGTTGAGCGCCATCGCAATGTTTGTGGCCACGATCGCGGCTGCAACCAAACCAATGGCGGCGGCGATTGCCAAGAATGCTTGTGGGTTGTCTTGAGCCCATGCAGCGAACTTGTTGAGCACGGGCAGAACGGCTTCGAGCACGGGCAACAGCGCTGCACCGATTGACTCTTTGGTTTCGCCAATTGAGTTCTTAAGGATTGCCATTTTCCCTGCAGCGGTTTCAGCGTTCTTTGCTGTAGCACCGCCAAAGGTTCCGCCGAGCACGTCCATGACTTCGTTCAGGCTTGCGCCTTCTTTAATCATCGTTGACATCTCTGGGCTCAATGATCGGAGCGCCTTAAAGTTGCCCTGGTATGCCTTGGCGAGTGCGTCAGCGACGCTGGCAGAATCCATGCCGGTGGCCGTGCTGATGTCCATGACAAGGTTCATGTCGTTCATGGCAATGCCAACATCTTTAGTACCGCGCACAAGCGCTTCTAACGCTTTGCGGTATTTGGTATCGGCAACGCCAGAAGCTCGACTCATTGCGCTGATCTGCTTTTCAACCTGCGCGGTTTGTGCGGCTCCCGCGCCAGTCACATTTTGCAAAGTAAGCGCTAACGCGGCCTGTTCTTGCTGGTCTTCCATTGCAGCGCGTGTGGCATCGCCTAGGGCTATTGCTAAACCGCCGAGCGCGGCAGCTGCAGGAACGGCAGCCTTCTTGATTGCGAACTGGGCTTTTTCGCCTGTCGTTTCAAGTTGCTTAAATTGGGCAATAGCCTTCTTTATCCCTTTGCCGTCAAACTCGCTGATGATCGGGATATTGATTGCCATTAGGTTGTCTCTCTGTTTGCTTCATCCATAACACGCCGCACTAACTGTTCCATTTCCCTTAGTACGTCATCACGGCGTTGCTCGTACGCTTTCCACATTACTCGCGAGCGAGGGCCATAACGTGCTGTCAGCGCTTTGCCTAGCGCGCCAGCCATTGTGGTGTCATACAAGGTGCCAGTCGCGCCTTGCCATTGAATCATGAATGTGCCGACGTTTACCTTGTCGCCAGCGCTGGTTTCTTTGATGTTTCGCGTATTAATTTTGGCGATGATTTTTTGGTTATATCCTTCCGACCAAGGCAACACTTGGAACCCTGAACGATATTTGTACGCTCGAGCCATACCAGACAACGGCGCTTTAGACGGCACAAGGTTTTTGGCATCGTCAATAACAGGCTGAACAATCTTCTTGTAATCCTTGGTAATTTCACGACGCAAAGATTTGTCAATTTTGTTGAGTGTTTTTAAGGCTTCTTTGAGACCAACAACCTCAATGTTGCTCGTAACCGTTGACGATCTTTCCGTGTAACTGCGCGCTGGCATAATTACCTTCTTTTCTTGTTTGCCTCATTAAGCACTTTAATGACCGTTGTCAAGTCCCGTGAGTCAAACGCAATGTCGCTAGGCCACCAACCGACCGCGACCAACACTTCTGCTAGTTGGCGGCGGTAGGTGCCGCGTCCGTAGGGTTTGGGTTTGTCTCATCCAGTACCGGAATGATTTCCATTTCAGGCATTGACTTAACCCAATCGCGCCAATTGTCTCCGACCTGCTCGCCACGCATTTTTAAAATAACGTGCATCCAAACGCAATAATCGCTTTCAAGTGGCGCGTTGACCATTTGCTGAAGATTGCGTCCTGTAATGCGTTCCCATTCAGTAGAAACAAACAGGTTTGTGTAATAGAACTCGGGTGCGCTGTCGGCCGTGCGCTTTAACTGCAATTTGATCTTCATTGTTCTCCTATGTCGGCTTGGAGCCGTTGATTATGCGGTGGTGTCAACCGAGTACGTGCCCCCCTGGAGCTCGATCTCGTAAACACTAAGCTCACCCAAGGACGCGTTCACGACAGGCAGGCTTGAAAAATAAGTATCTGTCAAAATAAACCCTGGATTAGTTGCCGAATCAGCGGCGCTTGTTGGGTTTACTTTGACGGTGCACTTGGTGCCAAGCAACGGTGCAAGAACCGCGTACGACTCTGATGCTGCATACGATGCGTACACAGTCAAGGTCAATGAGTTGCTGAACAAGCCTGCAGTCATAGTGCGTGAAGTCTGACCAAATGCGGTGTCTTCAAGAGCTTCTGCAGTCACAGTCAACGTCGCTGCGCTGACCTGATCGGTGATGTCAACAATGGTGCCGATTGCGGTTCCAATCTTGACAGTTGGGTTCGAGAGGTAAGTTGATGCTGGCATGTTTGCTCCTTAAGTTCTGATCTGATAGTAGATGATTTGTATTCGGTAGTAGTGGATTATGCGGTCTGGGCTTGGATAGCGCAATCAAGGTCGTAGCACGGGTACAACGCGCCACCGATTTCAAGGCTTGACGGACGGCCAGCCATGACAATGATTGACGAGTTAAGCACACTTGCAACAATGCTCAAGATTGAGCGAAGCACCGGCAGACCTGCAGGCCCAGAGCCAATGACCTTGATTGGAAACTCAAGGCGCACAATGTTGCCGTTGCCAGCAAACGTGGTGAAGTTCGGTGCATCCAAATAGACCGAATTAGGAACAAGTTTTGTTGGGTCATTTATTACTCGAAGACCTGACACAGCGGTCAGCGTCGCGGTGACATCGTCAATCGCTTCGTTAAATAGGTCGGTGTACGACATCAGGCAACCGCTGGACGTGGGATTCCAAGCAGCTGCTTGACGATCGGGGTCAGGCTTTGCTGTGGTGCCGAACCCATGCCGTCAAACGTGGCGTAGGTTGCCTCTATTGAGCCCCTAGAGCGCCACAGAGCGGCGCAATACATCAGGGTGCCTAATGTTGCATCACCGCCAGGTGAGGTCGTTAGAGAGTCAATGTAACCGCTCTCCTGACGCCTGCGATAGCAGAACTGGTTGCCAGCCGACACCGATTGCGTGAGCAACGTGTAATCGTCTGAAGGGTTGGCAATGGTGATGCCAAGGTAAGACATGACTTGCGCGGCCGTCACCCATGTGCAAACAGGGTCATAAGAAACGGTGCCAGACGCAGCGACACGCTCAACATCGCTTGCGGTTTTGGCGTAAAGAACCTGATCGGCAATCGGCACCTGATAGTCGTAGAGCAGATCGCCCTGCGTGTCTGTACCAACGTACAAATACTGTGGCAATGCGCGCACGGTGTAAGTGCCGTTGAATGTTGCGTCAACTCCAGCAACCGTGATTGAACTGCCGACTGCAATCTCGCTGGGGGTCAGGAGTTGCAGTACGGCAAAGTTGTCAATCAGGTACTTGTTAGTAACTGTGTAAGTAGCCATGGCGGTTAAGCCGCCTTTCTACTAAGCCTGGGTGATCTTGCGAATCATGCCACCGATTGCAGCAAAGGTGCTGACATATCCGTGGAATGACATTGTGCGACCAAGTGTTGCAGGTACTTCAACGCTCATCAAGCCACGGATTGATTCGTAGAACTCGAATGCGTCGCCTGAACCTTGACCAACACGGGTGATGATCATGGTCTTGGCTGCAAAGTTGCTGTCAACTACAAGCTGGAGACCGAGTGGGTTTCCGTTCCATGATGCAGCTGTTGCGTTGCCGAGTGCGTTCTGACCGGTGAGGCCTGCGCCGATGAATGGGAATACTGGACGGCCAGTTGTGTCTGCAAGTTGTCCGAGTTGACCCCATACGTCTGGTGAAACAAACATGTGTGTTGGGGTGAAGTTACGGCCATTCGAGATGTCGACTGCGCTGTCGTAAACAGACTTGAGCAAGTCGGCTACGGTGCCGTCCCATACGCCTGACGAGTTTGCTGCGGTGAGCAGGTTGTCTGCAGCAAGGTTGTCTGATGCGATCATGTATTCGCCCATGAGGTCGTTCAAAATCAACTGCATTGCTGCAGGGGATGTGAAGTCAATGTCCTGAACTGAGAGCGTTACTTGACCAGCAAGAGTGGTCTTGCTGATTGAGTTCGAAGCAATGACCATGGTCGTTGCTGATGCAGCGCCCAATTCGTTTGCTTGTGCAGCAACGCTGGTGTGCGTGGTGATCGTTGGACGAATAAACGTCTTTGATGCTCCGCCGTCTGGATAAGCGCGTGCACCCAATGCTTCAACTACTGGACGAATGAAGTTCAAGTCCTGAACCAATGGCCCAAGAACTGGAACTGGCAAAAGACCAGGTGTATCGGTGGTGAGCACGTCACCTGCAGCTGCTTGCAAAGCAGTCTTCTTTGATGCTGTGTATTCAGCAACAGATTTGTTGATGTTTGCGAACGTGTCGCCACCGATGTGGTAAGCGGCCATGTATTCGCCAGCGCTTGGCAATACAAACTCTTTTTTAGCCTGTGCAAAAATTGGCGCGGTTGGGATTGTTGCCTCAACTGCTGGTGCGGTTACTTCTGACATGGGTTCATTCTCCTGTTCTGGGACTACTTCTTCATTTAACACTACTTGTTCTGGCTCTTGGTGGATACTCGCTGCGACGGTAGCGATGTTCGCCATGTCACCGAATGCGCCGATCGGAACGAGCGACAACTCTGTCCAATCCGCTGCTTCAATAATCATGGTTCCTGCTTCGTCGTATGAGAACTTGACTGGATTCACACCGACTGAGACTTGGTCAATTGTGCCGTCTTGAGCCATAACCAAAGCGTCGTTGCCGAGGCTGGTCGCGCTTATCTTGGCGCTAAACATCATTCCCTGCTCGGTATCTACGCGCTCTGTGACAACACCTACTGGCATGCTCGCGTCGTGGTACATAAACAGGCGTGGTGATTTGCCTTCGACTGGCAATGAGCCTGGACGGAAGATCACAGCTGTGCCGTCCGAAACTGTTGCCGGCACGTTGTAGGGAACTGCGGTTCCGCTGATGGTGCGTCGTGGTGCGTCGCCTTTGGCGGCGTCAAGTGTGAACTCTCCTGCAATTAATTTAATCATGATGCGATCTCCTCTTGCGTATTTTCATTTATGTTTACATCTGTTCTGTCCATGGTGTCGGCTATAAAGTTTTCTTCTAGGTATTCGTCAGCATCAAATTCGACGTATGTTCCGCGTGGTAGCACATTGTCCATTGACAAAGCGCCAGCGATTGCGTCGGCATACAACTTGACGCCGAACAAATACAGGTCTGCGCGTGCTTGCTGTGATGACTGGTAGGAATAAGCGCCAGTAGCAACGCCCACCAAATATGGTGGCACGTTTGCAAGACGCGACATTTCAAGCGCTTGATATTGCGACGCTTCAATCAAAAGCATTTTGTCAGGTGTGCTGTTTGTTTCCGTGTATGTCAAATACTCGTTAAGGGCTGCAGTTTGGTTGGTTGCTCGCGCAGCATTGAACGCAGATGCCAGATCGGCAAGTTCTTGCGCGCTAAGTGGTTCTCCACCAGTTTGCTTAAGTACGCCGGCAGGAATGCTTGACGATGCGTTGCGATTGCGCGCTGCTTCTAGTTTCAGCGCGGTTTCAATTGCGCCTGGTGCCGAGTAAATTAGGCCTTGCGCGGGTGACAAGAATTGCACAAGGTTTGCTGGGTCAATTTCGCCGCCTTGAAAATACACTTGCGACGACGGAGCAAACCATACAGGGCCAGCCATGTCGGTGGTTGTGATTGAGCCTGCTGGCAGTCGAGTAAACGTCGCAGGGTAGCCGTCAGCGGTGCGTGAAGTGATGTACCAGAATGCGCGTCCAAACATCATGAGGTCATCAAGTGTCCAGCTCATGAGAAATTGAAAACTGACATTTGGGTCTGGTCGGCGTATCCATGAGCGTGGCGCGATGTACACCTTTTCCATTTCGTCGCCGTTCCACATTTCGTTGTACATCTTCAATGGCATTGAGCCAATAACGGATGCCATAAGATCGCGCGCGCGGTTAATTGTTGGGACGCTGATTGCAAGGTTGCGCGCTTCACCTTCGCGATAGGTGTAGTACTGGCCGATCATGTTGACGCCAACATTGGACGATGAGTAACCAGGTGCAAAGCCACCAGCCGCAGCTGCCTTGCTAGGCGCTGGACTTATCGCTGCTTTTTTGGTTTTGTTAAAGATCGCCATGTTCCTACTTTGTCATACAAGTGGCAACCGCGCATGACTTATCCGATTCCGACAAAAGGCAAGGTGCGCGGTCGCCGCGCTTATCTTAGTTATTTACTGCGACAAGCATGGGCTTTCCGCTGTTGACTGGACGGGCACACATGCCAATTCCCCAGACCATTGTGCGCGCCAATTCAATTGGCCCAGGTGATCGCTTGCTTGATAGCACGATCGTGTTGTCTGTGCGAACAGCAACGGCGCGCTGGACATGTTCGGCAAGCAGTTTTTCTCCTGTGTGTAACAGTCGTGCTTCGGCGATCATGTTTTTGGCGAGTGGCGTGAACCGTCCTAGTTCTGCGTAGCCGACCACGACACGACGGCGCTCGATGTTCGGCGGGCAGGTTGCGTCCACGGTCGGCGACAACGCAAACCTAATCGTCGGGTCTTTGGCGAGTTCTTGCACGTTGTCCCACAGCTCTGTGATTGACTCGGCAATGAACGCGACGGTGACAAGCACCCGACCGTCTGACAAGTTCACGCATCTGGTCGCGCTGTATCGGGAGTCGTCCAGCGAAGACTCAATCGCCACGACACCACCGCTAGGGATGTCCCCTGTGTATTCCAAGGACGGCCAACGCCCAGGCTCAATCCAACCGCGCACAACACTCACCCAAAGGTTGAGGGATGCGCGCAGGAACGACGCGCGATCAGGGTTCGTTGACTCTTGCCTAATGGTGTCCATGTCCAACGTGTGACCAAGCGCGGGATTACCCCACGCCCATGACGCTGGATGCAACGGGTCAAGGCTTGGGTCGGGCGACCATTCGGCCATGTACATCGTGGACGGTTCGCCTTTGTCAATTGCTCGAATGCCCGCTTCTCGCCAACGCTGAAACAGCACAGATTCCTCGGTGCCAGCTGTGCTGAAGAAACACGCCAAAGGATTTTTGCGTGCGCGCTGTGCAGGCAAGAGCCCCCCTTCCACGGAATCGGGGTTGACGTCGAACAGCTCATCCACCACGACCAGATCAATTGACATACCATGACCTTGATTGGGCTTTAATGCTTTGACCCACCACTTGCTGCCGTCTGGCATGGTGGCCTGATAACGGCCGTACGACTTGACGATCTTGGCGCCGTAATACTCTTCAAGGATTGGTGCAAGATCATCAAACAACAGACAAGCCAAATCCAATCGGTGCGCGCCCGAAACAACGGTCTGCTTACCGCCTCGAATCTTTGGCATCTCCACAAGCCAAAACAGAATGAGAGCCTGGATAATTGTCGTCTTGCCGTTTTGACGTGCAACCGAAACAAGGCTTGAGCGATGCACAAACTTCTGATCGGCGTCAACCGCCAGCATTCCTTCAAGAGCATGTATTTGCCAAGGCATCAAATCAATCTGCAGCACCTTCTTGGTCATGTCCCCCACAAGTCCAGCTAGTGACCCGGCATGGTCTGGGATGATCGTTTCCAGTCTCGGCTGATCATGGCCAGTTGGCGCTGGTTCAGGCTGATCTTGGCTGGTGGCGACAAAATGATGGAAGA
>ERZ869921.914-NODE-914-length-14353-cov-66.534201_pt1 | contig 14353 bp, 18 predicted proteins | sample MGYA00579310_ERZ869921 | MGnify/ENA primary metagenome ERZ869921 (study PRJEB32216, sample SAMN09231816) | wastewater metagenome | place: USA: Maryland | collected 2016-06-21 | study: EMG produced TPA metagenomics assembly of the PRJNA472060 data set (Reclaimed...
CTGCTGAACCGCTCTTCCGATCTCCCGCGCAGGAATTTTCGCGAAATTGAGGAAGGGTAGGAGATGAGAGGCCGCAAGCCGAAGCCGACCAAGGTGAAGGCGATGGAGGGCAACCCAGGCAAGCGGCCGCTGAACGCGGCCGAGCCTGAGTACCCGGCAGGGGTCGGCCCGGCACCCGACCACCTGGACAAGGCTGCGAGGGATGAGTGGGACCGCGTGGGGGGGATGCTGGAAGAGTCGGGCGTGGCGACCCAGGCCGACCGCGCGGTGTTGGCGGTCTACTGCCAGGCGTGGAGCCGGTGGGTAAGGGCCGAGCAGGTGTGTGCTAAGATGGGGGACGTGCTGCGGTCGGAGGCCGGCGGGGTTTACCAAAACCCTTACCTGTCGGTGGCCAACCGGGCGGCCGAGCAGCTGGCGAAGTGCGCGGCGTCGCTGGGGCTGGACCCGTCGAGCCGGTCGCGGGTGGTGTCCAGCCGGCCGGTCAAGACGGCGAGCGTGCCGGTCGCCCCGAGGATTTTCCGCGGCGAGGAGTCCAGGCCTAGAATCGGCTGAGGTCGAGGGCGGCCGGCGGCGAGAATAGCCCGAGTTGCCCCTTGAGGGGGGGGGGGGGGGGGGGATCGACCGGCCTGGCGTCGGAGAGTATCCAGCACCATGGGAGTCCAATGGCAAGCGACGACGGGCGGGTGGTTCGCGTGGTGACGCTCCCGGTCCGGGAAGTGGTCGAGCCCGACGGGCGGGTAATCGACACGTTCCGCGATGCGTGGCGGCGGTCCACGGACCTGGCGAACTGGTGCCAGTTGGAGTTGGTCAAGCACGACGTCGGTCGCCAGCCGGACGCGGCCAAGATCGCGAAGTATGTGCCGAAGATGTTCCCCGGCGGGGTGAGCCTCTACGGCCACGTCAACACGAGTTGCCCGTTCCGCCCGCAGTTCGACGGGGCCGCTGGGTCGATGTCGGCCGTGGTCAAGGCGGTCGAGGACACGTGGCGGACGCACAAGGAGTTCGGCCGGTTCGCGGTGCTCGGGAAGGGGTCGGCGCGGCCGGCGGTGTTCCGGTTCCCCTACCCGTGGCCGGTGCGGTCGCAGGAGTTGCGAATCTACCGCGGGGCGGAAGGCCGGCCGCAGGCCTCGCTGACGCTCCCGGGCGGGCGGGTGGTGGTCCGGCTCGGGGACGGGCAGGAGTTCCGCCGGCAGTTGCGGCAGTTCGACGCATTGCTCGCGGACGTGTCCCGGGTGAAGCAGGCGAAGGTTACGGGCCGCATGAGCCGCGGCAAGCTCGTGGGTGCGGACCTGCGAATCGTTGGCGCGTTCGACCCGGGCGAGGCGAAGGGCGCCCGGGCCGCGGTGGTCCGGACGGACCCGAACGCCCTGCTCGTGGTGGAGGTCGAGGGCCGGCAGCCGTGGGTTCTGAACCGCGACGACCTGCGGCGGTTGCAGGCGGTGCGGGCGGCGGTGCGGCAGCGGTACGCGGAGGACCTGAAGCACGAGAAGCGGGTGCCGCGGAAGGCCCGGCGGGGGATGGTACAATCGCTGTCCAACCGCTGCGACAAGTTCAACGCCCGGATCGACACGGCGGTGCATCAGGTGGCCGCGCAGGTGGCCCAGTACCTGCACCGGGCGGGCGTCTCGACGGTGATCTACGACGACGGGGACAAGGACTACATCCCGGACGGGTTCCCGTGGGCCGTGCTGGGGGACCGGGTCGGGTACAAGTTGGAATCGGCGGGGGTCGAGGTGTCGCGTGCCAAATCCGCAACCGGAGACGAAGGAGTCTGAGCAATGGCGACGAGCGAAAAGCCTGCTGTGGGCGACAAGGAGACTGCTGGCGGGCCGCCGCCGCGGTCGGTGCAAATCGCATCCCGCGGTATCCGTACCGCCGAGGACGGGGCCAACTTCCAGGCCGCGCTGATCGGCGACATCATGACCGGGGACGTGAAGGAGAAGACCGCGAACGCGGCGTGCAACGCGATGGGCAAGCTGCTCAAGATCGTGGACATGCAGCACCGCTACAGCAACGCCCCGGGCGAGCCGCCGAAGCCGCTCATCCTCGCGGACCCGAACGACACGAGCCGCGCGGGCATCGAGGCGAAGAAGGCGAAACTCAAGGCCGAACTCGCGGAGTTGGACGCGCGCGGCCAGGCGGTGTGAACGCGACACGTTGGTTAGGACCACTTAACCCCTTGGAGACGCCCGCGATGACACCGGCCCGCGACAATTCGACCGCTCGCGGGCCGCAACCGCACTCGCTGCGGAAACTTCCGCCTGCCGCGGAAAAGGGCGGGTCAGGTCCGGGGCTTGCCCCCGGGTGCCGCTCGCCGGTTGCCGACAAGACGCCAGGGATAGAAGGCTTTGCGCCTACGGCCCCTGGAACCAATGAACTCAATGAGTGACGGTTGCAGGGTGATGAAATGAACGTCGGCGGCCCCCCTGGAACCAATGAACTCAATGAGTGACGGTTGCAGGCTGGCCGAAGCGGAAGTACGTTCCCGGGACGCCGGAGGAATGAGCGAAGTTCAAGGAAGCGGTCGCGCGGAACCGGGCCGCGGTCGAGCGGGGCGAGGTGCCCACGGAGGCGTTGAAGAAGCCGGGGCGGATGGTGTCGGAGTTCGACGCCCTGCCCGACGCCGAGAAAGAGGCCCTGATTCGAGCCCAGCGGGAGGCGTGGGCGTGGGCGCGGGCGTGCCGGAAGCTGTCCGAACTGGTCCGGGAGTGTTTTGAAAGGTAGCCAGTTGTCCCGCCGTCGCCCCAAGACCGAAGCCGGCACCCGCCCCGATTCGCAATCGTGGGTCCGCAACGCCGCCGACGAGAAGGCCGTGGCCGCGGGGATGCGGTTTAGCCCCGAGCGGGCTCGGTTCGTGTGCGACTGGATCGAGTCGTGTTGCCACATCTACGAGGGGGACATGGCCGGGGAGCCGCTCACACTGCTCCCGTTCCAGCGGGATTTTTTTTCGCGGTCGTTCGGGTGGGTTCGGTGGTCGGACGAGTGGGGCGGGTGGGTCCGCCGGTTCACGCACCTGGCGTTTTGGGCCGCGAAGAAGAACGGGAAAACGCCGCTGTGCGCCGCGTTCAATCTGTACCTCATGGCTGGCGACGGGGAGGCCGGGCAGAAGGTCTACCAGGCCGCCAAGAACGGCGACCAGGCAAGGATCGCACAACGCCACGCCATCGAGATGGTGAAGCAGTCCCCGGGGCTGATGGCGGATTGCAAGATCAACAATTCAACGATGCAGATTACTCACCTGCCGTCGTCGTCCATCCTCATGATCCTGACCGGCGACGACTCCCGCGGGGCGAAGGCGAAGGAAGGCCTGAACGGGTCCGTGTCCTTCGACGAAATGCACGTCGTTGACCGGGAGATGTTCGAGCGGGTTTCGCGGGCGGGCATTTCGCGCCGGCAGCCGTTTATCGCGTCGTTCTCGACCGCCGGGGACGACCCTTCGAGTGTCGGGCACGAGCGGTGCGTTTACGGCCGCCAGGTCAACAGCGGCGAGCGGGACGACCCCACGTTTCTGCACGTCGAGTACGCCGCGGGCGACGGCATCTCCGAAGCGGAGATCGACGCGCGGCTGGACGACATCGGCAAGGCCGCGAACCCGGCGTGGGGCACGCTGGTCAAGCCGTCGGAGTTCCGGGCCGACTGGAACCGCTCGAAGGGGAACCAGCGCGAGGTTGCGAGGTTCCTGCAATACCGGGCGAACCGGTGGGTCGGCTCGACGAACGCCTGGCTGGACGCTGCCGCGTGGGGTCGCTCCGGCGACGACTACACGCCCGACGACCTCCGGGGCCGTTCGGCCTTCGCCGCGCTGGACCTGTCCAGAACCCGCGACCTGACCGCGTTCGTCCTGATGTTCCCGTGGCCGGAGGACGGGGCCGAAGCCGTCCGCCTGTGGCCGCTGTTCTGGATGCCGGAGGAGACGGCGAAGAACCGGGACCACCTGTTCCCGTTTCTGTCGTGGGCGAAGGGCGGGGCGATCAAGCTGACGCAGGGGGCGGTGGTCGATTATTCCGTCGTCAAGGCCGACGTCCGCGAATTGATAGCGGAGCATGATATACTCGTAGACAGGTTATACTACGACAAACACCTTGCGAACGAGATCACACAGGCCCTCCACGAGGGGGAGACGCTGGGCGGGGCCTCGGTCCCGGGCGTGGTGGGCGAGCGGGTGGAGTTCGCGCAGTCGCTGATGACGTTCACGGGGCCGGCGAAGGAGTTCGAGCGGCGGGTGAGTGCGGGGCTGGTCCGGCACCCGCGGAACCCGGTGCTGACGTGGCAGGTAGGTCACTGCGAGGTGTGGGGCGACCGGAACCAGAACATCCGGCCGGTGAAGCCGGCCCCGCACTCGGGGAAGAGCGTTGACGGGGTGGTGTGTGCGGTGATGGCGACGACCGGGGTGATGCAGGTGTCGGCAGGTCCGTCGGTGTACGAGTCTCGCGGGGTTCTTTTGATTGGGGGTGAAGACCCCGCTCCCGTGCCTGCCCCCGACGCTGAGCCAGAAGAGAAAAACGAGCCGGTATCATGGGTCAATGACGACCACGACGACGATGACCGCTGGTAATCATCCACCTGTGAGGCCCAAGCAATGCCGCGGTCGCCCAAGCCTAGCACCCGCAAGCCGAAGATGTCATCACCGGCCGCCATGTCCCCCGAAGTGGATCGGATCGACTCCCCGCGGACACAGTACATTAATTTCCCCAACCGCGTAGCCGGGGTCCGCGTCACCGAGGACACGGCCCTCACGCTCGGGGCGGTGTACGCCTGCGTCCGCGTGATCTCGGAAGACCTGGCGGGCCTCCCGTGGCGGGTGATGGAGAAGCGGCCGGGCGGGGGGAGCATCGACCGGCCCGAAGACCCGGCGGACTGGCTGTTGCAGACGCAGTCCAGCCCGGAGACCCCCGCCTTTCAGTTCCGCGAAACGATCCTCGCCCACGCGCTGACGTGGGGGAACGGGTACGCGGAAATTGAGCGAGACGGCGCGGGCCGCCCGCACTGGCTCTGGATACTGACCCCCGACCGCGTGTGCGTGGACCGGGCGGCCGACGGCCGGGTGGTGTACACCGTTCGCAACTCCGGGGGCACGGCCCCGACGGTCCTGGAGGCCGAGGATGTATTCCACCTCCGGGGGCTCGGGTTCGACGGGCTGGTCGGGTACTCGGTAATCCAACTGGCCGCACGGTCCATCGGCACGGGCATCGCCCTGGACCAATCGACGGCCGACCTGTTCGCCAACGACTCGACGCCGGGCGGCATCCTCAAGCACCCCGGGCGGCTGAGCAAGCCGGCCCGGGACAACCTCCGGGAGGGCTGGGATAAGCGGCACCAGGGGCCGCAGAACCGGCGGCGGGTCGCCATTCTCGAAGAGGGGATGTCATGGGAGCAAACGGGACTGCCGCCCGGAGACGCTCAACTGATCGAGCAGCGGCAGTTCACCCCGGCAGACATCTGCCGGTGGTTCCGGGTCAAGCCGCACAAGATCGCGGACCTGTCGCGGAGCACCTTCAGTAACATCGAGTCGGAGAACACGAGCCACGTCATTGACACGCTGATGCCGTGGGCGAGGCGGCTGGAGACGGAAGCAAACATCAAGCTGTTCGGCCGGACCAACCGCGGGCTGCGGTACTCGAAGCTGAATTTCAACGCCTTCCTGCGGGGCGACATCGCCTCGCGGAACCAGTTCTACAACTCCATGCTGGACCGCGGGGTGTTCTGCATTAACGACGTCCTGTCCCTCGAAGACCGAAACCCCATCGGCCCCGACGGCGACAAGCGGTTCGTGCAGGTCAACATGCAGTTGCTGGAGACGGCGGGGGAAGACCCACCGGCACCTGTCCAGCCGGCCGGGCCGGTCGCACAAGATCCGGAGCCTGACCCCGCGGAACCGGAAGAATCCCAGCCGATGCGGTCGGCCTTGAGACCAGTCGTCGAGGATGCGTTCCGGCGGCTACTGCGGGCGGAATCCGAGCGTGCCAAGGCCGCCATCCGTAATGGTCCCGACTGGGTCGGGGAGTGGTTCGAGAAGCTCCGAGCGTCCCACGCGACACACATCGCCAACGCGATCCGCCCGGCGGCGGCGGCCCTGGCGCTCGCGGGCGGCATCCCGTCCGGGCGGATCGACGCCGCGGTCGGGGTGGTCTCGGCCCGGCACCTGGAGGGGTTCCGCCTGCGGGTCGCCGCCGCGGTCAAGACGCCCACCGTGCAGCCCAATTGGGAGTCGCTGGCCGGGGCAATGGCCGCGGACTTCATTGCCCGGTTCACCTTTGCCACCGAGGTCGCCCGATGAAAACCATGCCTGCCGAGCCGCAATACCTCCGGGCCACCGTCGTCGGCCGCCCGGTCAAGGTGGACCGCGAAGGGGAAATTCTGTACGGGTACGTTGTCGCGCAGGAAGGTCCGTTCAAGTCGCAGGGGCGGGGGGAGTTCGACGAGCTGTCCCTCAAGCAGATCGTGCACCTCGGCAACGCGGCCCGGGGCGGTCTGAAGTCCCGGTTCACCCACCCGGACATGAGCTCGGACGGGCTCGGCAAGCTGCTTGGCCGGGCGAAGAACTTCACGATGTCCACGACCGTAAACGCCGCGGGCAAGTCCGTCCGGGCGGTGCGGGCCGACCTGCACTTCGACCCGTCGGCCCACGAGACCCCGAGCGGCGACCTGTCCAGCTACGTGATGAGGCTCGCCGAGACTGACCCGGACGCAATTAGTTCCTCGGTCGTCGTCGTGCCCGAGCAGGAGTTCCGCCGGAAGAAGGACGGCACCCTGGAGACGGACGCCGAGGGCAATCCGCTCCCGCCGCTGTGGCGGCCGAAGCAACTGCACGCCTCGGACATCGTGGACACCGGGGACGCGGTGGACGGGTTGCTGTCCGCGCCGCAACTGGCTCACGCCCTGTCCGGGGCCGACGTGCCGCCGGAACTCCTGCGGTGGGACAACGTGGTTCGGCTGTCGGGCCGAATGCTGGACGGGCTGTTCGAGGGGCAGCCGCGGGCCGTGGTCGAGGAGCGGTGCCGGGAGTACCTGGAGCGATACTTGTCGCGGCGGTTCGGCGGGGCAGTTGAAGACTTGCCGGCCGACCCGCCGCCGACGCCGCGACTGGACAGAATCGGCGAGCGGCTGGCGAAAATAGCGACCGTCGCAGGCAGGAAGGCTTGACAATAGCGGCGCGGTACGGATAGGATTCACCCACACAAGCAAATTCTGAGCGGTAGGCAATGCCTATCGGCCGATTTGCCCGCAAGAACAGAACCCGTCTCGGCAAAGCCAAGCGCGGCCTGTTGGTTCCTCAACCAACTGCCGCGCTTTTTCATTGCGCGGCCCGCGAGCCACGCAATGAAAATCGAAGAACTGCAAGAAAAACTTCATAGCATCAACGAGTCTGCCGAAGCACTTCGGGCCAAGGCCACCAGCGAAAAACGCGACCTCACCGTCGAAGAAGAGCGAGACCTCACCAGTTGCCTGGATGAGTACGACCGTGTCTCGGAGCGGATCGCTCAACTCGCCCGCCTGGAAGCCCAGACCGAGAAGCTGAACAAGCCGGTCGGCCGGAAGACGCAGCCCGAGCCCCTTGCCGACCTGCCCCACGACGGCCACGGCGCCGCCAAGCCTGCCGCCGAACGGCTCCCGGCCCGGCCTATCGGCGTCCGCGAGCGGAACGGCGGGTTCGACAGCCTCGGCCAGTACGCCCTGGCCGTGGCGAACGCCTGCTCCAAGGGCGCGGGAACCGACCCCCGGTTGGAGCGGCTGGCCACGGCGTCGACCTACGGGACTGAGGGCAGCGGGTCCGACGGCGGGTTCGCTGTGCCTCCCGACTTCCGCACGGCGATCATGGATAAGGTGCTCGGCGAAGAGTCCTTGATTTCGCGGTGCGATCAAGTCACGGTGACCGGCAACACGTTCTCCTGTCCGACCGACGAGACGAGCCCGTGGGCCGCGTCCGGCGGCATCCAGGCATATTGGGACGGCGAAGGCGCGGCGGCCACGCAGAGCAAGCCGGCCTTGTCCCAAACTACGGTCAAGCTCAACAAGATTCGCGCCCTCGTGCCGATGAGCGAGGAGTTGCTCGAAGACGCCTCGGCGATGGATGCCTACCTGCGCCGCAAGGCGCCGGAGAAGATCGCGTTCAAGGTCAACCTCGCCATCCTGCAAGGGACGGGCGTGGGCCAGCCGCTCGGGATTCTCAACAGCCCGTGTCTCGTGTCCGTGGCCAAGGAGTCGGGCCAGCAGGCCGACACGCTGGTCGCGAACAACGTCATTAAGATGTACTCGCGGATGTACGCCCCGTCCCGCCCGCGGGGCGTGTGGCTCATCAACCAGGACATCGAGCCGCAACTCTACAAGCTCTCGATCCCGGGGACGGACAACACGGGCAACCTCGTGTCCGGGTGGGGCGGGATGGTCTACATGCCGGCGGGCGGCGTCTCGGGTGCCCCGTTCGGCACGCTGTTCGGCCGCCCGGTGATTCCGACCCAGGCGTGTGAGACGCTGGGCGACCAGGGCGACATCATTTTCGCCGACATGAGCCAGTACCTCGCCCTGCTCAAGGGTGGGCAAAACCCGCGTGTGGAAGTCTCGATGCACCTCTGGTTCGACCAGGACTTGATGGCCTTCAAGTTCGTCCTGCGGGTCGGCGGCCAGCCGTGGTGGAACAGTGCGATTTCGGGCCGCGACGGCACCCCGACAACCTACAGCCCGTTCGTCACGCTCGCCGAACGCGCGTAACCCGACCGACCCCCACCCACCGCACGCGGAGCAGAGTCATGATTTCCTCGAACGGGCTACTGGTCGAACAAACGAAGATCGTGACGGCAATTGCGCCCTGCACGCCCTCGACGACCACCCCCGATTACGTCAGCCTCAAGGGCTACCACAAGCTCGCCGTGATCGTCACCGTGGACAACGGGAGCACGGTAACCGGTAGCGCGATCACCTTGAAGCAGGCGTCGGCCGTCGCCAACACCGGCGAAAAGGCGTTGGCGTTCACCAAGGTGTGGAAGAACGAGGACACGGCCAACAGCGACGCGCTGACCGAGACCACGGTGTCGTCCAACACGTTCACCACGGTCTCGACGAACTCGCTGAATTCCATCTACGTGATGGAGGTCAACCCGTCCGACCTGGACGTCGCCAACGGCTTCGACTGCGTCCGCCTCGGGACGGGCGACGCCGCGAACATGGTCCTGAGCGGCGTCTACGTGCTCTGGCCCGCGAAGTACAAGGCTTCCACGCCGGTCCCTTCGGCGATTGTTGATTAACCCAAGGGCTTTTGAATGTCTGTCCGGAACGGATCGCTACCGAACGGCGCCACCCGCCAGCCCCGCCACGAAGACCCGGTCAAGCCGGTCGTGTGCCTGGCCTTGCCGACCTATGACGGCAAGGTCGGGGTCGGCACGGCTCAGGCCTACGAACTGCTCCCGACCAAGGGGGCGGTGGACGTGGTCCGGGCTCGGTGCAATAGCTCGCTCCTGACCAAGACGTTCAACGCGCTCTGGTGCGCCGCCCTGAACGCCCGCGCGGCCGGGGTCACGCACTTCGCCATGATCCACGCAGACATCCACCCGTCCGCTCACGGGTGGCTCGACGTGATGGTCGGCGAACTGGTCAAGCACGACGCCGACATGATCGCGGCGGTGTCCCCGTTGAAAAACGACTTCGGCCTTACGTCCACGGCGGTGGCGGTTGACTCGTGCGACCCGTGGCTGTGCCGCCGGCTGACGATGCGGGAGGTCTACGAACTCCCGGAGACGTTCGGCGCAGCCGACGTCGGCGGGCCGCTGCTGCTGAATACCGGGCTGTTCGTCTGCGACTTGTCCCGCCCGTGGTGGGACGAGTTGGAGCCCGACGGCCGGACGCTGAAGCTCTGTTTCGACTTCAAAAATCGAATCATCCGCGACCCGGAAACCGGCGAATTCCACGCCGAGGCGGTGTCGGAAGACTGGCTGTTTTCTCAGGAACTGAACCGTCGCGGGGCCAAGCTAATGGCCACCCGGAAAGTCGTCCTCGGGCACGAAGGCTCGAAGGAGTACACGACCGACCGGGCATGGGGCACGCAACTCACCGACGAACTGTTCCACAAACTCAATGCAAAGCGGTGCGCGAATGCGAATTCGGTTTCTGCGGGACTACCAGACTAAGGAAGCAACCCCCCAGAGGTTTCGGAAGGACCAAGAGGTGGACGTCTCGGAGGCGAGCGCCAATCACTTCATCAGCCGGGGTGCCGCGGAGCAGGTGCCGGACAAGGTGCGTGAGCCCAAGCCCAAAACCGAACCCGAGCCGAAGGCCGAAGCAAAATCCGAGCCCGAGGCGAAGGCTGAGTCCAAACCCGCCCCGGGGTCGTCCCGAATCGAGGGCGGTAAACCCGCCGGGAAGTGACCGATATGGCGGACTATTGGGATACCCACCGGCCCGGGATTGAGTCGCCCGCGGAGCACGCGGCGGCTGTGGCCAAGAGCGACTCCACCACGTTCGCGGACATCACGCGGGCGGTGTGGGTCGGCACCGGCGGCGACCTCGCGGTTCTGACCAAGGGCGGCGAAACGGTGACGTTCGCCAACGTGCCCGACGGGTCGCTGCTCCCGATCCGGGTGAGCAAGGTGTTGGAGACCGGGACCGACGCGGCCGACATCGTTCGGCTGTGGTGACAGGGGGGCGGCGTGGGGTACAGCGTTGAATACGTAACGCCGCCGCAGTCCGAACCGGTGTCGCTGGTCGAACTGAAGAACCACCTCCGGGTCGAACACGACCTGGACAACGACGAGATCACGAGTCTCGGCAAGGCGGCGCGGGTTCTCACGGAGCAGTACACGAACCAGCGGTGGATCACCCAATCGCTGGCAGTCTGCTTCAGCGAGTTCTGCACGCCGGTCGAGTTGCCGGTGTCGCCGGTGCAGTCCGTTGAGAGCGTGCAGTATTACGACGCGAACGGGGCGCTGACGACACTGGACGCGGCCGAGTACCAGACGTGGCTGGCCCACCTGCCGCCGCGGATTTCCCCGACACCGTCCGGCACCTGGCCGGGCACGCAGTTCGGCAAGGACAAGGCGGTTCGCGTGGATATTGTCGCCGGCTACGGGGCCGCGGGAGACGTGCCCGACGGGGCCAAGGCGGCGATCCGCCTGGCCGTCAAGTACTGGTACACGAAGCCGGACGGGGCCACTGACCCCAACGGACGCGCCGAATCCTTGGGGCTGCCTCCGGCGGCGAAACGGCTGCTGGATCTACTCGACACGGGAACTTACTGATGTCCACCGCCCTCGTCGCGAACAAGATCACCATCGACGGCCGGGACTACGAGACCGCTAAGAGCGTCGTCTCGCAGGGCGACGTCCGCAAGGAGCGGGTGGGCGGTTACGTCCTGCCCGTGGCGAAAACGGGCACGCTCACGACCCGCACGGACAACAACACCGGCACGCTGACGATGGACTCGGGGCACGGGATCACGACCGGGCAGCGGCTGGACATCTACTGGACCGAGTCCGGGGTGAAGGGCCACCGCCGCGGCGTGACGGTCGGCAGCGTGTCCACGAACTCCGTGCCCATCGACCTCGGGGCCGGGGACAACCTGCCCACCAACAACACCGCGGTCACGGCCCAAGTCCCGACGGAAGATGAGTTCCTCTGCACCGGGGACAACGCGCAGTACATCGCCGCGAAGTCCAGCCGCCGCGGGCTGATCGTGTTCGCCGACGTGTCCGACGGGGAGCTGTTCGCCGTGGCGACGCCGCTCGAAGGCGACACCGGCGGCGGCTACCAGTGGTACACCGGGGCGTTCACCAACCCGCTCGCCGGGGCCGCCGTGACCAAGGTCTTCTTCTCGAACGGCGACTCCTCGAACACCAACGGGCTGTCCGCCGTGGTCGGGGTCAACTGATGGCCGACCTCGGCAGGATGCGGGACCGCGTGCGGTTCGAGTCGCCGAAGGAGGACCGGGACTCGCGGGGGCAGCCGGTCAAGACGTGGGTCGCGGTCGCCACGGTCTGGGCTGAAGTCCGGGCGATGACGGGCCGCGAACTCTGGCAGGCCCAGCAGGTCCAGCTGGTGTCCAGCGACATGGTCATCGTTCGGCGGCGGGCGGACCTGGAGCAGTTCGGCCCGAAGTTGCGAGCCGTGGTCGAGACGCAAAGCAACCGGGTGTTGAACGTCGTGGGCGTTCGCCGGACGGAAGCGAGCGGGGAGTTTCTGGAGATCGCCTGTTTGAGCGAGGGGTTGCAAGCGTGAGCATCGTCCGCGGCAAGCCGAGGAACCGGGGGCCGAAACTTCGCCTCGAAGTCGCGGGCGACGCGGCGCTGAAGGAGGCCATCGACGGCGTCAAGGCGGGCGTGGTAAACCGCGTGTTCAAGGGTGCCCTCCGCAAGATCGCGAGCGCTGCGAACAAGCAGATCAAGGCGGCGGCCCCGAAGCGGTCGGGTTTGCTCAAGCGGTCCATCGGGATCAAGTACCGGGCGTACCGGCGGACGGGCGGGTTCGTGTTCGCGGTTGGTGCCCGCATGAGCGTCGTCGGGGTCGATGCGGACGGGTTGAAGGCGTGGCCGTTCAAGTACGCCCACTTGGTCGAGGGCGGGCGGAAGGCCGTGCGGCCGAAGAAGAAGAAGGTTATGGGACGGAACGTGGCGGGCGGGTTCGTGTTTATCGGCAAGTTCGCCGCCGCGGTCCCGGCCAAGCCGTTCATCCGCCCGGCGTATGAGCGGATCGTAACGCTGTCGGGATCGTTCCTCCGGTCGGAGGTGTCGGCCGGCATCGCCCGCGAGGCCGCAAAGTACGCGGCGAAGGGCAAGTCGATCCGAATGGGTGGTGGGGCATGACGCTCGAAGAGGCCTTCACCGCCGACCTCACGGCCACGCTCGCGGGGGTGCTCGCCGACCGGGTGTACCCGGACGCCGGGCCGCAGCGGGACGGGCCGAACGAGCAGGGCGGGTACGCGGTCTACCAGCACGCCGGGGACGACAACCTGCACTCGCTCGCGGGCGGCCGGGTCAACCCGCGGATCGACACCTACTCGGTGGACTTCTACGCGACCGACCGGGGCTTGCTGGAGCGGTGCCGCGAAGCCCTCTACGCCCGGTACGCCGGGGCGAACTGCCAGGGGTATTGGGGCGGGATCGGCGGCGGGGTGTGGGTGCAGGGGGCCACGGTCTCCGACGCCGCGGCGGACGCGAGTTCGCCGGCGCAGGGGGACGAGGAGTTGGACCGGGCGGAACGCATGACCGTTCGGATCGTGTGGGACCGACGCTAACCAGGGGGACGCAATGGGGATCGGTTCCTACGGGACGAAGTTCTACAGTTCGACCGACGACGTGTCGTTCACGGAGATCGCGAACGTCGTCAACATCGACGCGCCGACGATCCAGAAGGGGATGTTCGAGGACAAGTCGCTCGGGCAGTCCAACCGCTGGATTCCCAAGGTCGGGACGTTCGTCAACGGCGGGACGGTGACGCTCACCACGGTCTACACCGGGGCAAAGTACGCCGTGCTGCTCGCGTTCGTGGACGACCCCGACACGACGTACTGGAAAATTACCGTGCCGCTGGAGTCGGGCCAGTCGGCCGGGGCGCAGATCAAGTTTTCCGGCCTGCTGACGGAGTTGAGCCTGCCGTTCCCGGAGGACGGCGGGCGGCTCCTGTGCAACGTGACCATCGAGGTCAGCGGGGCCGTGACGATCACCCAGGGGAGCTAATTCGTGGACAAGGCGACGTTCTTCAAGGTCAAGCCGAAGACCGAGGTCGTGGAGATTCCCGACCTCGGGCCGGTGACGGTGCGGGGCCTCAGCGGGGCCGAGTGGGATCGCTACGAGACCGATTGCACGTCGTCCGATGGGGGCGAGACGAAGTACGTTGCTAACCGCGCCCGGCTCATCCAGATCGGGTGCGTGGACCCGCAGTTCGACGACTCGGACCTGATGCAAATTGCTTCGCTCCCGGCGAAGGTGCTCATCCCGATTGCTGGGGCGATCATGCGTCTGAGCGGGGCCACGAAGGAAGCCGGGGCGGACGCGGAAAAAAACTCCTGACCCCGCGGGAGCGGGCCTGGTTCCGGCTCGCCGAGATCCGCGGGGAGGACGTGGACTTCGTCAAGGAGACGACCACGGAGTACCGGTTCCGCCAGTGGTGCTGTTACTTCGCCCGGGAACCGTCCGCGGGCGAACGCTTGGACTTCTGGAGTGCGCAACTGCTCGCGGCGGCGGTTAACCCGCACCGGGGGAAAGGGCAGTCGGCGGTTCGCCCGGAGTCGCTGATGCCGCGACGGTGGCCAGTGCCGCGACAGAACGAGAACCAAGTGGCGGATCAGGTGATGGCGTGGGCTCGGGGCATGGCAAGAAAGGGGGCAGGCGATGGCCGGTAAGAACACCGTCGGCAACCTCGCCGTGAT
>ERZ869921.915-NODE-915-length-14343-cov-5.716125_pt1 | contig 14343 bp, 23 predicted proteins | sample MGYA00579310_ERZ869921 | MGnify/ENA primary metagenome ERZ869921 (study PRJEB32216, sample SAMN09231816) | wastewater metagenome | place: USA: Maryland | collected 2016-06-21 | study: EMG produced TPA metagenomics assembly of the PRJNA472060 data set (Reclaimed...
GGCTAAGGAAGCATTTATCGCAATGGCTGTAGCACTTTGCTTCAAGTGGTTTGAGTTCGATTTTGAACTCACTACCTCGTATTTCTTGGTGCTTCTCTTCTTGCTTCTGGTCTTCAAGAAGGAGCAGCGCTGATGCCGTTCGTCTTCCCGTTCATACCAGTGATCCTGGTGCTCGTCGCCGTGCTGATCTACAGCACATCGTACACCTTCGCCAAAGAAGAGGACAGGAACAATGACTACTACATGTGGTAAGCTCCGAGTTCAGGCGTACTACGTCTACGAACGTGATCGCCGTGACTTTGGCATCAACATCATCGCTCACACAATGAGCGAGGCGAAAGCGTGGTACGCTGAGTCGGCGGGAGTTCCGCTGTACGAACTCAATGCCAGACTGTCTGTGTCTGGTGCTGCTCCTGTCTACAATCCGGGGGGCTATTGATGCCCTACATAAACCGGATTGTAGACATCATTCGCTGTTTGATAGCGGGGAATTGGGTCGAGTCGAAACTCCTCAACCCCTATCAGGCGGCAATCATCAACGAGATGGCCTCAGCAGGCATGTCAAGTGCTACTGCTGCTGGCTATCTTCTCAAATTCATCCCGCAAGGTGACGTCCGAGCTGAGCTTCAATCTCAAGTAAATGATGCGCTCAAAGCCGAACACAAGCTGTGCGACGATGTAATCATGGGGGTCGCGTAATGCGGACTGTACCCCATGTCTCTTCACAGTTCCCTTGGTGTGCCATTTGGCGAGACGCCGATGGGAACATACTGGAGGTAGTTTTGCCTTCGTATAACCATGTGGTCTATCTGTCGAAGGATGCGGAGGTGTGTCCCTCCGTGTACCTCAACCCCATGCGCTGGGATCATGCGCTCTGCGACCACATACAAAGTTTCGTTCGCCAAAAGCGAGCGGATCGGCTCACATTGACTACGCAAGAAACGACCGGCTTAAAGCGCCGTGCGAATGATCTTCTCGGTGTGGGTCGCAGAAACCATGCAGATACAGAAGCAGAGACGTCAGCGGGGTTCATTTCCCCGTCCAATGGCCAGCTTTTGCTGCGACGCTCAGTGTGCTTGGTTACGGAGAGTAAGCCACCAAGCTAAGCGCACAGCTTAGTGCGCCGAACGTAACCGACATCAACTAGAGGAGCTTAGAACTATGGGAACACTCAGGAGCCACAACGGAACCGAGGACGTTCGTCAGCTTGCCACTCGTGGAAAACTATGTGTTAGCTTGGCTGGGGCTTTAGGTCTCAGAGCAGCCGTGCACATGATGCTCCGCGCTGAAACGGCGTTCGCTCACGTCCTCAACATGCCAGAAACCGAGGTTGTCTGGCCGGGAGAAGCCGCAGATTTGTTCTTCCCCCAACTCTTTGCCGTTGCGCCGGATGGGTGTGCACCATACGCCGATTGCTCTTACCTCGCCGAACACATGCGGTGTGAACTGCTCCGCATGGCTTGTGAGGCAGGAATGTCCACACTTGAGCAAATGGAACAGGATGTCCGGTTGTTCATCATGATGGAGAGCGCATTTCTCTCCTTCGAGAAGGACGAGGAGGACACCCTCAACTCTGAACTGCTTCTAACTCAAGTCTACGTCCCTCCACAAGACGTTCCGACCAGTTGGAAGACGCCACCGACTACCACGGACATACCGTCCAAACTTCCCGGTGCTTGTGATCCTACCGCTGGAAGCACACCGACTGAGAAGGAGGATTGATATGCAGTCAAGCTTTCAAGACCGCTGTCCTGTGACAGTTGTTGTTTTCGACCCCACGAACGAGGGCCGCGTTACGGCTACACTTAAAGCTTCTGCTGGGCTTTATTACGACCACGTTCGGGACTGTTATCTTGTTCGCTTCCGTGAGCATCGAATTAAGGTCAAATTCGATGCAGAGCGCGGCTATCATGCCGAGCTTCGTTTGACCATACAGAACTTCCGGCGTCTATTCCAGACGTTGGCAACAGAGCAGAAGGAAACTAAGTAGTTATGGCTAAGGCAACCAACAACAAAGCCCCGAAGAACGTCACCAAGACCGGCGACGACAAAGGTAAGGTGCCAACCACGAAGGCAAACCTGACCCGCGACGAACGCCGCGAACGTGACAAGGCGTTGAAGGACAAGGCGAAGCAGGAAGTCCTCAAGTCTGGCTTCCATTTCGACGACACGATCCCGGCGTCGCAGTTCTTCCAGAACTACGGCTCGGCGGTCAAGCGTGCGACGCTTGGTCCGCTCCACGCTAAGGCCAACGAAGAACCGGCGGAACAAACGGACGCCGAGAAGCGCCTCGAAGCCGCTGGCACCGACGAGATGCACGTCGATGAAGCTCTCGTCACCGAAAGCGCTGAACAGGACGCGGCGAAGAACACCAAGAAGGTTGAGGACGCTGGTGCGGCCAAGACCTCGACGGCTGAACTGGTGGCTGCTGCTAAGCAGACGCTCACTGGTGCGGCATTGAAGGCCGAAGAAGCCGTGCAGCGCTTTGAGGAGCGCAATGCGGCGAACGAGAACGTCGCCGACGAGAAGCTGACCACGCTGGCTGTGAAGCCTGTTGATGGCGGCATCGAACTTGTCAACGCTGCGGTTGATCCGTGGCTGAAGCGTGAAGACGAAACGAAGGCCGAGTGGAAGGCCCGCAAGAAGGAACTGGCTAAGGCTGCCGCCGCTAAGCCGGTCGCAGAACAAGCGCCGAACGTGATGGCCAACCCGCCGACAGCGCCAGAAGCGCTCGTCAAGGCCATGCACAGCGAAACTCGCAACGGCGAGCCGCCGACGGTTGCTGACAGCAAGACCAAGCCGCCGAAGGGTGAGCGCTATCTCACCCAAGAAGAACTCGAATACTGGCAAAGCCGTAAAGGTCTCATTCCAGATTTCGTGCCGCAAGACTGGTCAATTGCGGCTCACGAACAACACGTCGCCACTGTTGAGGCGATGATGGACAAACCCAACGAAACGAAGGCAGCCGATGAACCTGCAACTACAACTGAAGATCCGGTGGCTGGTGAAACGCCAGAAGCCCCTGTTCCACAACCTGACGATGCAGGAGTCACTGAAACTCCTGCGGCCCCCGACACTCCAGCAGTCGATCCGGTCGATCAACCTGCGGAACAAGAAGCGCCGCCGGTGGCTGAGCCAACCCAACCCGTCGAAGCTGTGACCAAGCCGGAACTCGTCGTCGACAACACGACGAAGATCGCAACACCGGCTGGCATCAATCATCGCGGCGAAGAGAACCAAGCCGCCGCTGCCAAGTTCTACGGCGCGTTCTACAACAAGGACAACGCCGCCGACTTGAACGAAGCCCACTACTGGCTCATCTCGGCTATCAAGGCCGACGAGGAGGGTGCCGAGAGCAAGTTCTACATGACCTTGGCGAACTCGCTCAAGTATGAGCAATACGCCTTCGGTGATCGCACCGCTACCTCGACGGTGTTGATCGGCAAGCTCAAGTCGGAGAGCTTGTTCAGCAATCGGGCAACCCCCCGCCCTTCCTTGGGCAAAGCGGCGTAACGACTTACGACCGCTTTATGCGCTGTGAACTGTCTTTCGAGCAGTTTACGGCGCTACGCAACGAAGAATGTCGTATAGTGCGGGCTTTCAGAGCCCACCCAGTAAATGTCCTCTCGTATCGGACGACATGGGAACATATGATGTTCTTGTATCTGGATCAGCTGATCGTCGAAAGACGGTTGGCTGGTCTGCACCTCAGAGAAGGAGGCGAAGGTGCCTTTCGGATTTGGAACGACACGCCAGAACAAGCCGTTCGCTGTGCGTAAAGAGGAAGCGCGTCAAAAGCACGCAATGGATCGTCTCAATGACGCCATCGTCCGTGTTGCCGACGCTGAACGGCAAATGCTTCACGCCGCAGCCCGTGGAGACAGCGCAACTGCCGAGTATTGGCTGAGCATCGGCATCGACGCCGAAGAAAAGGCTTTTTGATGAAAGACTCTCTCAAAACGTTGGCGTGGCTTGCCATCGTTATCGGCAGCCCACTGATTTGTCTGTGGGCTGTGTGGCTGGTGATCCAACACGTATCTGGTGTGTCGTGAGACACTTCAGAGGCGGAGCATGGATCATCGTGATCGTTCTCTATTTCGCGGTGTCGGCGGTGTTATCAAATGCTGTCTGACATTTACGAACTCTTGTATAGCCTTTACTGGCCCACAAGAGCCGCGTTGACGATCTGGCTCAACGATGTCGCCCCCGGCTTTGCCGGGATTGTCTTAGGCTCCTAAGAAAGGGGAGTGTGAATGAGAAGTTTTCTCAAGTGGCTGAACAAAGCCAGCGGCGATGCCCTCGCTAAAGACGAGTTCAACCGCAACTGGATTGGTGTGAAGAACGAATTTCACGCCGTTCATGGTGCTATCCATACCGCCATCGACAAAGCGATGGAAACTGCGGTCCTGACGCTGAAGGACCACCTCAACACGGAGGTCAGCGAACAATTCAAGACCGCCGGACCACTCATCGTGCAGAAGGTGGTCGAGATTATCTCGTCACGGATTAGCGACAGCGGCGTCGTGTTTCGTGACATCCTCGTTGACCGCAACGATGACTTGAAAGAGTCGTTGTTTCGTCGAGAAGCGCTGCTGGATAACTCCATCAGCACTGTCGGTCGGCATGTGCTCAGCTTTGAACAAAGGCTGGTTGGCGCAATGGATCGCAACGAAGAAAAGTCGATGCGACGCCAGAACCATGTCGTTCGCGGCATGGAAGCCCTTGGCCGTCAGGTTGGCACGTTCGACGTTGCCAACGCAGAGCGCTATCTTGCGACCATCGAACACATCGACAAGATCGAGCGCAAGATGAAGCTCTATACCGACATCACAGATGCTCGGTTCGAGGACGTTACGGCGGCACTCAACGCGTTGGAAGAAGCGAACTCTCGGTTCGTTGAAATCACCCAGCGCAACAGCCCAAGTCGTAAGCCGCATTTCGACGCGGCACCTACGTTGCCGTGGCTCATCGACAACATGGAGCAACTCATCAAGACGTGTGAGATCATGGATCATTTCCAGCGAACTGATGCGCCGCGAGATGTGACGATCTACCACGCCGTTAAGGCTCTCCGCAAACTCAACCTGTGGTCAGCTCATGACGTTCGAGATGAACTCGAAGGCTGGATCGTTCGTTGCGATGCCGAACTGGAACGCCGCTTCTGTATGGCGGCGTAGGTGAAGCATGGCAAAACCGAACCAAAACAAGGGCAAGCGTAGGCCTGAAGAAAAACAACGCCGTCGTGCTCTGGCGAGACAGCAGCGACTCAAGACGCCTCCGGTAATCCCGCTGGAGGATGCCTCAAAAGGAAGGAAACTTATTTCGATGGTCAAAAGCGATCAAGAGACGACCGATCTGACGATCAACACTGAAGCGGCGCCGGATTTTGGCAACATTCCCCCGGCTGACAGCTACGAAGGCCCGGATGCTGCCGACGATCTTCTGCCGCCGGAACAAGAAGCCACGGCTGCTGCGGAACCGGAACGCAGCCCAACAAATGCACAGCTTTGTGACGAAGCCGTCGCTGCCGCCGCTATCTTGGCGGCAAACGAAGCCGAGCAACAGACGCCGCCGGAACAACAGATCAGCGAATGGTCGTTGAACAACCTCCGCGACGCCGAATGGTTCCGTAACACGGTCATCTTCTTGATGCTGTGGATCGACCGTATCGGCACCGGCTGGACGAACTGGACGATTGCTGCTGGTGCGGCGATCAAGACCGGCTGGGAAAAGCTGTGCAGCCAAAGCGCAAAGAGCTACGACGCCTTCTTGGCGGCGTGGAACCGTCGCTTCCCACGACATGCTACGCAAGACGACTTGATTGTCTTGGGCCGTGCTCTGGCGATGCACTACGACAACTCGAACGAAGCGCTGCAACAACACGTCGACAATCTGACGGCACGCATCGTTGCGATGGAAAAGATCATCAAGGGCAATGTTCCGCAAATCTGTCCGGCGGACAAGCTCAACGCCTACACCGAGGCGATGCGAGACGGTAAGCGCGGTGAGGCGTCTCGTCTTTATGCCGCACTAACCGGCGAAAAGCTCGGCGACGCAAAGGCGGCCATTGAAAAGCTGGTCTAATGATCCAGCTAATCAAGGGGCTGTTCTTTGATGCTTGTACAATCCTACTAACAATAGGGTTGTACATCGGCATCGCCAATGGGCTAACCGTGTTCTTCAGCGAGCGGGTTATTTGGTACGATCTAGTGAACGGACTGAATGACACACAGATGATTTTCTGTATCTATTCCGCTTGGTGCGTGACGTTCGGCCCACTCGCCAAGGCCATGAAGAAAGTGGCCAAGTTTTTACCACAACGTCAAACGACGTTAGACGAGGACGAATACGAATGACCACTCAGTCAGGCTTGACAGTAAGCACCGACCACTATGACCGCGTTTTCAACTATCGAACAGACGCGGTTGTGCTTGCTGCCTTGGTACGCCCTGAGCGCCTTTACCCCGCTCAGAAGTTTACGCCGACAAGATCACGTCGATACGACCTATCGGCTGTGCCCAAGTCGCAGCGTACCTTCAAGACCATTGACGAAGCGCTCGCTCTAGTTCGTGAATGGTGTGGATGACAGAAAACACAATTACGGTTATTCTCCCGCCTCTTTTGGGGCGGGGGAAAGACCCCACGTATGAGCAAGACGCTTTGGCTCTTGCTGCGTACCTTCAACCAATCATCCTTAGCTGGGCCTTACGTCGCCCTGAAAAGCTGTCCGCTGAGGCTGTAGGAGCAGGCATATACGCCGCCCTTTGGGGCTTGTCTGAGAGCGCAAGTCCTGAGAACCGCGAGGCAATGCGAAACGCTTGCCTTGCCACGTTGTTGCAAAACAACCCCGCAACGGCCAATTTGTTATCCGTTGATAGCTCTTTTCCCCCGAACTAAATTCGCCGGGCTGGTAACAGCCTTCCCATTAACCTCAACCTATGAGGATAAATGAAACTACGCCCTGTAAAGCAGGCCCCAACATCTTGCGTTCGCTGCGAAACACCCTTCTCTGAAGAGGGGGGCCAAGTTCGCGCCCTTTGCACGATTTGCGATTATCGCTTGCAAGAACTTCACTACAACAGTGAGTATGCACTTTACGGTAAGAACTACTACAAGTGCAGCACCGAAGGCACCAGCGTTGACTGGCTTCGGAACCATCCCAAATATTTCCGCGACGTTTGCGCCTCGTCCAACCACCCCCAGAAACGGGGGTCCAAGTTCTGGGATGAAACAGCACTGGCGCTTCCCCCAACCAAACCTGTCTGGACTATCGACGAAGCCTTTGCGCGAACCATGCGTGACGGTCGCCGTCTTTACGACAACTACAACCGCAACGAAGCAGTTAAGGCGCAAGCCAAGGCTGCCCGAATTGACGGGGGGTCCAAGCATGGCCCAACTTGGGCTGAACGAGACGGTTATCCCGCTCTGCGGTATCAGCCCCCACGACAGAAGGTCCAAGCTCCTTTGGAGGTGACATGACGCGAAGCGTTAAGAGGGGCAAGCCTCAGCGTGACAACGTGCTTGACAAAAAGTTGGGCACTGGTGCGTTCCAACGTATCAACAAGGACAGAAGGTCCAAGCAAGTGAAGCAACAAAAGAAGGAGAAGAACAATGGGTAAGAACCTCAAGATTTCTGACAACATGGACGCCGTGACACTTTCGCCGAGCGAAGGGACCGAGCTTATCGTCGGCCTCTACAAGTCCGGCGCTTTCCACCGTACCCCTATCTTCAAGGGGGCTCCGGGCATCGGCAAGACCTCGTTCGTTAAGGCAGCTTACGAACAACTGCTTGCCACGTATCCGAACGCCATCTACATCGAACTCAACCCGACGATGCCTGCTGACGAAATCGGCGGTATCCCGGACCTTGTTCGTGAAGAGGGCAAGACCACACGCACAAACTACGCCGTCCCGTCGTGGTTCCCTGACGATCCAGAAGCCGTCGGCATTCTGTGCCTCGACGACTGTTTGCAAGGGGACAAGTTCACCCAAACGGTGCTTGCCAACTTGCTCCAAGCTCGTAACCTTCGTGGCCATCCCCTTCCAGAAGGGATCATGATCGTCGGTACGGGCAACCGCGCCGAGGACAACGCTGGTTCCAACAAGATGCTTACGCACTTGGCCGACCGCGTGACAATCTTCAACATCGAAGCCGACCCGATCTCTTGGATCAACGACTTCGCTCTACCGCAGAACATCGACGCTCGTATCATTTCATACATTCAGCAGAACCAAGAGAAGCTGAACATGTTTGATCCAAAGAAGGAAAAGTGCGCTACGTCCCGCACTTGGGCTGCGGTCAGTGGTCGTATGGCCTACATCGACTCGCTCAAGGGCACGCCGAACTACGAGAAGTTTGCACAAGCAATCCTCGTCGGCGAACTCGGCATGGCCGAAGGGGCATTGTTCTGGCAGTATTGCGGCATCGAGTCGCAAATCCCGAACATCGACGAAATCTTGGCTGACCCCGAGAACGCAAGCACCGACTATCCAATCGACGTGCAACACGCTACTGCCGTGAAGCTGGCGAAGATGCTCGATGCGGACTCGTTCGAGAGTGCTCTCAAGTACGTCAATCGTTTGGGCGCCGACATGGCGGGCATGGCTGTGAAGCTGGCAGCCCGTGACAAGCCGGAACTGCAAGACACTGATGCCTTCGCCAACTGGGCGGTTGCAAATCAGGAACTGCTCCACGACGTTGCGAACTAAGGAGGTCTAATGACTTGCCTTGATCTGAATTTGTGGATGTGTGGTGGCCTAGCGGCCACCACTTTCCTCGCAATCTTTTTCTTCTTCAAGTGGTGCGCTGTTCAGGGTCGACTGAACAATCTGCTTGGAGATATGGGAGTTGAGTTTTGAGCAAGAAGAAACCAACGAAGGAAGAAATCGAAGCACAAGCTATGAAGAAGGTGCGGCGAGCACGAGTTGCTATGGCTTCTCGCTTTCCGTTCTTCGGACAGCTTGTGTTTGGGTCCAATGTGTATATCGACGACACGTTGAACCCTCCTACGGCAGCAACAGATGGGGTGGACCTATACTACCACCCTGAGTTCGTGCTCAGCTTGACTGACGAAGAAGCTATCTTCGTCACAGGGCACGAAGGTTTGCACATGGCGTTCATGCACCTTGATCGCCGAGGCGACCGCGATCCTATGCTCTGGAACGTGGCTGCTGACATTGTCTGCAACCAGTTGCTCTATGACAACAGCGTCGGTCAGATGCCGAAGAACCTTATCTTCGATCCGCGTCTGTACAAACTAGGCGGCGGCATCGTCACGAAGATTTATGATCTTCTTGACAAGAACGATCCCCGGAAATCGTTCGATGACTTTAAGCCACGTAGCGGCAAGAAGCCTGCACCTAATCCGGTTAAGATGCAGGGCCGATTGCAGCAAGCCATCCAAGCTGGCAAGCAAGCGGGCAATCTGTCCGGTTCGCTTGAAGCGTTCGTCAAGCAATTGACGGAGGCTAAGGTTCGTTGGGAAGATGAAATCTTCTCCGAGATCACTAGCACCAACGGTGATGATCGAACTTATGCACGGCGTAACCGTCGGTATGCGGCGCATGACCTGATTATCCCGGCCCGAGAGGGTACAACCACGGGTGATCTTGTCTACGCCATCGACTGTTCGGGGTCTACGAGCAACCAGATGGTGGCACAGTGCGGCGCAGAGGTGCGTCGAGCGAAGGAGCAGCTACGTCCCGAGCGTACCTTCGTCATCTATTGGGACACAGAGATCAAGAAAGTTGAGGTGTTCGGTCCAGATGATGAAATGGAAATTAAAGCATACGGTCGTGGCGGGACTAGCGTTGGCTGCGTTTGGGACTACATCCGTGACAACGACATTCAGCCGCAGACTTGCGTCGTCGCAACCGACCTCCTATTTGGAGGAGACTTTGGCCGAGAAGTTCCAGATTACCCGGTCATTTGGTGCGTTATGGACAACCCCCATTCTAACCAAGCCCCCTTTGGCCGCGTCATTAACACCGGCATGGTAACGGGTGAGCATGATTTCGACGATGAGTTCGACGACGATGGCGATTGGGATTAATGCCTATCTCAAGCCGCTCTGCGGTTGGGACGGCCAAGCATACCTCGCCACCTACGAAAACCATTGGTTTTTATGGGTTAAGTTCTGCATCAACATGAACAAGGAGCAACGATGGCTACCATCAAGATAACCGGCGACGTGGTCACGGCTGTAACAGGTCGTGTCCGCGAAGTCTTCGAGGCTGACAGGCATAAGATTGTTAAGGACCTACCTGAAGTTCCGGTTGGGTTCTCCGACTATCTCTACGAACATTTTATGTCCCTGCCAGACCAGACTAAGTTCGAGGCAGCGGCACCAGAATGGATGCAACTGCGCCGCGCTACTGGCTGTTCTGTACGGCTTCGATCTGAGGACATAAGCCACTGGCGTAGTTGCCCGGTTGTGCCTACGTCATTCAAGAACCCGCAGCTGTATTTCTCACAAGAGATCGCATTGACTGAGTTGCCGGGCATTGCCTCGCTAACTTGGAACGGCGCTTGCTTGTGCGTCGTGTTCAAGAAAGACCTCGACGGTGTGCCGGAGAAGTTTAAGGCGTATATCAAGACGCTTGTTGCTATCCCTGAAGCACACCAGAAGATCAGTGATGGGTCTAGGGATGCAGCTGTTACGATGGCTAAGTTCCTGGCACAGCACAAGACGCTGCAATCTGCCGTCAAAGATAACCCTGCTCTCAAGCATTACTTTGATGAATGGATTAACCAGCAATGGGCAGCTAAGCCACCGCCACGGCCTAAGAAACCGAAGGCTACTGTGGAAAAAGAAGTCGTTGACATTAGCAAGCTCATTGCTAAAGCTGCTGTTGACAAGCTCAACTTATAACGAAAGGAGCTAACCATGTTTACGTTCTACTCGAAGCACCTTACCTTTGATCGTGCTAACAAGGACGATCTGAAGAAGCAACTGAAGGACGCTTATCAAGCTGGCCTTCAAGGCAATGAAGAAATCGAGGTCAATAATCAAGCCAAGACTAAGGCTGCCGCCAATGTCTCTGCGCTTGAGAAGACCCAAGTTCTTTTCCCAGGACTTGATCCGAACAACTCACTGGTTAAGCTGACCAGCCAAGCGCTTGTTCAAGAGCGTAAGTGGCTGGCGCACTACGAAAAGTGCATTGCTGAAACCAAGCGTGGCTATGAGAAGCTGCTCGAATACTCATCGAAGCTGCGTGACGAAGCCTACGCTAGTGGCGCTCTTGCCAAGGAAAAGGAACTCAAGGCTGCCCGTGAGAAGGAACGTGCCGCCGCTGCCGCCGCTGCCGCCGCTGCCGCCGCGCAAAAGCAACAGCAACAACAGAACCAGAACAACGGCAACAACAAGCAGAACCAAAACCAGAACAACGGCAACAACAAGAACGGCAACAACGATAACAAGAACAACCAGCACAGCCGAGGTACGATTGTTGTTGAGAGCATGATCGTCCGCTCTGTCGACGATGGCAAGGGCAAGAAGAAAAAGAAGGACAAGAACAAGGACGCTAAGAAGTTCTTTCAGTTCGACGCCTAACCCGGAGTAACCCATGAGGTTAAAAGATTTGGACACTTGGCAGATGCGCAGAAGTGCATCTGCTGAGGCCAAGAAAGAGGAGTTGCGCAGATGCTTCGACAAGTCAGATATAACACTAGCTAGTGTAGCCAATGACCGTGGCAGTTCGTTTGTTTACATTCAATACTGGCAGCCACGGGATGCAGAGGTGTATTGGGACTACACAACTATGCGTACTATGATACGCACCGTTGGCGGCAAGTTACACAAGCGTTACTTTCCATCCTACGCCAAGGCTATTGCTCAGCTTACAAAACTTAAGCTGGCCCTCATTGATGAGGACGAATATCCTTGGAATACCTACATCGCTTGTGCTATAGTGGAAGGATACCGCACCTATAAGGGCGGGGAAATCGTTGAGAAACGAACGGAGCTTCCCAATGAGCGTAATAGTGAGGAAGGGCGACGTCTTGGCCGCCGACTCGAACGCGAACGCCGTGCTTCAGACATCAGCAGGCGACGTAACCGTGGCTTTTCCATACCCGAAGGTCTGGGAAGCAACTCATCCAAGACTACAAGTACCAGCACTGTTCGGAGCGGTGGGACCGTTACAAGCAGTAGCTCAACTGCAACAGTGGGTACAAAATGGTATGACACCGGCACAGTTTCCGACCCACTCTGGCGGTCAATTGTTGGTGATTACCAAAGCCCTTGGTCTACAACGATATAAAGACACAGCAATACCTTACTTGCATGGGGCCGCTGACTATGCTATAGGTGAAGGTGCACCGTTCGCATACGGTGCCCTATTCGCTTTGAAACAGACAAGACTAACGTCTGTTAAGGAAGCAGAGATTGCGGTACGGGCAGCCATACATCATAGCCCGGACTGTAACGGTAGCGTAACGTCCCTCACTCTAGGAGCTTCCCCTTGCGAGTAATTGGTGTGGACTTTGAGTCCTATTGGGATCAAGACTATAGCCTCAGTAAGATGACTACTGAGAGCTATATGCGTGACCGTAGGTTTGAACTGATTGGCGTGTCTGTAAAGACTAGCCTTAAGAGTCCAGCCATTTGGTTCAGTGGAACTCACGAAGAAATTGCCAGCTTCCTAGATAAGCATATTAACTGGGAAGAAGATGCCATCCTGTGCCACAATGGGTACATGGAAGGCCCTGTCTTGTCTTGGCATCTTGACCGCAAGCCTAAGCTGTGGCTGGATACCTTGGCTATGGCTAGGCCCTGGCATCTTAAAGATATTGGTGTGTCTCTGGCGTCCCTCGCCGCGCATTACAAGCTCGGTGTTAAGGGCCACGAACTAATGAACACCAAGGGCAAGAGGCGCAAAGATTTCACCGCAGAGGAGATGCGTAAGTTTGGTGTCTACTGTTGTAACGACATTGAACTGACATACAAACTCTTCAAGGTGTTCGCCCCGCAGACACCTGCACTTGAGATACAGTGCATTGACTTCACGATCCGTATGTTTACTGAGCCTAAGTTTCGCCTTAACAACACGAAGCTCAAGGAATATTACAAGGAGGTTGTGGATGCTAAACAGCAGTTAATGCAGGCTGCAAACCAGAACAATCGTGACAGCTTTATGAGCGACGAAAAGTTCGCCGAGCTTCTTATGGCGGAGGGTGTTACTCCGCCTATTAAATGGTCTAAGAAACAGAACAAAGAGGTCTATGCCTTTGCCAAAACGGACAAAGGTTTGAAGGAACTCTTGTCTCACGAGAACCCTATGGTGCAGGCACTCGTAGCCTGTAGGCTTGGGGTCAAGACAACCATCGAAGAAACCAGGGCTCAACGCTTCATTGATATAAGCACTCGGGGTTCCCTCCCGATCATGCTTAATTACTGGGGTGCTGGCACAGGTCGCTTCACAGGTGGGGACAAGATCAACCCTCAAAACCTACGCCGTGGAGGCAGACTACGGGACGCTATGGAGGCACCCGTAGGGCATAAGGTCGTTGCCGCAGACTTATCGCAAATTGAGGCGCGTATCCTGGCGCTGATTGCGGGACAGTTGGACCTTGTGGAACTCTTTGCTACCAAGGGTGATCCCTATTGCGTGATGGCAAGCGACGTGTATGGTAGGCAGATTACCAAGGCCGATCAAGCGGAACGGTTCTTAGGTAAGACTTGCGTTCTAGGACTTGGATACTACACTGGCGCAGCTAAGCTGCGTGAGACGTTGCGCATTGGCAACGGTGGTATCTCGGTTGTTGTTGACCTTGAAGAAGCACAGCGTATTGTTAAACTCTACCGCAAGAAGAACGATAAGATCGTTAGGTTCTGGCGGACTTGTGCTAATGCCCTAGACCACATGGTTATTGGTGGCTCAGGGTATATCAGCGAGGAGTTTAACATTCGATACGAGGGAGAGACAGTTATCCTCCCGAACGGAGCACAGCTTCACTATCCCAAACTACAGGTGCACCGTGACGACGAGACTGGCGAAACTGAAATGCGCTATCTGTTCAGGAACCAGTGGACTAAAATCTACAGTGGATTACTCTGTGAAAATATCGTCCAAGCCCTTGCGCGTGGCGTTATCGTGGAGTATCTAGTGACTGTTGGAGAAAGGTACACTGTATCCCATCAGGTACACGACGAAATCATCTTGATTGTACTCAGTTCGTTGGTCAAAGAAGCAACGGCTTTTGTGGAACAAACCATGTCCACCCCGGTAAGCTGGCTCCCAGGCTTACCAGTAGCTTGCGAAGTTAAGAGTGGCTCTACTTATGGAGAAGCAAAATGAAGGTTAAGGAGTATGAATTTGAGGCCCTTAATTGGCCTCCGCCCA
>ERZ869921.916-NODE-916-length-14333-cov-16.549937_pt1 | contig 14333 bp, 21 predicted proteins | sample MGYA00579310_ERZ869921 | MGnify/ENA primary metagenome ERZ869921 (study PRJEB32216, sample SAMN09231816) | wastewater metagenome | place: USA: Maryland | collected 2016-06-21 | study: EMG produced TPA metagenomics assembly of the PRJNA472060 data set (Reclaimed...
ACTTCCCGTCCTCGCCCGCCGCTGGGGGAGTGAGGGCGGATTCGATAAGTTGCACCTGTGGAATGGTGAGCGGGTCGGCAATCTCTACCGACCCCTCCCATTTTCCAGTTACTTGAATTGTCTTTGACATCTATTACTGCTTTCTGCCTTACGGCGATTACGTGATTGCGGAAGTTCCCCAAGCGGGGGCGGTCGGGCCAAATACTGAGAATTTCGCCGTGATAGTTCCATCAGATACGGAGAAGCCGCCGAAGATGTAACCACTTGTCGCGCTTGACGAAAGCCCGAATGTAGGCTCTCCACTTTCCCAAGCGTGGCGAATACCGTAATAGATACCCAGTGAAAGCGGGGTAACAGTACTCAAAGCAGAAAGGTGGGTAATCACAACGGTATCCATCGGAAAGGTAACTTGTAAATCTGCGGTCGGATGACCTGTCAAAAAGTTTTTGACTGCATCGCTAAAGGCGGTTACGTCAACCACCTCATAATCCAAACCCACCGCGCCTACACTGTTTGCATAGGCTGAAAGGTTGGTAAGTGTTCCACTCGAATTATCAAGCCAGAATTGGGTGTACTTGGTGTGGGTTCGACCCGTGTTAGCTGTCATTTATATTGCTCCTTTTTATGCTCTAATAAACGCACAGGCGAACGTCGCGCCCGTCGCAGTTCCGAAAGCCAATTGCCAGCGTAAATATCGTCTGACTGTGGCCGTAGTACCTATTGCAATCATTCCATGCTGTGGGGTGCTTGTTGCGTCAACGCTTCCACTGGTCGCCCCTGATAAATCAGCAAATGACCCATCGGCATTAGTGGCCGCATCTTGTGCCTTTAGCGTTACCGTTCCATCACTTGAAAACAGATGATAGACAAATATCCCACCCAATGCAGAAGCCGCACCAATGTCATCAATACCAGCAGACGAATTTACATCTTCCTCTAATCCCTTCGCGTGTAATAGTTTCCCCCAGGGCTTGCAATATGTAAGGGTTGAGTCAAATGAGGCACTTCCCAAAGGTACGGAAACAACCGTAAAGCCTCCGCCATCTTCAACAGAATAATTAGTCTGTTCAAACTTCCAAGCGAATACATGGTCGCCTGCGGCGGGTTCGGCGTTTGCGCCCATTGCAATCATTACGTTGCGAGTGCCTACGTCTTTTAATAGGGTGTGCGCTCCGCTTGCGGTCGTATCCAGAAAGGCGGAATAAGTACCCGCTGATATGTTTCCCTTTCCGTTGATTGAGTTCTTGACTCCGTCCGACCAAGCCGCATCTAACTCTTGGTCAAAATTCCAATCAAGCGCACCAATTGACCGAGAGAAGCCCGAAAGGTCTACCCCGTCAAAATAACCACGTTGATATTTAGGATGTAATCTCATTGTGCATACTCCAGGCATCTCAGCGAAAAGGTAACGCCCCAAAATTGATTTCCTGCGGGGTCTTCAATCGTCCCTACTTCCGAGAGGCTTTCTAGTTTCATGTCTACCAGCCCGCTTATTGCGTCATTTCCCAAGATAGTTTCTAAAATCAGTTCCAACTTTTGCATTAGTCCAGTATATGGGGCGTATCCGTTTATTCCACTTCCCGTCTCTGTATAGATAAACATATAATTGAGAGAGTAAGAGAAATCAATCTTCGCCCCGCCGTTACTCCCAAAACTTTGAGTCTGTGGCGTAATGTTGGTTATAAAGTTATCTGCTGGAATCACCAAAGGACAGAGCATATTTGCGGAATCTGGAATCTCGTCAATGTCCTTTATAGTTACACCCGACACAGACAAGGCGGCAATACTTGCGGCTACCGTTACAGGATTGAGGGCAATTGTCATGTGTACTTCCTGTATGTGCTGATAAATTCAGCCGCAATAGCGGGAATGTCTCGCGGCGTCAAAACAATCCCCGCCGCCGTGACTGTTTGGGTGTTGCTGTTGGATTGTCCAAACCTCCGCTTATAAGCCTGCATTGCAGTTTCTAACACCGCAGTTTTTAGCGTTCCCATAAACTGCCAGATGTAGACATTTGCGCCCGATGTGTGGGCGGCGGCTGTCGAGCCGTTTTCCCCGCGTGTGTTGGTCAGGGTGTTTGTTGCCTTCGCTGAGACGTAAATCAATTCACTGTCTACTTTTGCAATGTCACCAACCGCGAAAAGCGTACCGCTTGCAACGTCTGTACCCGTTTCAGTCGTGTCTAAATCTTCCGCAAGGGTAGAACCTAACAACCATGCCTGTGCATAGCGATTGTGAAATCCCCATATTCCAGAGACCGCAATCACATCATGGTAATCACCCGCATTATCAGACGCCCAGTAATAAGTGGAGTTATCTACCAGCCTAATTCCGCTGTACGGGCTGTCATTCCTCGGCCTTAGTGAATATTCGGTTGAAGGAACGGTTATTCCGTCGCCATTTGTGATACTGATAACCTCTAGTAAATCCGCGTCTAGCTTCAAGAGGCGAGGGTCAACGTCATCAAGGCTCGGAACATCGAAGTATCTAACCTGAACATAAGGGTAAAAGAATCGACCTGTGGCGTCGTTGATAAATGAGCTCGCGTCCTTTAGGAGTGTTTCAATAACCGCATCGTCCGCCGTGTCTGTGGATGCGGTTTGCCCTCGGGAGGTCACGAAGGCTTTATAGTCTGCTAGGCTTGCGTAACTATTCAGCGTCGTCATTTAGTGTCCTATACCAGAATACAGGGGTGTAAATCCATTCACTGTATGTCATGCGTTCTTCCATTTCTGCCAATCATCGCGTGTTATCACGTCTGAGGGCACATAAGTATCTGCGGAGATGTTCAAAACATTCATCCCTGAACCGTGCGCCCATTGTGCATATTCGTGCATCCAGTGTTCTATGGGTTGATCTGCTACCGCACCCGCATCCTCGCCCCAAAAGTGGGCCGTTGGCGCACCCTCTTTATGTTGTATGCCTATCATTAGCACGGTGCTAAATCCCATATACATCGCAACCTGCAAAGCCGCGCCCATTACCCGATAATAGGTGATACCCCACTTAGCAAGAGACTCTTTGCTTCTAGGAGATTGACCGCCGATAAAAAGGTTTCCAGATTGACGGTGCATAAATCTATAAATATTCTCGCCTTGCAGTTCGTCCCAGTCGGGGGTCGGGAAAAACTTCGGCACATCCTTGTAAACCTTGCAGATTTCCGCGCCGTTTTCAACTCGGAGTCTTTCATCAACTCCGACGTAGTAAGTCGGCCTCCATCCCTGATACTGATAAATCGAATTGACGCTTATGGATGGATAATCAAACCACTCGGGCGGGGTGTCTTTTAGGTTAGGTCCAACCCCTACCAGTAAGCAGGTTTGCCCCGCGTGCAGGTTATGGAAGTCTGCAATTTCCACTAAAGCACCCGAACATATACAATAACCGCGCCTGTCTTTACAGAACCACCAGACGCCAATACAACCTTTATGCGTCCATAGACAAGCGGCTCGCAATGGGTGGATAGTGCAGTTCCGTCTGTATTCAACGCCTGCAAAACACGAGGATAGGTCAACTGGTCAGTATTGAAATCGGCCTTGACCAATATCGGCATTGATATATTTTCGTTTTCGCAAGTTACAGTAACGTCCACACCATCGGCCAGGTCGCCATCAACCAATTGCACGGCATACACACTACCAACTGCGGAATCACCGTACTCAGTAGCCGCGCCCGCCGTGTCGGTTGTAAGTGATACTTTTACAGCCTTTATCATTGGCGGCCTCGCTTGCGTGACACATGCGCGCTCTGAACGGGTGCGGCTTCAACGGGGGGCACTTCCTCGAATTGCGGGGTGTTCTCTGAGTTGGTTGTACCGTGTGCCACATAAACGGCGCGGTTTTCTTTTACCAATAGGTCAGCCGAAAAATCAGTCAATTCGGCTTCTTGGTCTTTTTTGTAAAAGACTTCATTGGTTTCTTTTCCCTGAAAGTCCTGTAAAAATTTTACTTTTATCATATCCAATCCTTCCATTTTCCGCGAGGGATTACATCCTCGGCTAAGTATGTTCTTTCGCTGATATTTAGTACGGTTACTCCACGCTCTTTCATTCCACTAACTAAAGTTTTGTACCCATTTATCCAATCCATGATAGGGACTTGATTCGGCATTCCAGCATCTTTGCCCCAAAAGTGGGACTGTCCGTCATCTGGTTTATGGTGTACTCCAATCATCAGTAAAGTAGTGAAGCCCATCCAATAAGCCAGTTGCATTGCGACGTGCATAACATTGTGATAAGTAATCCCGTCTTTGAGTGTCTCGGGTTTCCAGCCGTCTTGTAGGTCTTTGGCTAGGTGGTTGAAGATTACAAAGTTTTCACCTTTCCAATCTCTCAATCCAGACGGTATAAACTTGTAAATGTCCTTGTATTTCTCTGCAATGTCTTTGCCGAATTCGCGCATCAGGCGATTGTCAACACCTGTATAATATTTTGGTTTCCAGCCTTCGTGCTTGTGTATTGTGTTCATTCCGAAGGCTGGATAATTGAAAAGGAACGGCGGGGTTAGTGATAAATTCGTCCCATTCCCTACCAGTAAAGCGGTTTCGCCTTTGTGTATGTCTCTAAAGGCTAGATAGTTCATTAGGGTTTAGGCAGTAACAGAACGTGAACAAAATACTGCCCGACTTCCGTACTAGCTACGCCAGTATGACGAACCCAAAGCGTAGTATTAGCGGGGAGGTAATCAACAGCAATGGTCGCTGTGGTTGTCGCTCCAATAGCTTTTGAGGCTTCAAGAGCGGTAGCGGCTACAAGAGTCGCGCCGCCAGCGGCTACACCAAGTTTAAAGTTGGCAGAGGCCGCGCCTGTGGTGTCAGTCGCTTCGGAATAGATAGCGCGAACATCCATTAGGTAACAATCGAAGGGGAAGTTACCGAGTTGATAATCAACGGTTGTACCTGCGCCATTGTCCACGTTATATGCGGCGGGGGTTGTCAAATGAATGAGACGTTGATTACCGCGTCCAATATAGGGGAATTTATTAGCCATTATGTTTTTCCTTTGCCTCGCCCCTACCGCTTGGCGTGAACTACGTTACGCGGCAGGGGGTCAAGCTGTCGTATCAGAAGGGCGATTACACGCCCACGTTGTAAGTGATAGCCGAAGCCTCAGTGTCACGGTACGCCATACCCCAGCGAACAAGGGCGACGATTTCCCAAGCATCAGCGTTTGCGATGCGGGTGGTTTCCATCGTCATGCGGCGTTTGTAAGCCTGCTTCCATTGGTCAAAGCGAACGGCGAGAATTGAGCCAGTCGTGTTGTTGCCAACGGTATCAATATCAACCTTGCCGCTGGTGTTGGCCTTGCGGACGGATGAATTGCGGTGCATCTGATACGAAGGAATTACGTCATAACCAAAGGCGCGGCGCAGGAAGCCATTTTCAAAAGTAGCACCAGAATAAACATCTTTGGTGAGTGCTTCAGGCAGACTCATTGCGGCGTAGTGAGTGGCGAAGTCAACGATAAAGCCGACCTTTGTCGGATCAGCACCAGCGAGGCCAGCAACGCCCAGAAGTTTCAGGGTATTGATAAAGTCACTCACAACAAAACCACCAGCAGCCGAGCGGCTATTCGCGGTGTTGGTCACAAGGGCCAACTTACGGAAGCCGTCAAGCAGAAGGAATACATCAGTAGCCGCAGGAGTTCCAGCAATATCATTGATGTTCTTGTTAGCGGAGGTCTCGACATCACCATCAACGGCAACGTGTTCAAGAATTTCAGCACCACTAATCATCAACTGCTCACGCAACTGAGGGGCGAAGGCGACGAGGGAATCTTCGCCCATTTCGCCAGTGTACAAAACGCGAGAACCGAGCTTGCCGACGGTCAACTGTTTGGTGGCGGTAGCGGCCTGTGAAGCGGTGATGGTTGCGGCAGGAACTTTCAAAGTTGCATCCGAGGCAGTGGCCTCAGCGACTTTGTACCAAGTGGGATCAGTGGATTCAAGCGGGAAGTACTTGCTTGAAAAACCATCGGGGATAATGTCGGCAGGCACGCGAGAAAGCAAAGTACTTGCCGCGCGGATGGAGCGCCACAATTCGGACGAGTAAGCAGTACCGACCCAATCAGAGCCGATATTCGAGCCGCCCGTATACATCGGGTCGGTGGCGGCCTTGACAGCCGCTTCAATTTCGTTCATGGAAATTCCGTGACTTACAGCCGCCTTGAATGAATTGCGGATGTAGTTCAGAGATTTCTTTTCTTCCTTGTCGTTCTCGTTCTGCGCTTTGAGTTCGCCGATCTTGAGGGCAAGGGCTTTGAATGCGCCACCGCTAACGGGCTTATTCTGTGAATTGAGGGTGTCAATCACAAGCGCGGTTTCGACAACATCCAAATTGTCATACTTGGAGGTATCGTTGTATTTGCTCTGGTAGGGAGCGTCAACAAATTGAAGGCGGCGGGTCTTAGCCTGTTCAGCCTTGACAGCCTCGGCAACCGCTTCGTTCTTTTCGCGTTCAATGCGGGCGTCGTTCTCGACTTCGGCCTTGGCAAGCTGTTCTTGTGCAGCGATCTGCGCTTGCAGTTTTACAGCCTTTTTGTTCAGGGCTTCCAGCTTTTCCAGTTCTTCATCGCTCATGTCATCGCGGCCAATAAAGGCTTTGAGGGCAAGGCGGGTTTCGTTCAATTGCTTCAAAAGTTCATCCATTTCAAAATCTCCTATTTTTTAGATAATATTTTTTCGGCTTGCGCTACTGCTTTTTCTACCCTCGCCCGCTTCGCCGCCGTGTTGGCCTCTGGTAAAACGTCGTCAGGTGTAATTTCAGGGAAGGGTAAGCCCGCGTCCCTGTAAATTGCTTTCATAGCTGGGAGGGCAATCGCTGAATGGTTAGCAGGGTTGAAATTACCGTTACCCTTTTCCCATAAAGAGAATCCCGCGAGCGGCCAGACCGCTATCCTTCCAGGCTTATTCTTTTCGTAGGGTACTAGTTTTCCCCCTACATCCAACCGCGCTAAATGGGCGATTGAGTCAGACGATACGGCTACCAATCCCTTCCAAGCCGCGTCCATAATATCCTTTGCCTGCTTCAATGCCTTGTTCAAAATAACCTTGACATACCAACCGTCTGAGCGTTTCTCCAAACTCCCAGAGACCGATTCCCCGACAATCACAGGTTTGTTGTCAAGCTGTTTTGCACCTTGCTTTACCCCGTGCTGGTAGATTACCAGCGGAGTACTAAATGCGTTTTGCATAATGTCGGTGTTCTCATCGAACCACTGACCGTCTGTATCTTTTGTGAATGGGAGTACTCTTACATCCAGTTCCCAATCTCCAACCGCTTTGATCGCGTCCATATAACTCCAAAATAAAAACAGCGCGTCAACTCTCTTTCGAGAATCAACGCGCTGTCAATTGACCTATCTGCGCTTTGCCTGTTTTCCCTGTCACCTTATCGCATCACCTGCGCCTCGGCTATCTGGAAAACAAACCATATTCAACTATCGGGATATTACCACATTATTCATTCTTTTGCAAAGCCTTTATGTAAATTTCTGCGAATCTCTTTGACCCTTCCCCGCCACCCGCGTCTAACATCTCTCGTGAGGGCGTAAGGTTTGGGTTTACTTCAACAGTATTATTGCTAAGACTATCATATGCTTTATTAAACTGAGATAGTCCGTTTGCGAACTCAAGCATAGCAATTCCAATGTTTTCCCTGAATTCAGAATAAGCCCTTTCAAGCTCTTTCATTGCTAGGCTATACCTAGCCTGTAAGAATACACCCCCGCTGGTTGCATTGTGTAGTTCATCTATCTTTGAGTAAAAATCTTTGAACATGATTATCCTTTCTTTTCACAGCCAAGACACACGCCATCAATTTTGACATATCCGCACTTGTCACAAAAGGCAACTCCGTCAATCCTTCCGCCTATTGGAGTTACTTCGATTTCCTCATTATCCACGCCCTGTATTGTAATAATCGGTGTTCTTTCTTTCAGTGTTCCGCTTGATGTTTCAACCTCAAAATATATGTATTTTCTTTTTAGCGTTTTCATGCCTTATCCTTTCTTATCCAAGTACGCTTTGACCGCTACCCGCGCCGCCTTGATTGCAGATGGGAGATTCTTCGCAACAACTTTAGCAACCTTCCACCAGCCAACCTTCCCCAATTGCCGCGCCTGATACTTGTCTGAGCGTGTCCAATATCCACCCGCTGTGTCATTCACCAAGCGAAATGAATAGTTCTTGCCTTTCTCTTGTGGGGTGAATGTCCACGCTTCGGTGGATTTGCCTGTGCGGTTATTCTGTCCAGGGTTGATTTTACCAGAATGTAACGCCCAGAAAAACCAGCGTCTTTGTTTGTCGGTAAAGAATGAAAACCCATAGGCGGATTTTCTAGTCACAAACTTATACGGCTCGGGGTGTCTTAGCCCGCTCTGCGAGTCACCTACCAGCCATTCACTAATGGCTTTCAATGCAACAAAGGTAACGCCGCGAGGGAGGGAGGCTAGATATTTCTTTACCTTTTCAAGGTTGCGAATCTTGAATGATATGTTCATTTTACAATTGCCTTGATTCTGTTATATGCGTTTCGGCTTCTCTTCTTGTCTGTCGCCCTACGCTCACAGTCGCAACGCCAGCCGCCACAGGTCAGGTAATCGTTAGGGGGATTCTTTGGGTAGACGTTTAGTTCATTCCACTCACTCGCAAAGGCTACAATCCCATTCAACGCGGCACATTCTGGGCAATGTTGTTCAGTGGTTCCTAAAATCCACTCTTCGCGCCCGCCATTATTCAGCGTTATCAGGCTTGTTGCGTTTTCGTAAGCTGTATTCCATTGTCCCGCCCACAACTCAGCGCGAGATAACAGCGGGTCAACGGGGGCTTCCCTAATCCTTGCGTCTATGATGTCATTATAGTATTGGTATGAAAAGCTGGAATTCGTCTGCTCGGCTATCATATCGAGCAGGGATTCTTCGAGGTAATCAGGCAGGGCGGCGGTAGTATTATCTTCGTCCATCCCCTCATTTATCCATGCTGTATTGTAGGCGTTTCGTAATTGTCCTCCGATAATGGATGTCATGCGGTCGGTAAATTCTACTGTCCCGACCTTGCCTTTATAGGTGTTTTTTACCAGAGTTTGAATCTTTGACAGCATATCTTCATAAGACTTGAAAGCATCAAAGGCAATTGACCCAAAGTAAAGTACCCGCGCCTTTCCCGTCAAGAATGGGACAACTTGCGGCACAAGTTTTACGGCCTCACGGATAAACTTTAGAATAATCACCTAACCGCCTTATTGATTGCCTCGGCCAGCATACGGATACTTTCCGCGCCTTCCTGCGTAGATGGTTTCATTTTGGAGTAATCCATCGAAAACAATCCCCGAACATCTAGCTCAGTTTTACAGGCGGGTAATCCCTTCTCGATTCTCTCACGTACTGGATAGGGAATAACGTCACTGTCAAACGGGACAGCCTGCCCGATACGCTTCATCGCCTTACGTTGCCAGCGGGCTAAATCCGCTTTCATCGGCTCTCGTGCGTCGGCTTCGTTCGGTTGCGTGTCTGGTTGTTCCTGCATAGGGGTCACAGGTTGTACGTTGTTCAAAGGATTAGTGGTCGGCTCGGGTTCGGGTTGTCCGCTTGTCTGTGTGATCTGTGAGGGTAACAAGTCGTCACGCTCATCGCCTAACGGGTCATCGCCATACCATTCCTCGCGGATTTCCTTTAGCGTGTGGGTGCGCTCAAAAGCGTCTTGTTCTCGTAACTCCAAGTCCTTATCAGTGACTCGGATGTCCTCAAACATACCGATAAGCGGACGGCCACCGTAGAGGGGAAGGATTGAGTTTGTAATTTTTTCCGACATCATAACGTGCATAGGATAGACTGACAATTCATTAAACGACGCACGGCCAACAACTGAGTTGGCCTGTGTTGCGTTTTCTGAAAGCATTGTATAAGAGCCTGGGGCAATGGTCGTCATGATTTCTTCCTTATTCGCCCTGCGCCCGTCTAAGAATTCCATCTCACGCTGAGATATTGAGTTTTGTAACCACTGTACACCGCCTTGACCCACACCCCGAAGCATGAGTAACTCTCTCTTTTTCGCAGCCTCGCGTGTGTCATCTTTGATCTTCGCCCATTGCGGGTCGGCTATCATTTGCTCAAACGTAAGCACACCAGGCAGGCGGGCGTTGTTCTCTTTGAATAACCTAGTATTCCATTCCTGCATTCCTAAGTCGCCATTCGCAACCATCGCCACAGCCTCGATTGCAGATAATCCAATAAACCTAGAAAACGGATTGAATCGCTTGAAGTGTACAATCTGGTGCGGCTCTAAAAAGATTTCACGCCCGTTTCCTGGGTAATACATGTACCCTTTTAGGTACATATGTTCATCAGGGACGGGGATAATCATTTGAGAAGGTATAAACCACATTTCGTCTGGTACTGAATACTCATCCTTTTTGTTTAGCCACCAATAGGCGTTACCCGTCAGCTTGAAAAACGCGATGGTAGCATAAAGGAATTCATAACGGGAATCAAGTTCATTGGGGCGAGACAATAACAACTCGAATTCGTGGTTAGGGATGTCCTTCGGCTCTTTTCCTGACAATATCCGCTTGACCTCAAACGGCGTCAACGCACCAGCGGCGGCGGTCAGGTCTACCGCTAAAAGCACCCATGATAACTTACGGTATAAGTCCGCCTGATTTCCATATACCGACGGGTCGGGGAGGTTGAATTTTTCCGCGCCCGCTGTCTCTAGTTGCCAGCGTTCATACTGCGGAAGATTCGCCTTTAGCGATTCAATTTCTTTTGTGAGTGCTTCTAGTTCTTTTTTTGTAGGAATTCCGAATATACCCATTTATCACCTCATGCCCAATCGACTAATTTTGAAACATCCAGACCAACCAACCACAACGCAATGGCGCACCCCATAACCGTATCATCGTGCCCGTCACCCTCTGCCGCCAATCGCCACGCGCCCGATGGTAACTGCGAAGATACGAAGGTGTTGAATTCGTGCTTTTGTACTGGAATGTCCAATAGTTTCCAGCCTTGATGTAATAATTCGTGCATGTTTGACATTATGGCGGATTTACTCTCGTTCGTTGTCTCAAACGGAGTGGCGTAAACTCCGATGTCTCTAAGGGCTTCAATGTTCACCGCGCCTATACTGTTCTTTTCCGCCAGAACGTTCTGCAAGTGCCACTTGTCATATACCTGTTTTATTCGTCTGCGCTGTTCTGACCACTCCGTTTTATTTATGTGTAATAAATCAACCTGCTGTTTCGTGGTCTTGTCAAATACAGGCATAGCGGTAAAGTCAGTCTGTCCGAAGTCCAAACCAGCTATGTACTCATGCCCCTCGATATATTCAGCGTCATCGGGGGCGGTAAACACTCCCGACAAATCCCCGAAGTAACTATTACCCGATGTCAGAAAACAACTAACCGCATCTTCGGGGTATTCCTGAGTAAATAGGCGTCCTAACTCTTTTACCTTCTCGCGTCGCCACTGTATTTGACTGGCGTCTAGTCCGTGCTTCTTTACTAGCGCGGCTTCTTCTTCTGTGTAGGTCAGTGACTCCGTATCAATTCGGTAATCGTCATCCCACCACCAGGGGTAGAAGTGAAGCCTCCAAATACTATCACCGCTTAGAGCCTCCATGCATTTATCATAAAAGAATCCCTGTGCGCCGTTCGGGGTGCTTTCCAGTGTCACCTGCGGGCTTCCGCCCTGCATCGCGCCAGCTACAATCCGTTCGGCGTCCTTCCAGAATGCAACCTCTGAGCCGTGCATCTCTGTATAAGTATCACCGCGCCCCGTCTCTACGTTGCCAGCAGTGGCAATCGTGGCGGTAGAGTCAAACTCGGGGTAAGTGGCAAGAGTTGCGTTAGCGTATTTCCTAAGCGGCTGAATACTTCCAAATTTGCAATGCTCATAAAACCGATCTGCCATGCGCCTTAGCTTCTGTGTAGTTTCCGCATCATGCGCCAGCGTGATTGTTGTCTGTGTGCTGGTGACAGTTCGGCGAAACATTTCACCTTGTACATATGTGGAAAAACCAAGTTGCCGCGCTTTCAAAATTAGGTCTCTGCCCGTTCTGTTTGCGTGGAAGTGTGCCTGCGCTCTATTCCACTGAAAGGGTACTAGGTTCTTTTCCTTGTCTAGTATCCGAAGGAATACACGGGCGAAGTCAGGCGGGTTGTTTATCGCTTGTCGCTCGGTTATCATCTACGAAGTCTTTCCAACTCATGTTTATATTGATGTTCGGGGCGTCGCTGTATTTGCCGTGTATCTTTAGTATTTTATCCAACGCATTATCAGCGGGGTATAGTTCCAATTCAGTATCTAGTATTTCGGTATCTTCGTCCTTTTCGCCCTTACCAATCTTTGTAACCGTCCGCTGTTTTATCTTTTTGACTAGTCGCCCCTTTCCGCTTTGCTTCAATAGGTCAATGTCAACATTTCCAAAGGGTGTAATAAATTCGGTAATATCCCCCCGCGCAATGTCGGCTGTAAGTTTCAGGGCTTCATCAGCGGACATATGGACTTCGGCCAGCCGTGCCTGTATTGCCTCTTGGATTTCAGTCTTTTTCAGTAATTCATGTCCGTTTGCCCCTGCGGTCGTGCGTTTTGCCTTTGGGTAAGCCCTTGAGTAAGCCTCTGTTGCATTAAAACAAACAAGATATTCAGATACGAATACCTCTTGTGCTTTGTTTAGCTTTGGCTTTTGTTCTTCCTCTGGCTCTGTCATTTAGTTTTCCTGCATCTTACACACTTCCGCTTCGGCTTCCGTATCCGCGCACCACAGGGGCAACGGGTGAAGCGGGTCATACATACCACCTGGGGACATAATCGCCTGACATCCCCATTGTGCATTGATAGAATGTATCCCTGTGCCACTCTCTAAGCCTGAGATACAACCATATGCAAATCAATAAGGGAATGAGTATCAGTGTGAGGCGTTTCATCTCGGCCAGTATACCATAAATAGATAAACATGAATTTGAAAATTGGTGGCTTTTACCCCTTGACAAACTCAAATATTTAGAATATGCTACTATTATAACTGCTACATAATAAAATACACCCCCTAACCCACCCACTGGGGCCGCGCATCTTACACGCGGAGAAAAGAGACCAAAATGACACACACCCACTCACCCAAGACCACCCGCAGTATTCTCGGAAACGAATTGTACGAATGCTCATGTGGTGCTCGCAAATGGTCAAATGACCGCGCTATCACCACCGAGAGCGGCACGATGAAAATTGAAGATGGCTGGTACGTCTATATCCCAGCGGAAACAGCAGAAGAAACCGCTCGCAGTCATGCTTACGAAATGTTGCAAACAGAAGGCTGCGGATACGAAAAAGACGCGAGCGACCTGCTTGACTCTCACACGCCAAACATTGATTAGGAGACCCATGCCAAATAATCCCCATAAATACCACCGCACCCCCCAGGGCCACACCTACGGCACGCGCAAAAAGCCCTTTGTTATCTCGTATGTCCCAGCCCTCAAAGACCCAGACGTGATTGAATTCCTTCTTTGGGCGAGGAAAGAGGGTATCAATATCACCCAACTGATAACGGACGCAATTAGACTATATAAGGAGCAAATGAAATGAAATACCTAACCAACTTATACGACCCGAAGCGCAAAGACGCCAAAATCTTTATCTCTACCATGACACACGAAACACCCACCGAGGCATGGAAGCGTCAAATGGAATGGCTGAAAGGTAAGCACATCGGACGCCCGCAAGCTACGAAGGCTTACACCGTAGAACAATTAGAGGCTATGGGTTATGTGGGGGTTTACGACAATGACGAAATCGGGTTATCTGGGTAAGACGCTAAAGACTTTCTTAGGGCTTTACTCGACGCTACAGGAGAATAAGAAATGAAAAACTTTGACAAACTTCCCAAATGGGCACAGCATGAAGTCACATTACTGGAACGCAAAATTGAAGAACTCCAGAAAATTGTGGACGCTAACAATAACGCCGATACTAACGTGACCTATGGAATTGTAAGGACTTACGGCCTCCCCATAAATTCTACCGTGAGTTTCCACACCGACCAATTCCGCTTTGATGTTTCAATTCTAAAAGAGGGGGGAATCAGGGTTTATAGTTCTGGTACTGTGCAGATTATCCCGCAAGCCATGAATGTCGTGACGATCAAGACCGCCGAACAATCCTCACCCGCATCCTAACCCCTCGATACTTCGCATCCCCTGCCCGCCTGTCAGAATTCAATACAGCTTCTATCCTCTCCCTAAGATACACGGGGAGGGGATATTTTATGCACTCAGCCAGTAACGTCAAAAGGTAGACCGTCTCATTGTTGCGGTCTACCTCTCTTTTACAGGCGGGG
>ERZ869921.917-NODE-917-length-14327-cov-5.765275_pt1 | contig 14327 bp, 16 predicted proteins | sample MGYA00579310_ERZ869921 | MGnify/ENA primary metagenome ERZ869921 (study PRJEB32216, sample SAMN09231816) | wastewater metagenome | place: USA: Maryland | collected 2016-06-21 | study: EMG produced TPA metagenomics assembly of the PRJNA472060 data set (Reclaimed...
CGGATTCACTGCACCAAGAGATTGATCCAGAGTTGGTCATCACAAAGGACACCCCATGACGACGGCGAGAGGTGAGGCACAGGCGTTCGCACTTTCAACGTGGCACAGCGCGACGGCCACTGGTCGCGCCCACAAGCTCATCGAAATCATCGACAAACGCTTCGCGGAACTCCGCGAGAAGGAGAAGGAGGGATGCACCCAGGTTGGATCATCGTCGCGTTCGTTGTCGGGGCCATGTTCGGAAACATCTTTCGATGGTGGTCAGATCAAGATTGACGATTGGGAGCCGACGGAGGAGCAGGCAGGGGACATCGCAGAATCACACGCATTCGGAACCGTTGCACACATTGTCCGCGCTGCAATGAAAGAAGGCCGCCGCATCGCAAGGGAGGATCAATGCTCGAATACCTCGTCGGCGGTTTCGTCGCCGCGTGTTTCTTTTTCCTCGGCTACTACTTCGACCGAAGCGGAACGTACCGCCGTGGCTACCAAGCCGGTCGCGCCGACGGAATCAAGCACGCCGTCGCCGAAGAGTGGGGCGAAGAGCCTCGATGAACGCGCCGAAGCTCTCTTCGCGGCGAATCCGGAGTGGAGGAAACCCCCGTCAACCGACTGGCAAATCAAGCGAATGAGCAAAATGTGGTACTGGACGTACCAACAAAGTTCCATTCGGGTTGACGAGCCGCACCTCATCCTTCTCGCCGCACTCTTGCCCCGCGCGATCGAAAGGTGGTGGTGTGGCAGCAGGCACATCGAATCAAGTTCGTCTGTCTTTGGATGGAAACTGACGAGAGCGTTTAGTAGCGGTCCCCCCCGCGACCTCGAATCCGCGATCCGCGTGCTGGAGGGGGCATGAGACACGTAATCGTCGGATACTCAGGCGGTGTAACTTCCGCGTGGTGCCTCGACTGGGCACTGCGAACCTACCCGCGCGAAGAAGTTGTGGCGCTGTTCCACGACACGAAGCGGGAAGACGCCGACACCTATAGATACCTGCGAGAGATGGCGATTCGGCTTGGCGTCGAAATCACGGAGCGGTCGGACGGCCGATCGGTTGAAGAGGTAGAAGACGACGAAGGCGCGATTGCAAACAACCGAATGGCGTTCTGTTCTCGCATCCTCAAGACCGAACAGAAGGACCGCTACTACAACGAACTGCGGGCGGCAGGCGTAACAGAAATCGTTTCCGTGTTGGGATTTTCCGACCACGAATGGCAGCGCGTACAGCGTGCGACGATGCGGGCCGAGGTTGGCGACTACACCGTTAGATTCCCGCTGGTCGAAACAAAGACGACGAAACAAGAGTGCGCCGACTGGTCGCTGTCGATCGGCGTTCGACTCCCCGAAATGTACCGCTGGTCAGATCACGCGAATTGCGTTGGGTGTCGCCGTGGCGGGCGCGCCTACTGGCTGGCTGTCAAAGAGAACGCGCCGGAAGTGTTCGACGCAATGAAGTCGCGAGAGGCCGAACGCGGGCACACGGTTTTGAAGGATATTTCTCTCGCACAACTGGAAACAACCGGACTCAAACGGGCCGTATCACGTCGAGAGGCGATCGACATTGGCCCGTGCGAGTGCGGAACATGACACCAAAGGAGTCCCCATGATCCTCGCACTCCCACAACGCACGCAAACCCGCATCCTCCGCACCGTACTTTTCATCGCCGGCCTACTCACCATCGCAGCCGCTACCGCAGTAGCCACACGCTGCGAAGGCCCCGGCGAAGTCGCACCACAGAAGCGCGGAACGCCCGCGTCGGAGGGTTGAATGAACTTTACATTTTTCGTCCCCGGAATCCCCGGAACCGCCGGCAGCAAGAGCGGGTTTGGATTCAAGCGTGCCAACGGAAGCGTCGGCGTCCGCATGGTCGATTCGTGCAAGCGGAAAGACGAGTGGAGAGCGGCGGTCCAAGCCTTCGCCCTACAAGCCCAGGTCAAGCCGATCGGCGGTCCCGTCGAGTTGATCGTCCGATTCCAGATGCCGCGACCGAAGCAGCATTTCGTAGCAGGCGATCGCGCGAAGGGCCTGCGAAAGAACGCGCCCATGTTCCACACTTCAAAGCCGGACGCGACGAAGATGCTCCGCGCCGTTGAAGACGCGCTCAAGGGCATCGCTTGGCATGACGACTCGCAGGTGTGCGAACAGACAACCGCGAAGCTCTACGCCGACGTTGACGTTGGGTGTGTGGTCCAGATCGTCTCTTTGCAGCCCGGCGCGGCGGGGGGTGGGGAGTGAGCAAGCCCGGCCTGTATTGCTCAGAAGTCACGCTCATCGTCCGCGACTCCGACCACGGCGAAACGGAAATCAAGATCCAAGGCGCGGCAGCCATGTCGGTTGCCAGCACGATCCTCAGCACAGACTCCGCTCGACGGATTGTGTCTGCCGCTGAATCAGCAAGGGAAACAAAGCCATGACCACTCAACGCCCGCCTCGCGAGCAACAGAATCACGGAGGCACAATGAACGACGAGCAATCAAAATATCAACCGCCGTTCCAGTGGTTTGGCGGAAAAGCGGGCGTCGCCGATATTGTATGGGCCGCGATCGGCTCTGACGTTGAAAACTACGTCGAGCCGTTCTTTGGCTCCGGCGCGGTTCTCATGCTCAGGCCGAGCGGAACGTGGGAACGATCGCGCGAGACGGTAAACGACTTCGATGGGATGGTTGCCAATTTCTGGCGCGCCGTTCGTGCCGATCCCGATTCCGTCGCGGCGTGGGCAGACTGGCCCGTGAACGAAAACGACCTGACCGCCCGGCACCTTTGGCTTGTGAATCAGAAAGATTCGCTTCGCCAGCGGCTCGAATCGAACCCGGATTATTTCGATGCGAAGGTTGCGGGCTGGTGGGTTTGGGGCCAGTGCTGCTGGATCGGCTCGGGCTGGTGTTCGGGCGACGGGCCGTGGATTTCGGATGGCGAGCGGTTGATTGATCGGCGCCAACTACCCCACGTCGGCGACGACGGGCAGGGCATCAACCGCAAACTACCCCACGTCGGCAACGACGGGAGGGGCATCAACCGCCAACTACCCCACGTCGGCAACGACGGGAGGGGCATCAACCGCCAACGACCCCACGTCAGCGACGACGGGCAGGGCATCGGCCAGTGCGAGGCATACTCCGCATTCATCCGCGATCACGTTCGCACCCTCGCCGATCGTCTTCGCCGCGTCCGCGTTTGTTGCGGCGATTGGTCCCGCGTCTGCACCGACTCCGTCACGTTTCAAACCGAATCAAAGAATTGTATCTGCGGCGTGTTCCTTGACCCGCCCTACGCCGACACCGCAACGCGAACCAAAGGGCTGTACGCCGAAGACTGCCTCAAAGTCGCGCACCGCGTACGCGAGTGGGCGATCGCAAACGGCGATCGACCCAACATGCGGATCGTTCTCGCCGGTTACGAGGGCGAGCACGAAATGCCCGCATCGTGGCGCGTACACGCATACTCGGTTGGCGGGGGCATGGCTGGCACGGCGAAGACGCAAACTAAGGCGATCGCCAACAAACACCGCGAGCGGCTATGGATGTCGCCCCATTGCATCGACGAACGCGAGCAGGCGAAAAACAGCCTGTTCGGAATGGCACAAATATTCGGAGAAACAGAATGAACGACGAGCAATCACGCGCGGCCCGACCGAACGGACGGCCGGTTTCCGTCAACATCATCATCGAGGAAACGTGCCGTGCCCTTCGCGTCCAGCCGCACAACCTCTACAGCACCGAGCGTCACCACCGGCTAGGTGTTGCCCGTGGACTCGCCACGATGCTCATGCGGGAACTCACGACGCTCTCGTATCCCGAGATTGCCAAGCGATTGAGCCGACCGAACCACTCTTCGGTTATCACCGCCGAAAAGCGGGTCAATCGGCAGATCGAAAGCGGGCTGGCGATCGGTCCAGAAACCGATCAGGTCAACGCCGGGACGGTCTACGTCAACGTTCGCACCGCAGCACTTTTGAGGCAAGATGCCGAGGATAAGGCCGCGTGATTTATTTGTGGCGCTTGCCGACACTATTTGGCGGTTGCGCAACGCGGTGACTTTGGGTGGGTACTTTGATAGAAGCACGGACGCGAATATGAGCAAGCTCCCCTCACTTCAGTTTTACCCCGGCGACTGGATGAAAGACCCAGCGCTTCGCGCCGTGACTATCGCCGCCCGTGGCTTGTGGATTGACATGCTCTGCCTGATGCACGAATCGCCCCGCCGGGGCTACCTCCAGCATGAGACTGGCAAGGCCGTGACCGCTGAACAGCTCGCTCGTATGACCGGCTGCTCAACCGACGGCGCTTCCCTCATGTTGCAGGAGCTTGAAGACGCCGGGGTTTTTTCTCGCACCTCAGATCAGATCATCTACTCGCGACGGATCGTGCGTGACGAACGCAAGCGCCAGTTGTGTTCTGACGCCGGAAAGAAAGGGGGAGGGAACCCGACCTTTGGGGGTGCTCCAAAAGGTCATCCCAAAGGTGCTCCAAACCCTTCATCTTCTTCTTCAGTTTCATCTTCAACTTCAAAGGCAGAAGAACCCCCCTTACCCCCCACGGGGGGAGGGTGTGTCGATCCGCCCGGATTCGTTCAGTTCTGGGAAGCGTGGCCGAGTCACTTCCGCAAGTCCGCGCGGGCCAAGTGCCTCACGCACTGGCGCAGCGCCGGACTCGAATCGCTGGCACTCGTCATCGTGGCATCCGTGGCGGCGTGGCGGGCTTCGGAGCAGTGGACCAAAGACACGGGCCAATTCATTCCCGCGCCGCTCCCGTGGCTCAGGGATCGACGGTGGGAGGCGGCGGCACCTCCGGCAAAGGACGAACGCAATGGACACAGCGGAAGCACTGGCGCGAATCGCCCGGCTCGCTCAGGCGGCGGCAGCAACCAAGCCGCCCGAGAGTTCCCCCAACTCATCAACGTCCCAGTCAGGCGTTACGGCCCGGCGGTGGGAGGACCTATCCCCGGAAGTGCGGGCGCGGCTTGAGCAGCACCGCAAGGACGAGGAGGCCCATCGTGCGAAGGTGGACAACCGCCAGCGCGAGTACCGAATCCTCGAGTTGTGGGAGTCGTCCGGCTTCCCACTCAGGCACAAGCAGCGGCTTGCTGGGGCGGAGCCTTGGCCCGATGGCGTCGAAGCCGACACCTACGCCGTCCTCAAGGCTGGCGGCATACTCAGCCTTGTGGGTGAACGCGGGCATGGGAAGACCCAACTTGCCGCGGCACTCGCGTATCGGTACCTGTGTGAGCACGCCCTGCCGGTTCGGTACTCCCGCGCCGACGACCTATTCGCGGGCATTTGGGCCGAGTTTGACAAAGACCAGGGCGACGGCCACACGCACGCCGTCAAGCGGGCATCCGGCGGCGGACTTCTCATCATCGACGAATTGCAGGACCGGAAGGAATCGGACCCCGAGCAGCGCGAACTCACCCGCATCATCGACAAGCGGTACGGGGCACTTCGCCCGACCATCCTCATCGCCAACCTCAAGCCAGACGAACTCACCAAGGCGGTGGGATTGAGCATCGCCAGCCGCATGACGGAATCGGGCAGCGTTGTCGTTTGTGACTGGAAGAACTATCGACAGGCCAACTAAGGAGCAGCCGAATGGAATCGCTACTCACGGGGACGGAACTGGCGCGGCAGATCGAGATTGAGAAACGCGCGACGGCGGAGGGGCGGCGGCGATATTTCGCCAAGATCGATCAGGACGCCGAGAAGGGGCGGCACATCGGGAACGTCCCGGCGCAGCGGTGGCTCGCAAACTGGGCGAAGGCAATGACGCTGGCGATTCGCAAAGAGCGCCGGCGGATGAAGACCGAGCCCTACGCAGGTGGCGGCCCCGGCGTGGCGTACAGCGTTCTCATCTTCGGGCTGGTTTCTCCCCCCAAGCTGGCGGCGATCGCCATTAGCGAGATGCTGAACGCAACGCTGGGCGAGGCGGGAGGCTGCTACTCCACCAACATGTTCATGAAAATCGGACGCACAGCGGTCGCCGAAGCGCAGTTGAACCTCTGGCGGCGTCAGAAAAAGGCCGACATGTTCAAGGAGATTTACAAGAAGAAGCGCAACAAGCCAAGCCCGCTTGACGTCAATCGGATTTCAAAGAAGATCGACGACGAGGCCATCTACGACACAAAGTTGTGTGCCGCGGTGGGGGCGAAACTAGCGTGGCTGGTCGTTCACAACTGTTCGAAGAACGGGCCGGGCGAAGAGTTTGGGCTTGCCTTCCACAACCGAGTAAACCGAAAGAGCGCGCATCGCACGCGAGGATCGTTCTACATCGACGAGAAGGTTCGCAATTCGATCGCGTACGACAAATTGGCGCTGGCATCCGTCAAGCCGATTTACCCGCCGATGATCGTTCCCCCGTACGCCCATGCGGACCAGACGCGGGGAGGCTACGTCACGCTGCCGTTCAAGTTGCTTGCGAACAGCACGAGAGAGCAGCGCCAGATCGTGGCCGAGCGCCTGCCCAAACTCAAGCACATCACGGACTCCATCCAGAACATGGGTTCAACGCCGGTGCGAGTGAACAAGTGGATTCTCGGCGTGATTGACGGACTGATTGAGCAGGGCGGCGGCGTCGCGGGCCTTCCGTTCTCGGTGGACTTCGCCATTCCGAAGAAGCCGACAGACCCCGACGCAGTGGATAAGTGGCGACTCGAATGCTCGCGGATGTACCGGCGAAACATCGTGAATCAGACATTGTTCCGGCGCATGGCGGATGTGACGAACACGGCGCACGACTTCAAGCACGAGCCAAAGTTGTACATGAACGGGTTCGTGGACTTCCGGGGCCGCTGGTATCCGCGCCCGATGTACCTCAACCACCACGGCGGCGACTTGGAGCGCTCCCTGATTGAGTTCTCGGAGGCGAAAACGGGCGAACGTGACCAGTACCACATCGCCATTCAGTGTGCCAACATGTTCGGCATCGACCGGGTTTCGTATGAAAAACGCGTCGAGTGGACGAAACAGCACCTTCGCCAGATCCATAAGGCGGTATCCGATCCGCTGAATGACCGATGGTGGACCGAGGCAGAGAACCCTCTGCAGTTCCTTGCGGCATGCCGGGCACTGTTCGATAAGGACGCGGCGTCGCGCATCCCCATCCAGCGCGACTGCACGTCCAGCGGATTCCAGCACTACGCGGCCATGACCCGTGATGAAGTTGCCGCGCCCCTGGTCAACCTCTGCGCCGGGGACGAGCCGTATGCCCTGTACCGCGAAGTGGCCGAGCGCGTCGCGGAAGACATCGCCGCGCGGTACGACACGCCCCTGTCGCGCCGGCTTCTCGAGGAACTGCCGAAGGATGACGGCAAGCTCGTGAAGCAGCCGACGATGACGACGGTTTACCTTGTGACGCCGTTCGGGGCGCGGAAGCAGATTCGCAAGCGGCTCCGGCTTGAGCGTGGATGGTCGAGGGAGGACGCGCTTGAGGGCGCTCGGATCGCGGCGGAATCGACCCTTCGCATCGTCCGGCAGTTGTTCCCACGCGTGGTCGCGGCCATGGACTGGCTCGTGGACTGTGCCACCAAGATCGCCAGCGCGAACCGGCTCGTGATGTGGGAGGCCCCAAACGACTTCCCGGTCCTGCAGGGCTACCGCAAGAAGCGGTTCAGCGAGATCACCACCCACTTCCACCGGATCAACCTTTGGCTGGACGACTCACAGATGCCCGTCCACGTCAAGAAACAGGCCAACGCGATCGCCGCGGACACGGTGCATTGTGTGGACGCGGCCCATCTATATATGAAGGGGGACCGGTGCGCGGCTCGGGGATTCGCGTATTTGGGCGTGCACGACTGCGATTGGACCCACGCGGCGACGACGGACGAGGTGAGAGAAATTGCCGTCAACTCCTTTGCCGACATGCACTTAGAGCCATACACCGATCGGCTTTGGGCCTACTGGACCGAACAACATCCGGACATCGAGTTTGATCGCCCCCCGGAACTCGGCACCTACGACCCAAACGAGGCTCGCCACTCGCTTTATCTGACATGCTAATGAGAATGCATTCTCATTATCAACAAGGGTACGTCTTCGGTGGATACCAATACCGCAAGCGATTCCGTAAGTAGTGTCTGGATTGCCTTCTCCTCCGGCAGCCCGTGGGCGATCGACTCCACGTTGGCTCGCGTGCTCACGCGCTGCCACATCAGCCATGTCTGCATCGGCGATCAGCGCGGCATGTTCGATCCGACCTTCTCAGGCGACCATCTTCGGGACTGGACGTGGTTCCTTGCCAACTACCCAACGCTGCAAACGATCGTCGAAATCCCGGTCCCCAAGGCGATCGACCCGCGCGAGTTTCCCCGCGACAAGCGAAAGACCACGCTTGCCGGCGGACTCACGTACTTCTTCTCCCGCGGCAGAATCCCCAACCGTAACTGCCTGACCCGCGTTCGCGAATATCTCGCGGCGTGCGGGCTTGTGCTGCCCAGTTCCATCCTGACCCCCCGCGACCTCTATGAAGATTCCATCCGGCGCGCCCGTCACGAGTGTGTCTTCGACACCTCCCACGCCTTTTACTGCCGATCAGCTCGAATCAGTGGCCCGCTGGATGCGGTCCAAGGGGTTCGGCCCGGCAGTAGTGAGCAACCCGAACGAATTGAACGCGCCGCTGATGCTGGCATTCCAAGCCGGACGCCATGAGGCGGTGGCCTTCCTTGAGCGAGAGGCGAAGGCGCAGCGGGAGCGGCCCCAATGACGATCGCAAGCGAACTGATTGACGGCATCTTGGGCGTCAAGAAGCAGCAGCAAATGGCGATCGCCCCGCTTCCCGATTACAAAGAACAACTCGAATCCGATCAGGCGAAGGCCACGGCAGAGGCGGCGGCACGTCGCCGCACCGGCCTGCGCGAACAACTCACAATCGAACTGCCTGACGACGGCGGTGTAGGCACAGGCCTCCAGATTCCCACGTAACCAATGGCACAGACAATTCAGGCCCGCTACGAAGCCAAGCGCGGGTCCTTGAGTCAGGTTCTCGACCGCGCGCGTTGGTGCGCGAAAATGTCGCTGCCGTACCTGATGACCGACGAAGGGTTTACCCCCGGCAACAAGATCCCGAATCCGAACACGTCGCTGGGCGGGCGCGGAGTCGTCAACGTCGCTGGCAAGATGCGGTCGGCGCTCTACGACGATATGTGGTTTGAGTTGGACGTGGATCCGCGCGAGCGCTGGGCCATGCCCCCGGCTCACTATCAGGGCCTGCGCGACGCCCTCTTCATCGAAGAGGTCAAACTGATCGCGTTGCTTGAGAGCCAGAGCGTTAATAGCCGACAGACCTGCGCGGGATTCCAGACGAGCAAGCGGCGGTCGCTAACCCAACTCGTCGCCACCGGCAGCACACTCGAATCGATCGGCATGCGATCGGGCAAGGACGGCAAGCCGGACTTCGCCCTTCGCGTCTACAACCGCGACCAGTATGTGACTTTCCGCGATCCATACGGATTCGCGTACGCCTACGGGGTGAAGGAACAAATGTTCCCGTCGCACCTGACGCCCCAGCAACTTGAGATGACCGGCATTGCCCCGACAGTGGACGGCGAAGAACCCAAGCCGTTCGACTCGTTCATGCTCTACGAGTACCAGCCGGACACAGAAACGTGGACCTACCGGCAGGAAGCGAACGGCAAGCAGTACAACGAGGGGCAACACAACGTCGCCCGCATGTTCGGCACCGAGTTCGAGATGGAGGCGGGCGGACAGATGGGGCGCGGGCTCATCGAACTGTGCGCTGGCGACCTCTCGGCCTACGACGACATCTGGGGCTACTTCAAGGATTGGTGTAAGGCCGCGTCCAAGTTGCACCCCGCGATCGACGCGAGTTCCAACATCCGCGCTTCCGACCTTGAGAAGCCGTCGGGCGAAGCGATCATGAATGCCCGCGTTGAGGCCGGGCAGGTGAGCGACGTTGGTTTTATCAACATCAACAAACTCGCCGACTTCAAGGTCGTTATCGAGGGCATCGAGCGGCTGCGCAAAGAACTCGGAACGTCGATGCTCATGGAGGCCGAGAGCGCCCCAACGGGCGAGGCTGGCCGACACTCGACAGGGTGGAAGATCGTTGCCGAGCAGTTGCAGGGCTTGACCGGCGGCGTTCACGCGAGCATTGCGGACGAGAACCAGATTCCGACCCTGCGCGCGGCAATGGACATCGCGGTTCAACTCAGCCTCTTCGACAAGAAGACGATGGACCGGGCTCGCGTGGTATCGACCAGCGGGCTTGAAGCACTCGGACGCAAGAAGCGGCTCGAATCACACCTTGGGTTCGTCCAACTCGCAAACTCGCTCGGGCCGAACGCAATGGCCCGCATCGACGAGGGCGTTCTCATGCGGTTCGCGGCACGCCAGCAGCGTGTAGACGAGCCGGGTGTCGTTCGTACGGACGCCCAGATGCAGCAGATGGCAGCAGCCGCAGCGGCCATGCAGGCCAAACAGGAAGCGGCCTCCAAAGCGATCGACGTGGCAGGCAACGTGGTTCAGGCCGGCGCGGTCGCTCAGATTCCACAGGCAGCGTAAGGAAGGAACACAATGGCAGAGACTCCCATAATCGCCGCAGATGCGGCACCCGTGGTTGCGCCAACGCCCGGAACAGTCGTTGCAGCCCCGCAGGCCCAGCCCGCTCCGCTTCTCTACGACAAGTGGAAGACGCCGGAAGAGGCCGACAAGGGCATCGCCGAGGGCTTGAAGTTCCGCGGCATCGACGTTGACCCGACGAAGATGTACGGCGCGGACGGCATGTTCACCAACCGAGACGCGGCCGCGAAGGTCTACAAGAGCGTGATGGGCAGCAAGCCCGTCGGCGAAGTCTCGGAAGTCGGGACGATCGACGATCTTGTGAAGGCGTCAGGGCTTGACCCGATGGCGCTTGGCACGAAGTGGGCGCAGAAGCAGGCGCTGGAGGACGGCGACTATCAGAAACTCGCCAACATTTCGTTCACCGACCCGGCCACCGGCAAGGCCGTGAAACTCAACAAGGCGGCTATCGACGAGTTCATCGGCGGCAGGTACGAGACGGCGAAGATCAACGCCGAGCGCGCGCAAGAGATTCACGCTCAGGTCGCAGCCGAGAACCTGCGCATCGCTGGCGGCAGCAAGGAACAACTCGACCAACTTCTCCTGGACGCGAAGGAATACCCCGCGCACCTCAAAGACGACGTGAACCGTCGCTTGCAAAACCCGCTCACGCAGAACGGGGCGATTCGGGAGTTGAAGGCTTGGCGCGATGAGCGGACAGGACTTCGATCGGCTGGCAATCCCGTTACCGGCTCGATGCCCCAACCGTCAGCGCCCGCACGCAACTTGTCCGAATGGACGGCGCTCAAGGCCGCGGCAGCGAAGGGCGACGCTTCCGCCAAAGCCCGCATGGAAGCAACGTCCCAGTCACAGATTCTCGGCTTTACCAGGTCTCTCTAAGGAACACACATGTTCAAACCCATTCCGCAGCACGACAAAATTCTCTTTGACAACAAGTGCAGCTACGCATTCCGCACATCAAACAACGGCCCTGTTTCCCGCGTTGTTTGCGGGATCATCGACAACAACACCGGCAACGGCTTCATTGAGGCCGACGGCGTTGACGAGATGGAGGCATTCGACAAGGCCGTCAAACTGATCGGCAAGGTCGCGCGTCCGTTCGCCACGGAGGACGCGAAGGCGCTCGCCGAGAAGGACGCCACGATTGCCGCGCTTGAGGCCCAACTCAAGGCAGCGACCGCTCCGAATGCGGAGACACCCACCGACAAGCCCAAGCGTGTTCGCACGCCAAAGACCAAGCCCGAAGTTATCACCGCCTGATTCCCACGCGCCATCCGCCAACGCGGGCGGCGCGTTTTTCGGTTGACCCGCCACACAGCGCACAAGCGCCGCGAGTACGGGACGACCAAGCCCAGCAGTTCTAAGCAAGCCGAGACCGGCAACGCGGACACCCGAGCAATCGGCCCGCGCCAAGGTCGCGACACCTTCGCGCCGGAACTTCGCGGCTGAATGCGTTTTTGAAATCGCACTCACCACGGAGAAATCCAAATGTCCACAGTCAATGCACTCCCGTTGCTGGATTCCACTTCAGCAGCGTGGGACCTTGCGCTGGACCGCAAGTTCACGACCAATGTGGTCGAATCGTTCCAGCCCAACATCGTTCTGTTCAACAACGAATATCCCGGCGTTCTCAAGATGACGGACGAGGCTGGCTATCAGGGCCAGTTCCTCCAGAAGGCTCCCGAGCCCGAGCCCGACGAAGGCTACGTGCCGGGCAACGAACTGCAGGGTCAAGCCTCCGGATTCCGCGAGGACATGGTGACGCTCGACCAGCCCCTTGTGGTTCACAAGTGGTTCCGAAGCGATCACATCGATGTCGCCCACTTCCCCATCATCGAACCCGTGTTCAGCGGGATGGGCGAATCGCTCGCTCGCAAACTCGACAAGCGCGGATTCATCACGCTGGCGAAGGCTGCACGTGGCGGCTCCGTGACGGACTCTCAGGGCAACCTGACGATTCACAACGGCGGGCAGCGAGTGACCCGCACCGGCGGATCGGTTCTTGGTGCGTACTCCATGAACGCAGCGGGCGCTCTCTTGCTCCGCACGGACATGGACGCTCTCTGCGCCAAGTACGACTTGGCCAGCGTCCCGCGTCCGGGTCGTATTGCGTACATCACCCCGCAGGCTCACCAGATCATGCAGCAGGACACGGGCATCTTCGATGTCCGGTTCTCGCAGAACCAGTCGGCTGCAAACTTGCAGATGTCGATTGTCGGCGAGATGTCCGGCTTCCAGATCGTCATGGTGAATGACCGCTTGCCCGCTGGCAATTTGACGGGTTCGGTCCCGTGGGTTGACCAGTATGGCAACTCGCTCGCGGGTTCCGGCGTTCCGAGCAAATACCAGGGCGACTTCCGTGCAAACGGCGCGGCTGGTACCGGCGCGTCGGCAACCGGCACTCCCATCGTTCTCGCCGTCGGTGGCGTTCGTCAGGGCTCGGCTCCCGTCGCCTATCGGCAGATCGGCGGACTCCGCATGGACCGCAAGTGGGTGGCCGAGAAACAGTCGTGGTTCGCATCCATCTCGGTTCTCGGTGGATTCGGCCAGATGCACACGTACACCGCGGGCTCCATCGAAGTCACCACGAGCTAATCCGCTCGCACACAAGAAAGGACTCAGACAATGCCCACAGTATCAACACCGACGGTGCGCGAAGAGCGACCGTCGAACGCAAACGTTGTCGGCACGATTCCGTCAGCAATTGCGGCGTATGTCACGCGAGTCGAGGAATGCGGAAACGGTGCGGTTCGTCAGACCCGCGTCTACGTTTCAGGCCTTCCTGTTACCCTCACCGACAACGGCTCCAACGGCAGCGGCGGCGTCAAGTTTTACGACTTTCCCAAGGGCGGCATCTGCGCTTTGGGCGGTGGGTCGAAACTGACGATCGCGTACGGAAGCGTGACCGACCCAAACCTCATTGGCTCGATCGGAAGCACGACAGCCGGCGCAGACGGCACGCTCACGACAACCGAGATCACTTTCGGTGCGTCTACCGCGTGTCCCACTGTTTCAGGCGTCGGCGCTTTGGCAATCACGCCCAATACGGCAATCGCCAATCTCAACGGCACGGGCACCGCTGCCGGCGCTTTCTTCAACCTCGCGACCTCCAGCGATCCCGGCACGAATAACGCCGTCACCGCGACGGGGTATCTCGAGCTCACCTGGATCAATCACGGCGACATCACTCTCGCCTAAGTCTTCATTCCCTCGATCCACATCGGCTCCCTTCGTTGGGGGCCGGTGTTTTGTCCGAAGCGCCACGATGGCGCGCACCACACGGCGCGGAGTTGTTCCGCTCCGCGCCGTTTTCTGAACACCTGATCGGAGCAAATGACATGGTCTTCTACTCAACCCCCGCCAACCTGACCGCGCCTGTGTGGCTCGCCAATCCCGAAGGCGGCGCTACCGTTTCGTTTCGGTTCGACCTGCCCGCCGGCGCGCTCAATCGCATTGAGGGCCGCAATTCAGCGTCAGAGAGTTCGACGATCTTGGGCTACGCCTACGAATCCGGAACGATCATCTGCCCCAACTTCAAGCAATACAAAGTCACACGGCTGGGCACTGCGGGCGGCGCGGTGTGGACTGAATCAGAGATCAACCGCAGCAGCCCGGCGGCGGGGCCCGTCCGTATGTCGCCGTATATGCAGACCCGCAGGCGACTCACCCCCAAGGGCGTCCGCAAGGGCGGCTACCGGCTCACTCAGGCGTTCGGGTGCGACTTCTACAACGTCGCGTCCCCAGCGACGCGCGTCGCCGATGGTTGCTCGGTCAACGTCGGCACGGCCTCGCGTGATT
>ERZ869921.918-NODE-918-length-14324-cov-6.496951_pt1 | contig 14324 bp, 20 predicted proteins | sample MGYA00579310_ERZ869921 | MGnify/ENA primary metagenome ERZ869921 (study PRJEB32216, sample SAMN09231816) | wastewater metagenome | place: USA: Maryland | collected 2016-06-21 | study: EMG produced TPA metagenomics assembly of the PRJNA472060 data set (Reclaimed...
TCTCAATGATGCCTTTAACTAGGTTAGCGGTATCACCTAACGCAATCAGCGTATCATTGTTATCAATTGCTGCTGCAAGATAACTGATACGTTCTTGATTAAGCGTATAACCATTAAGGTTTTGCTTAACCTCATCTATCATATCACCGAATGTTGCCATCTACCATTCCTTCATACCAGGTTAGATTGTCTTTGAGTCTTTGGTTCAACGGTTCTAAGTTATAAGCCTTAAGACCGAACTCTATTGCTTTATCTCTGTAGCCTAAATGATAAGCAGCCATTGCTGCCATATCATAAGTTTCTAGTTGTTGCCACCAGTTCTTCTTGATAGCATTGGTTAGGTGCTCGTAAGCACCAGCCCAGTTCTTGTAGTAGTAATACTCTCTACCCAAGTAGTATTCCATTCTGGCATCGCCAGGATATTCCTTTACTGCTTCTTGCAACATTGGCAAGTATTGTCCTCTTGACTTACTTTGGTCTGGATAGTGTTCAATTCCAAACTTATAATGTCTATGGCTTTCTTCAACTTCGCCATACGAATACGGCGCTTCGTGAATCGGATAACGCCAAACAATGTTATTACGAGTATGAACTTTGAAACCAGGAAACTTAACAGTTGGGGAGAAAGAGTAATCATATCTAGGATTCGTTATCCCTTCCTTGTGTGCCTGTTCTAATTCACTACGCCAGTTACCAACCAGTACTTCATCCATATCTAACTGGATGCAGTAATCAATATTTGCTGGCAGTAATGCCAGACTTGTATTGCGAGCCACATCAAACCGCCAAGGTTTAACGTGAATACTAACAACATTTATGCCTAAGGCTTTAGCCTTGGCTATTGTGTTATCTGTAGAACCAGTGTCTGCAATTAGTAGATAGTCTGCATCTTTGGCAGACTTATACCAACGCTCAACAAACTGTTCCTCATTCAGTGCTATTGTATAGACTGCTATCTTTGCTCCACCCATTTTATTATTACTTGCTTAACGCAGCAATTTCTTCTGGTGTTAAACCTAGTGCTGCTAACTTTGCCTCAGCATTTGCTTTGGCCTCAGCCTTTGCTGCTGCCTCTGCTTCTGCTGCTACGCGGTCAGCCTCAGCCTGAACTGCTGCTGCTTCTAGTTCTGCGATTTCCTCTGGTGTTAGAGGTACCTCAGTGGTTTCACCAGTTGTGCAATCTACTATTACTTTTTCCATTGTTTTTCCTATGCTAGTTTTTCTGGTGCGTATAGTCTAAGTATTTCCAAAGCGTACTCCACTTTGTCTTCAACCTTTTGTCCTGGTGGTTGCCTGACCGACCATAACTCTAAGTTATCTAAACGGTTATCGTGACGAACCCCGTTCTTGTGATGCACTTGCTCAGTATCAAGTAATGTTCTACCTAAATGGTTTGACATTACTAATCTATGCTCAAGCCCGTATCCGTTAACTGTTGAGTTTGGATGCTCTGGGTCATAAACTAAAACATAACCTGTGTCGTTAATATATTTTTTACCTGAGCGTTTATTTCCTACTACAGTGTTTGGGTCTCCATACAAAGCATTACGGCGGTAATGCATTTGACACATACCTTGAGCAGTATGTGGCTTTTGACAGCCTTCAACTGTGCAATGTTGATGTGTTGGTACTCTGCCAGAGCCAGGCCCGCCTAGCGGGTCTCCATATTTCTTATGTCTTTGATAGTGCTTAGAGCAATAACCATAACCAAATTTTTGGTTGTTGCAATCCTCTACAGCGCAGGGATAATAGTTAGTGTAAGGCATAAGGTTAAGTGTATCACACCGACTTGATGCCGTATAAAAAGAATGATGAGCCTGATACAAAACTTGAAGCATCTGGAGCCAATGTTATTGAAGTTATTGCATCAGTAACTCTCCAAAGTTCTGCGTAGGCATCTATAAGTGCCTGACCAGATGAGGATGAATTGTTTTCAACTACGTCATAAGAACTAATTGGTTTATTCTGAGAAGCAGCGTAGTTTGGAATATACAATTCATTTGAAGAAAATGTGTTACTGGTTGTATTGGTGCCATTTGTTACAACCCATAGATTGGCTTGGTTAGAGCCCCTACTAGAAACGGCAGAGGCAGAATTGCCCCTCATAAAAGTATATGAATAATTTGTTGCAGTACTTGAGTTTAGAGTTATTAGGACATCTGTTCCAATGTTTGCTCTAGTGCTTCTGCCAGACCATCTCAATACCAAATCAGTATAAGTAGCAGGAATACTGCTAAAGGTAACCGAACCAGCAGATGTGGTTAATGTAGTAGATGCGATAGGTATGTATGTGGCTGCCATTTAAAATGCCTTTATTCCGTAGAGGGTTGCGGTGGTGCCTGTCGCAAAGTTTTGAGATGTCCCACTAAATACATCATATTGTATATCTATCTTATTGATTGCTGATGTGCTTCTCCATAAATAAACATGTCTTTGAACATTTCCACTTCCATTTAAATCTCTGCTCAACTCTGCAAGAGAAGTTTTAAAAGTTGAACCAGCATAGTTAAAAATATCAATACTAAAAAAACTATTTGGAGAATCAGCCCTAGCAATTCCTTGATAATAGTGATAATTTAGCGAAGTATCCCTTGAACTACTAGCAGTAGAACCATTACCATTTAAATATGTTTGAGAATAATTTGTTCCAGAATCATCATTAAATCTGATTCCTGGATTTGAATAAGTTCCAGTACCAGCAATATCAGCCCGTGCTAATATGACTAATCGCAAGTCTGTATAAGTTGCTGGAATAGAACTAAAAATTATATTTTTAGCCGCACTACTTAGCGTTGTTGTGGCAATAGGTTCATACGTTGCTGGCATTATGCTCCTTTAATTCCGTAGAGGGCAACCTGAGTTTGTGTAGTCCAACTACCAACTGCAGCAATTATACTTATAGATGTTACTGCATTAGTTGATAGAAACGACCCAGAATGCAAACCTACATAATTAGTTGTAGCAATAATATCATTGTCATTACCACCAGTAAAAGACCTAATGGTTTTATTTTTGGTAGTTGATGAATAGTCGTGAATATCCATTATGGTAGCACCTACAGCATTAGTATTATTATAATTATCTGTTGCTGTCCAACCAACAAACATAGATGCTATGCTACCAGTTCCAGTAGCAAGTGCAGAAGCGCCATCGCCATACAGTCGGTGTCTAGTATAAGTAGTGGTAGTTACTCCATTTATTCTACAAAGAATAAGTCCACTACTATCATTTGTTCTGTTAATCATTCTAATTTGTAGATGTTGATAAGTTTGTGGAATACTACTAAAGGTAATTGTATTACTAGACCCAGTACCAGTAGCAGAAGCAATAGACTCAAAGGCTCCAGCAGGTGCATCAGCACCTTTTGAAAAAAGCATTTGGTAAATACTCATTAACTTAATCCTGCTCCAGATACTACATACTCATTTGATGCAACACAAAGAACAGTAACTAAACCTCTTTGGGCTAGTGTTCTGTTGCCAGTGTTTGCAGTTCCTGCTTGTCGTAATGTGACTGCAGTAGCGGTAATAGTAATGTTACTTGCTGAGTCATTGTAAATACTTACTGCATCTCCTGCAGAGAAGCCAGTAGATGAGTTAATAGTTACCCCAGAAGTTACATCTAAAAACTTTCCTTTGTCAGTAGAGACAACGGTTGTATTTGTGCTAGGGGGAATGTTGGTTTGGATTGGACCAGTAGGTCCTGTCGGACCAGTCGGTCCAGTGGGTCCAGTTGGACCTGTTGGTCCTTGTGCGCCCGTATCACCTGTAGCGCCAGTGTCGCCAGTTGGACCAGCAGGACCTGTCGGTCCTGTATCTCCAGTCGGACCTGTGGGTCCTGGCACCGTTGAATCAGCACCCGTAGGTCCTGTCGGACCTGTGTCACCCGTGTCACCTTTAGGACCAGTAGGTCCAGGTACGGTAGAGTCTGCTCCTGTCGGACCAGTAGGGCCCGTAGGGCCCGTAGGCCCTGTATCGCCTGTAGGACCTGGTACAGTAGAATCGGCTCCAGTAGGTCCAGTCGGGCCTGTAGGGCCCGTAGGACCCGTTGGGCCAGTAGGCCCAGTAGGACCAGTATCTCCAGCCCCAGTGGCTCCTGTAGGCCCTGTAGGGCCTGTTGGTCCTGTGGCACCTGTAGGTCCAGTATCACCTGTAGGTCCAGCAGGACCAGTAGGACCAGTCGGTCCTGCTACTGTTGAATCCGCGCCAGTAGGACCAGTTGGTCCAGTTGGACCTGTGGGTCCTGTAGGTCCTGTCGGACCTGGAACGGTAGAGTCAGCACCAGTGGGGCCAGTGGGTCCTGTCGGACCCGTATCTCCCGTAGGCCCAGTTGGGCCTGGTACTGTACTGTCTGCACCTGTTGCACCTATAGGTCCTGTAGGACCAGTTGGTCCAGTCGGGCCAGTAACACCCTGAGGACCTGCTGCACCCTGTGCACCCTGGTCAGGGGACAAGGTAACCTGAGTTGGTACAGGTGTAGTAATAAATACATTAGTTGCCATTATCTGGTTACCTCTGGTTCAATTACGAATCGGCCTTTAAGAATCTTAGTTACGGTTTCATCAGGTGCTTCAAGTTCTAAATCAAACACGTGACGACCTGACCTAGCAGCAGCCATCTGGGCTGCGCTACGAGTTACAGTTACAGTACCTAACACCCCACCAAGTGCAATACCATCAGTCTCATCTAAATCAAATATCTTTGTTGTTGAATCTACGAAAGGTCTAACCTGCATACGGGCTTTGTATCCAGTTAAATCCCAAGGAGTTCCGTTTGTATCAATAGTAAACGCAAGGGTAAAACTAGCACCTTGGTCTGCTACGATATTGTAATCACCTGCGGTCATACGTCTATGCTCCTTAGTGCTGGAATAGCCTCTAGTCCTGTTGTTCCTGCAATCTCATTGCAGACAGCGTTCAAGCCTTTGAAGTCTTTAGGCTCACGGCCTGCTTCTGCCTTCTCATTGAGGGCACCAAGTAGAGCAAGACCTGTGGTACCAGCCCAAACATTTGCTGCACCTTGTTCATCTTGATATTCAAGAATATCGGTAATGCCAGCAAGACGATTTAACTCATCTGCTAATGTGCTACCATCTCTACCTGTTGCCATCAATTCCTACTTCTTTTTGATTTTCTTTATGTCTGCTTTTGTAATCTTTTTCTTATTGCCAGCAACAGCAGCCAATCGCTTTTGTGCTGGTGTGTACTTTGCGTAAGGCATTACTTCTTCTTCGCCTTAGCCTTAACTTTGGCTTTCATCTTAGGGGCTTTGCCCTTAGCCATCTTTTCCATCATTTTGCCTTTAGCCATTTTCTTTCCGTACATTTACCACTTCACCTTATCTGCTATTGCTCTACATACTTCTACGAAGTATTCTTGGTTGAATTGCTGTTTCATAAAATTTACATCTTTGTGAAGCAATTGAACATTATCTTTTAGATAGCCTTTAGAACTATCTATTCGGTCTAGTGAAGCGGTATGAATTGAACCTACCTCAGACCACCCTATAGGCATTCCAGATAATGCACATCTTCCCTCTTGGCTTGTATATAAAAACCATACATCTTCAATCGTTATGTCAAAAACTAAACCTCTAGTTTCTGCACTGATTTTAGATTTTTGAAACCAAGATAATCTTATTAAGTTATACATACCTCTGTGACTATTTTCAGTTTTTCTGTTGGAACATTTCTTACAAGTTTTATTAAGTCTAAGTGATTCCTCAGCATAAGACCTTCTTAAATAGTCTTGCATCTCTCCGCATTCAGAGCAAGGTTTAATCCATCTACCGTCTGCTCTTTTTTCTATTGCTACCATTTCGTAAGATTGCTCCAGTATGCGGCACTCATTTTACCTTCTGCGATATTCGCCTGATGGCGTTTCTTAAAGGCTTCTCTGCGTTTTCTATATGATGCAGATTCGCCTTTTTTCTTTGGACTACCAGATACACCCTGCTGTCCAAACCTTATTGTCTTTACCTTGCTACCTTCTTTAGCCACAACTACGTGTGACTTGGTAGGATGCTTAGGTGTACGCTTTGGTTTATTAAAACCAGCAACACCTGCTCGCTCAAGGCGAGGGTCTTTACTTTTTGCCATTCTTGGTAGTCCTTGGCATAGGTGGAACTTTGTAACCCTTGCTTACGAATGGTTGCTTGCCAGTTGGGTCAGCAATCATTTCACCATTGCGGTGGTTATAGTTGATGTGTCCACATCCACAGGTTGCACACATTATAGAACTCCAGTTTCTTTTAATGACTTAACAGTCTTCTTATCTTGTAACTTCTGAGCCGAAGCAATGGCAGTACCACCGTCATATGCTGTACCCATATTCTCGGATGCTTTAACAGCAGCCTGAATCTTCTTCATTGATGTTCCGTCTGGCTGTATGCCTTGGGCACGAGCGGCAGAATATGCGTTCAGTTCCGCTTCCCACTTCTTCTTCGGAACCATCTTGTTTCCAGCAGCATCTCCTGGATTCATTTGCAGTGTGCTCACCTTGCATCCGAAACACCCTTCTACGAATTCTGGATGTGTTGTTCTTCTATGTAAACTCATACGTCAAACACCTCATATCCTGCAGCAGTTAATGCTGCACCCACCTCATCGGTTACGACATACTCGTGACCACCAATGTAAACTTCTGTAGCCAGTGCTTCTTCATCTTGAGAAGGTTCACGAATCTCTACATACTCACCATCAATCTTGAGTACGCTTACGCTATCCAACCTCTGAAAGAATTGGAATAGTCTGTGCCCACCGATAGGTGACTCAAAAAAGTATGGTGGGATAAATAATTTAGCCATTGTGTCCTTTCGTGAATCTAAGAATGGTAGGGGCCAAAGCCCCCACCAAACTTAAACCAACGATTAGGTTGGGTTAATGCTTGAACCAGTTTCAATTCGGTACAAAGCAGCCTGTCGGTAAACAGAGAAGCCAAGTACGCCGTACCAACCGATTGGTCGGAAACGCATTAACTTGTCTGTTACTGGGCCAATCACTACGTGTGGCTCTTCTGCAACTGCTTCTGCCAATGCTTGCTTTCCAGCAAAGAATGAGCGGAATACTCGTGCAGATGATGCGCCATCAGTAGCGTTGTATAGACGTGGTGACTCTACGAAGAATGCACCTTCGTATTCGCCAATCTCGCCAGCCCAGATAGCATCATTTGCCTGATACTCGTGAGGGATTCTCCAGCCGCCTGCGCCTGTCTCGGCACGTAGGTCGTGAGAAACTTCTGGGTGCACTGCAGCCCAGTACATTGAACCCTTGCGAGGAACTGCTTTACCTGCACGTAGTTTCGCAACAGTCTTGCGAACTAGAGCAGAGGTCAAAGCCATACCTGAGGTTACAGTTGCTGTTGAGGTTGCTGCTCCACCGTAGAATATGTTGGTGCCTGCACGTAGTGCAGTCTGTGCAACTTCGTCAATGCTGTCAGCCATATTGAATGCGATGATGTCTGCGATAGCAGGGTCAACATCAGCAAGGCTGAACAACTGCAACTTGCGAGTTACGAGTGAGGCATTGCCGTACTCGTTTAGGGTTACTGTAACTTGGTCTGGTGTACCTAGTGCTACAGCATTTGGGTCAACCTGCTCAGATAGAGCGGTGGTTGCCTGTGACAAATCCTTGTAGATTTGTAGAACAACTGATGAGCCTGGCATTGCTTGTTGCGCTGGTCGCTTGTCAGCAACACTGCGAAGCAGTGGCTGAGAGCGTAGTGCGAACTCAACAAGACGGTCGTAAGCCTTCTGAACTAGACCAGCAGCGTTGGAAGGTGTGAACGTTCCAGCGTTGTCGGCTAGGGAATACTGACCGCCACCAAGGCCACCATTTGTAGATTGTACGCCGCCTGAGAGGCCCGTATAAACTGACATTTAGTTTCCTTTTGTTTTGATAGTAGTTATGAATTAACCACCGAAGATTAACTTTTCAATCTCTTCGGCGGATTCAGCCTGGTTTAGACGAAGCATTAAATCATCCATCCCAGCAGGTGAAACGGCGTTTGCAGTTACTGCGTCAATCTGACGCAGGGTAGCCAAATCCGCTTCTTGCTTTGGCTGACCTAACGTGAATCCAAAATCTTCTGCATTCTCCCTCAACCAAGCATCAATATCATCTGCAGTTGATACATCACTAGGAATGTACTTGGCGATTGAAGGGCGAACACCTTTGGATTCAAGAACGGACTTGATAACGTTTGTTCGTTGTTCTGTACGAAGGGTATTGAGTTCTGCCTCAAGTTCCTTCGCCCGCTTTTCATTTACTTTTGCGGCTCTACGAAGTTTCTTAACCAAATCATTTGAGTCTGAAAAATCATCCTCAAAGTCGGTATCGTCATCTAGCCATTCATTGTTGTTGCTCATAGCAACCATCTCCCATTCTGTTTGTTGTTGTTCGCAGCGCACAATACAATCGGGGATTTTGTATTGGATGCTACTATCGGGCTTTTACACTGGTGAGGCCGACCGATTCACCTAGGTTCTATATTTGCCCTGCTCGTTGTGTGCTGAGGGCTGAGCCAGCAAGGCCAGACGAGCCAGCAAAGGCTGCGGCTTCTCGCTGTACTAAACGCTTACGGCGTTCTGATGCCATTCCTTGGAATACTTCTTGCTCTAGTTCTGTCTGAGAAGTTTCAGGTTGCAATACCTCACGGTCATAGATACCTGCTAGTTTCTCAAAGGTTGGTTGAGCCTGAGCAATAGTTTCAAATCCTGCTCGTGCTTGTTCACGAGTTACGCCTAGTTGCTGTAGTTGCTGTGCAGTATTAACATTTAATCCACGAGCACGTGCTTCTGCGCTAATCTCGGCAGTAGCAATCTTACGTTTAAGTTCTTGTGTTCCCTGAGGACCAACTAACAAGGCCTTAGCAAAGTCACGGTCACCTAATGCCCCTTGAGATAGTTCACGAACTCGGTCAAGTTCTGCTTTAAGTACTGGGTCAGCATTACGTATTCGGTCATACACATTGACAACACGGTCTGTTAATTCTGTTTTAGCAACTATCCCACCAATTAATGATGAGAATATATCCCTAGTAGCCAAATCCTCTAGGTCATAAGCACGAAGAACCTCTGAGTATTCTTCCTCACGTGCTAAGTATTCTGCTGGGCTTAGTGCTGACATACCTGCTGCTAAGCGACCTTGATTACCAGAGAAACGAACTTGGTATGGTCTAGTCTGTGGTAGCAATACTGAAATAGTATCTGCATTAAAACCTTGGCGAGCATAGTCATCAATGATTGTAGATAGTTCATCTACGAATGAAGCGTCACCAGCCTGAGCAAAGTAAACCTTCATAGTTTCTTTTAGGATGTCAATAGCAGCCTTCTTGTTGGCTGCTGCTTCTTGTAGATAAAGCGCACGTGCGGCTTCTGCTGCTGCTGTTTGAGCATTAATCTGTAATTGTGCTGCTTCAATGTTATCTGGAATACCGTTGTTATTAACATCATTAGGATTGATTGGCATTGGTGGTGGCGCAAGTACAGTATCGTTTGGTATCTCAATAACTGGTGCATTAGGCTGTGTCGCAGGAGCAACGCTTGGACTGTTAATATCATAGCCATCAATAGTTAATTCAGGTGTTACTGCTGCAGTATCAACAGCATCTGCTACATCTGTTACAGCCTGACCTAATGCTGATAAGCGATTCTTAACAGCAGCAAGATTGCGGCGAGCGGTTTCTAATTGCCCAGGACCCAATCCACCTGCTTTGATTCTGTCATTGAGTTCTTTACGTTTAGCACGTAGTTCTTCAACTGTAGCAGTTTGTATGTTAATTGCCATTCTTATCCTAAGAATCCGAAGTCGTTGAGCACCTTACGTGCTATGCCAAAGTATTCGCTGCGAGCATTATCTGTGTACTGCCATCGCTGGTCTGACTTGATAGCCTTTCTAAAGTCAGATAGTGACGCATACTTCATACCGCCCTTTTCACCTTTACCACTTAGAGCATCTAGCATTAGGCTATCTTGTAGGTCAACATCCGCTAACTCAAGATACTGTTGCATCATTCTCTTGTAAGGGTCAGCAACATCATCTACGGTTTCACCAGCCATAATGCGGTCTGAGAAGTTTGAGTAGGTAGAAGCGGCACCGCGTTTCATCTGGTCAAGTACATCTGACTCAGTTAATCCGCCAGTTAGAATCTGCTTTACATAATTGTTAATCTGGCTTTGACCTAATACGTTTCCGTATGTTGCGCTCTTGGCGAGTAATCCATCTTGCAATGCACCAGCACGACCTACTAGGTCTGCACTGTTGTAGTCAATGTATGTGCTTGAGAATACCTGAGATGCTTTATTAGGGTCTAAACCACCACGCATAATCTGGTCTGCAAATGAACTAGCCTGGTCAGGTGTTAGGCTTGCACCAGTAGCCCTGGCTTGGTCCTGAACCCAAGTAGTCCATTGACCTAACTTGTTATTGAATTCTGCTGGGTCACCAGTCTTTAGAATGTCATAGTTACGCTGGGCTAAAGTATTATTCTTATACCAGTCAGAAGCCTGAATTTCAGCCTGTACCTTAGCAGGACTCCAAGAAGCGCTGTCTGATAGATAACGATTGAATACATCTTGTAGGCTTGGGTCAGACTGGATAAGACCGTAAGCATATCCGTACTGAGATAGACCCTGCTCTACATTTACTTGCTGTGCATTCTCTAGTTCTTGCAGAGTAGCAAGTTCTTCTTGCAATGCGTTGCGTTGTGCTCGCAACTGTGGGGTTCCACCCTGGGTTTGAATAGTATTACGAATCTGCGCTATCTGGTTCTCCAGTTGCGCTATTCGCTTCTTGTTATTGGTTGCCATATCTATCCATTCACAGGGCTTGTAGTTCGTTACGGTCAACGAACTTAGGTTGAGATTCTAAAGATGTGGTGTCTTTTGCTTTAGGAAAAAGATTGTCAAAGAACTGACGGGCTTGAGTTAGTGTGTCCTCTGTAATATCTTGTACAGTATCTGGCACTAACCTGTCAAAGAATTCCTTAGCCTCTTGTATGATTATCTTCTTAGGCTCAGGGGTAAATCCTTTGTCATCAATCCGAGTTAACGGACCTCTGTCATTCTTTATTGCTCCAGTAGAAAGACTGATACGCATTGCTCTGGCAGTATCCTCTACCCTCTTACTCCAGTTAGGAGTACCAGGTCGTTCGTACTTATCCATAAACAACTTGGCTGCTGCGTTCTCATCAGTCATAGTCTTGATAGTCTTTGCAGACTCACCCATTTGACTAGGCATTTCGTGGATGATGAATCGCAGTTGAGCAGTTAAATCGTATGGGTCTAGTTCACGATTCTTTGCAAACTTTAGATATGTTTGCCAGCGGTCATTAACACCCCATTGAGCGATGCCACGACCTATGCCGCCATCCATCTGCTTACGAGCAGGGTCAATACTGGATTCCGATACTAGGTTTCCAACAATACCTGCTGCTGCTTGACGAGTGAATCCCCGCTCTGTGAAGAAGTCCATTGCATATTGAACTCTTCCATCAACGGTATTTAGTCTATATTTCTTTTCGTTCTCTGCCATAGTATTACTGTGTAGGTCCAGGAACTCTGGCAGGTGAACCTGCTGCTCGGAGAATAGAATCATAGAAAGTAGTAGCCATTTGATAACCAGCAAACTCTGGCCTCGCTTCCGCTTGACGGCGAGCCTCTAAAGCAATCTCTTCCTCACCGTATCCAGGTATCGTCTGCTGTACAGTATTACCCATTCCATCAGTTGTTACAACCTGTTGGGCTGGGCGTTTTGCCATACGCTTATTAACAATACCTTTGAAGGTTTCTACCTCTTTTTTGGTAGGCCTACGACCAAGGAGTTGGCTGTAGGTTTCATCTAGCACTACTCTAGCAGAAGCATTGTCTAATTGGTTTAGAAACACCTGCCGTGAAGTGCCAGCATCTCCTTCCTCTGCATACTGACTCAAGAACTCAGGGTTCTTTACGATGTCATTAAAGTTGATATTGGTCATTTCTGACAAATCTAAAGCACTACCCCACGCATTTACTACATCATCATTATCTAAATTGCTAGGGAATAATCCCTTGATATAATTAAAAAGGATTGGGTTTGCATACCTGCCAATTTCAGCAATGTTCTCTAACTGGGCTCGTGTGAATTTTTGTTTAGTTAGTTTACTAGTACGCTGCCAGTTTTGCCATACCCTTGGGTCGTTACTGATTGATTTAGCACCAGTCTTGCTCGTGCTGACAACTCCAGCAGGAAACAGTATTTCAATTTCACCACCAGCGGTTTGCTGCAAGCCAGCATATCCGCCACCTTGTGCAATTGCCTGAGATAGTAAATCCTGTAAGGTGCCAGAGTTATTATCTGATTCTCTTTTTCTTTTATCTGGTTTAACCATTTAAATTCCTATCCGCTAAAAGCGAGATTGTCATTGTCTAAATACCTTTCAGAAAAATCAAAGAATGTTGGATACTTAGCACCTATTCGGATTCTTTCATAATTTAACGCACTAACAATATCTTGGTTATCAACTCTATCTATACTTCCAGTGGTTATGGTACCATCGCGTTTAATAATTTCTGCACGTAATAGTTCACGCTGCACGGCATACTCTAATAAGCCTTTCCATAAATCACTTTTGCCTTGAGAGGAATTCATAAATTTAGAATTATTTAATGCGGAATAAATTGCAGTTATTCTATTTGCTTTCTTTGCCAAGTCTGGCGAGCCCATAGCAACAACACCCCAAGCAGGATACTTAGCACCTATCTCTGCTTTAAGCCTACGCTTTTCTGCTTCAAATGGTTCTGCTGCTTTAGTGTTAGGCCTGATATTAGACTGTAACATTTGAGCATTAAGAACTTCTAATTTAGGAATGTACTCTCCCCAGCCAACACTAATCTCACGGTTCTTGGCTTCGCCAATTAAGTCCTCTTCGGTTCCCTTAATTTTTTTGCCACCAACAGTAATTCCGCGGATTTTCTCATCCGCCACTGCAGAGAAATCATTAACCGTTCCAGCATTAATTAACTGGCCAGCAATTTCTGGAGCAAGTGTCCACATAGACCTAAAGAGTTCTTTATTTTGTACGTAGTTACGTACCGTCTGTGGGGTAGAAGTAATGCCACCAGGATTATAAGATAGTGATGAACTTGCTAGTACATACTTAGGAGTTCCATACTTTTTTTCAAACTCAGCAGCACCAACTACGCGACCAAATCTTTCTTGATACAGGAAGTATTCGCTTCGCATTAGTTCAAAGCCAGAGCCCCATCGTGTAGATGCTGGAGCACCAAAACGAAATACTGAATCCCAAAGAAACATCTTTCTTGCTTCTGATGAGGAATCATTAAATATTTTATTATACATATCGTTGGTAATAACTTCGCCCTTATTCCAAAACTCTAACTGTTTTTCTTTTACAAGTACGTCAACAGCGTTCCAGTAATCTGGAGAGTTTGATGGGTTCCTAAAAATTTCAAGAGATTGAATCCAACGTGGGGCATTAAGCAATTCGCTAGATGTCATAGGGCGGCCTTGTGGCATTAAGTAACTTTTAATTTTACCACCAGCATCACCGAGTCTAGTTAGTTCTCTGTCTGGGTCAATCTTGCTTCCAGATAAATATTTAAATGCTACCGATGTAGGAAGTTGAACCAAAGGACCAAACTGAGGTGAGAATACTGCACCTTCACCTTGCAACCATACGTTCATAGAATCTTTAGAAATTTTAAGATACTCAGATGCTGGAACTCCAAGAGCCTTGGCTAGTCCTTGCGGAACTGGAAGCCATACACTTTCACCAGTATTGAACGGGAATGAGTACGGTGTTGCTATTTTGTTGTACTCATCTGCATCGCGCACTTCAAATGCTCGGTTAACGGAGTTTAACCCAAGAATGCCAAGGTATGGAACTAATGGATTTCTTACAGCCGCTCCTAACCAAAAGCGTGCTTCATTCTGGCCAGCCATATAAAATGGGCTGAATGCTCTCAGTTGTTCAGCAGGTCCAGTGTATCGTCTAACTGTGTATAGGTTCTCTTCTACAACTTTCAATGCTGTTCGGCGAGCACTTCGCATAATAGATTCTTGAACGTTAGCATCACCAATGTCTGTACCTTGCTTAGCAGCCAAAGCAGACTGACGTTTCAACTCTGCATTATAAACACCAATGTAAAGAGGGTTACGATTGAAGATATCTTCTGGGGCAGAACCAAACACTTTAAAAAATGCATTAACACCTGATTGCCAGACTGCTGCAAAAGATAATTCACCAGGTGCAATTTCAACACCAGGCACAGTTGCTCGTAAATCTTCTGGCAAGCGCAACCCATCCGTTGGAGATACTTTGCCCTCTA
>ERZ869921.920-NODE-920-length-14317-cov-5.435703_pt1 | contig 14317 bp, 20 predicted proteins | sample MGYA00579310_ERZ869921 | MGnify/ENA primary metagenome ERZ869921 (study PRJEB32216, sample SAMN09231816) | wastewater metagenome | place: USA: Maryland | collected 2016-06-21 | study: EMG produced TPA metagenomics assembly of the PRJNA472060 data set (Reclaimed...
ACGAATGGGATATTGTCACATATGAGGCGCGCAAATTTATCAGCCTGCTTGCTGTCGGCAACCCCAATGTTCTATCACTGCTATGGCTTGACAAGAAGCACTACATCGACGTGACCGAAGCGGGTCAACTTATTATAGACAATCGACAAATCTTTGTTGGTCGCCATGTGTACCGTTCGTTCACTGGCTACGCCTACGCTCAGTTGCACAAGATGACGCATATAGCGTGTGAGGGCTATTTAGGCCAAAAGCGAAAACAACTTATAGAAAAGTTTCATTTTGACTGCAAGAATGCGGCTCATTTGATTCGCCTTTTGCGCATGTCAATCGAATTCATGCGCGACGGTGAACTATACGTCGAACGACCAGACGCGCAGCAGCTACTAGAAATCAAGCGCGGTGAATGGACGCTCGACCAAGTGAAGGCGGAATCAGACCGGTTGTTCAAGGTGGCAGAGGAAGCATACCTATCGTCTACGTTGCCTAAATCACCTGATATGGAAGCTGTGAATCGTCTGTGCGTTGACGTAGTGAAGGCGGCGCAACGATGACCAGACCACCCGAACTTTTGCCATGTCCGTTTTGCGGCTGCGATGCGCAATTTGTCCACAATGGCACAACTGACGGCGCTTGGGTTCAGTGCATGGACCCGAACTGCTGGGCAGAAACTCGATACATGGACACGATTAAAGAAGCTGCCGAACAATGGAACAAGCGCGTTCCGCTTACGCTTTTGAGCGCCTATCCAAACGATATCGATGCAAGCTTGGTCGCCATTAGAATCGCAGATGGTGACGTAACGGTTGTTGAGACCATAAACGCATTAATCATTGAATCCATTGGCGGGTACTGTCCATGCCAAGCCGAAGGCACTATGAACGGTTATCCGTTCTACTTTCGAGCGCGGCATGGCGATTGGCAATTAGATGTGGTCGAAGTTGGCGGCGACCCAGTAGAAGCAAGCATCCCCGATGCCCCGGCGCTATACCGTGCCGAAGGCGACGATCCGTGGGATGGTTATATGCCGGTGGAAGCCGCGAGAGTTCTGATTCAGGCTGAGTACATCCGATTTAGTACGCAGATGGGTTTGATACCAATGATTGAGGAGCAGCCGTGATCCCTGACTACATCACCATCACACACCTTACCCAAACCACCACCAACGCCGATTGCTTCGTCGCCTATCATCCTGAGTTGCCAACTGTGCGCAGCCAAGGTGAGACGCCACGGGAAGCGAGAAGTAACTTGGTAGAGGCGACGACTTTGGCGCTCGAACATTTGGCCGCTCATGGGTTGCCGGTGCCGGAAGCTATGACAATGAATGAAGGGGTTAGGGTAGAACTATGACCACACTTACACTCGTTCCATCCGATCACACCTTCCATGTCCCGCCAACCGTCGCGACATGTCCTTACTGTGGCGGCGCTTTGTCGGTTCAGTGCGAGGAATGGACACAGAATGACGATGGCTCGTGGGGCGTTGAGGAAGGCATAGTCCATGCTGATTGCATGACGGAACCTGAGCAGACATACAACAAGGTGTGGCGCGATTGGTTAAAGCAACACAGCCACATGCCCTATGTCTATCAGTTGCCGGTGGATATAAAAGTAGCGAAGTGGATAAACGAGAATTTCAGATTTGATATGGAGAAATAAATCTATGCCACATCACATTAACGAAGCTGACGGCGCGCTAATGATTGAATTCGGCTTTGGCGATTTGGCGATTGGAGCAGCCGGTGAAACGCCTGGACGGACCGACGAACTAGTTATATGGCCGCATTCACCCCAACCTATTGGCAATATTAATCACGAGGATATAGGCAAAAGTACCGCAGGAGTCAAAGCCATTGTGCGAATGGTTTTTCACGATCCTCGTTCGCTTGATGTGCTAATCCACCAAGCCACACAACTGCGCGATTTAATGGCCGGTCCACAGAAATGGAGTGCGGTGGTCGATGACGATGTTATTTACGGCGAAGGTGGGAATGAGGGCATAGCACGCGAAGGGTGGGGCGAATGACCACATGGACCATAGGCAAACCAGGCGGACCATCAGGTCCATTCTATAGCGTCGTGTCGGATACCGGCGAAGTCATCGCCATGCAGGTATCGAGCAAACGCCATGCTGAACGAATCGCCAACATACCCAACACGGCAACGGTAGGCTTTAGTCTTGGCAGATACATCCTGTTCGTTAATGGCCTAGTTGTGGCGATGGAAGGCGACCCATGCCGTGACCCACACATTGACGGTTCAGTGTGGAATAAGAAAAGTTTAGACGCGGCGGCGAAGATTATCAATAGCGGGAAGGAAATGAAATGAACACAATCACAAAAGAACAAATCGACGCCATCGTGGAAGCATCAGAATTTTATGTCTCCACGGTAGGCGAAAAGACTACTGTCGTTTGCGCAATCTTGCCAAACGGCTTTGAAATTACCGAAAGTAGCGCGTGTGTTGATCCTGCCAACTATGACCTTGGTACCGGCGTGAAGATTTGCAAGGAGCGAATTATCAATCGTGTTTGGCAACTTGAAGGTTATCGGTTGCAAAACGAATTGAGCGCTACGAAATGACCACGACCACCGCCACCTATCGCAACGGCCTGCCAACCAACCTTGCCGCCGCTGCGCTTGACGCACTCGCTTGGTTAGAGTTCTACCAACGCCAACTTGACGACGAAGCGATTGCCGATAGTGCGTTGTGGGAGGACAGGAAGCGCCGATTGGCGATGGCGATTGATGCGCTGAGGGAGCGGGTAAGTGTTGACGATTTGGTGCATGAGGAAGATATAGAAACGACTTAGAACCCCGACGCCGCGCCCGTAATAGTCGGGATTACGACCGTTGATCGGTACGACAGACTAACCTTGCAAGCAGGACCGCGGCTTATTTTTTTATCAACTTGTCACATGAAAGGATTTTATGAGTTACTCAGCAATTCAAAAAATTGAACTCCCCGACAGTGTTGCTGCTACTTGTGTAACTAATTACACAAGTAGCAAGGTTCAGGGGTTCGTTGCCTTAGGTTACATAGCGCCTGTATCACTCACTTTTGACGAATGGCTAGCCGCTGGTGAAGCCATAAAAAAAATCGACAAGTTCAGGAATTTTGCTAAGGGCGATTGGCTTATTGCTGGCGAAAGAAAATTCGGAGAGATGTATAGCCAAGCCCTGGATGACGAATGGGGAAGCTACGACAAACTAAGAAAACTCGTGTGGGTTGCGAGAAATGTTTCATTAGAAAACCGTCGCGACGATTTGACATGGACACACCATCATCATGTTGCTAGCCTTTTGCCGGTCGAGCAAAAAGAATGGTTAGAGTATGCATCTGAACAAAAGATTTCAAGTAACGAACTAAAACAAGCGCTTGATCAGGCGAACGCTAGCCACAAGCCATTGCCCCAACCAAAAATAGAATGGCTACCAGAAGAACCAAGAGTGTTACCACTGCCCACGATTTACAGCAACGGCACAAATGGTACGAACCATCTTGATTTTGAGTCGACCATCGCAAACGTTGAACCGCCATACCTAGATGATTCTCTGTACAGAGATGACGAACAAGAGCCTGGTATGCCTGATAGACGGTACATGATCACTGATGAGGAAGGGTTCGAGGAACTTGTAACAGTGAAGGACGGTGAAGAACTTACCGTCGTATCTACCAAGCCACATGTAGCGCAAAATTCAGGCAACAACGAATGGTATACGCCTGCTGATTATATTGAGGCTGCACGAAATGTGCTTGGCTCTATCGATTTAGATCCTGCGTCCAATCCTCTAGCGAATGAAGTTGTTAAGGCTGAAACATACTATACCGCAGAGGATAGCGGATTAGATCATGAATGGAGTGGGCGCGTATGGATGAATCCCCCTTACGCCGGGGATCTAGTTGGAAAGTTCATAACGAAGCTACATGCCAGTTACCTATCAGAGCACGTCGACCAAGCCATCGTGCTTGTTAACAATGCGACAGAAACAGCATGGTTTCAAAAGCTGACAGAAGTCACATCCGCAATTTGCTTTCCACGGAGACGCGTTAGGTTTTGGTCTCCAACCAAAGACGAAGCTGCTCCACTTCAAGGACAAGCTGTTCTTTACCTTGGAGAAAATACTACGGAGTTCATTAAAACATTTTCTTCTTTCGGCCTGGTGGTGAGCGTGATCGATGCAAGCAGACTTTAAAGAGAAGTTACAAACAGGCAAGATAGGAGAAAATCTTATCTCTGCCTGGTTCCAACAAAAGGGTTACTCGATTCTACCCGTATACGAGACCGAAGGAAACGATCACAAAGGTCCACGCATGTTTGCAGGCGGACAACAATTGATCGCGCCGGATATATTTGTTTTTCGTGGATCAGATGCCTACTGGATAGAAGCCAAGCACAAAACACGATTCAGTTGGCATGGCAAAACAAGGCGTTGGGTTACGGGGATCGACATCAAGCACTATGAGCATTACAAGGAAGTAGATGCCGAAACCCCCTGGCCTGTGTGGTTGCTATTCCTGCACAAAGATAGTACGCCCTGGACAGAGGATATTAGCCGATGGAATTGCCCTAACGCCTGTCCTGTTGGCTTATTCGGTAACACCTTAGATAGATTGCGCAAGCTTGAAAGTCACAGAGACCTAAGGTGGGGCAAGCATGGCATGGTGTATTGGGCGCGTGACAACTTGTTGCAAATCGCTAGCGCAGAGGAAGTAGAGCGATTGCAACAAGTTGATACAGGTTAAGCGAACCGTTGCAAGCTGCCGCCGTGTTGCGCGCAGAGTTCAGCGAAGGCGAAATCGCTACGCTTGTGGCGGCGTTGCTGCGCTAACGTCCACATCGTCAACTTGTAGAATATCCAATGGGCTACACCCTAATGCATCAGCCAATGCCATCAGCGTAGAGGCGCGCCATTCATAACTATTTGTAGCCTTTGTCATAGTGGTTGTGCTGATATTTGCCGCCTTAGCCAAATCGCCAAAGGTGTCAAACTTTCCGTCCATTCTCATTTTTATTTTGTATCTATCGATTCGTATCTTTTGCATTTTGGCCTCCTTCTCCTTTGGTTTTGATAATGAATATATCCTATCACTGTTTTTATCGCTAGTCAATGATAAATACGAAAAATCAAATAAAAGATTGAAAATTTAAGGTTAACTTTGATTTTTGGGTGGATACAATCACAGATAACTGTGATATAATGAATCTATCGCAGAAGTTAGAGCGATTGACAGAGTAGAGAAAGTGTCTGCCCTGCGCCGTGGAAAGCAGGCGCATCAAAATTACTGATAAGGAGAAATGACATGGTTAATCACGACAATGTTATGTGGATGGAAAAAGAAATAGTTTGCGAAGACGATGGCGATATTTGCTTTAAGCCGGTTGCAAAAGTCGTGCGCAAACCTCGCTTTATCGCACTTGGCACCGCCTTGGCGAATCAGCCGGTTATCGTCAAGCCGGTTGACATCGACACGAGCGAAGCGGCAATGATGGTGGCCGACCTAATGGCGCTACGCACCGGTGAAGTTGAGCCGGTTGTGACGATGGATACTGAAACGCTGAACGCTATCGAGAGCGAAGTGATTGGCGCTGAATTCTCAACTATGCCTTATTCATTTTAGACAAAGGAGAAATGAAATGTTCAAAAAAGCAGTACGTCAAGGAAAAAAATTACGCATGGCGCTTATAGGTCCGTCCGGTAGTGGCAAAACCTATACTGCGCTTGCCATCGCTACAGGCGTTGCCGAAGGTGGACCCATCGCAGTGGTTGATACTGAGAATGGAAGCGCAAGCCTTTATTCTGACGTGTTCTCATTCGACGTAGCAGAGATGCACCCGCCATTCCATCCCAAGAAGTATATCACCGCCATAGAGGAAGCCGCCGCCGCAGGATACGCCGTAATCATTCTAGATAGCCTAAGCCACGCTTGGAGCGGCACAGGTGGCTTGCTTGACATCGTAGACGAAACAGCCAAGAAGTCACAAAGCAAGAATACCTTCACCGCATGGAAGGAAGGGACGCCGATTCAAAACGACTTGGTTAACGCTATTGTGTCATCTCCAATCCATGTTATTGCCACCATGCGATCAAAGACTGAGTACGTGCTTGAGCCTGGTAGCAGCGGAAAGATGCAACCCGTTAAGAAAGGCGTTGCTGCGATCCAAAAGGATGGCATGGAATATGAAATGGATGTCGTCATTCAGATGACCCTAGACAATGAAGGCATTGTCGAAAAAACGCGCTGTTCTGCGCTAACCGGTGCGCTAATCAAAAAACCAGGCAAGCAATTAGCCGCTACGCTTACCAAGTGGCTATCAGGCGAACCAAGCGCCACGGAAGAACAGCCCGCGAAGCCAGTACAACCCGTACAAGCCAAACAGCCTGTTACCCAACCAACACCAGAGCAACGCCAACCAATCGCCATTGAATCACGCACGAATGACACAGCAAGCGCCATCCCGGTAACGGAACCAACCGGACAAGAGCTAAACGATGAGCAACTCCAAATTACCGCAGGACGTATTGTCGCAGGCATGAAAGCGCCTACAGACGCTTGGCAGTGGGCGGCGGAAGGAAAGCATACCGACAACGAGCACAGCGCCCGTACACGTTGGACGGCCATCGTCAAGGATCAAGGTGGATACAAGCCGGAGAAGTTCAACGCCATCGCAACAGCCTTTGTTGCGCACTATCTCGCTAAACCCGTAGCAGCGTCAGGAACCCACGGCTAAAGCCGATGGGCTTGGAGGAAACTACAAGCCTTCCTGAATAGACAGAGTATGTTACTCGCGAATACATAGGCACTCCGGGATACTCCACAAGTCCCGCGACACTGCGGACGGTGATTAAACATCGCTTAGGGTAGGTGAAGTGTTGCCGTTACACAAACCGCGAGCTAACCATGTCGATGTGGACTACAGCCGCAAGGCTGATTGAAAGGAAGTTTTTCAATGCAAGTTTTTGTTGTCAATCGGGACGGTCAATCCTTGATGCCATCTACGCCCCGCAACGCCCGATTATTATTGGCAAGCGGATCGGCCAGAATCTTTAGCCGCAAACCATTCACGATTCAACTGCTCTATCACACAAGTGGCTACGTTCAAGAGATTACGTTTGGAATCGATGCGGGTTATCAAAATATCGGATTCAGCGCTACAACTGAAAAAGGAGAATTGGTCGGCGGCGAAGTCAAGATGTTAGAAGGCATGTCGGAACGGATAAGAGAACGGGCGATGTATCGGCGCAACCGACGATCACGGTTACGCCATCGCCAACCTAGATTCAACAATCGGCTACGACAAGAGGGATGGCTAACACCATCGATTCTGCACAAATTGGATACACACAGTCGCTTGATCGAGATGTACAGGAAGGTATTGCCAATCAAGACAATTATCATTGAAACGGCAAACTTTGACATTCAAGCGATTAAGGACGCTGGCATTACAGGCAAACAGTATCAACAAGGTGAGAAAACTGGCTTCTGGAATCTCAGAGAATACATTTTGCACAGAGACAATCACGAATGCCAAAGTCCTGTTTGCATCGAAAGACGCAAGCAGAAGTTACCAAAACGTAGCGAGGTTTTGCAGGTACATCATCTCGGATTTTGGAAACAGGATCGCACGGATCGGCCAAGCAACTTGATCACGCTTTGCGACAAATGTCATACAGGAAAAGAGCATCAACCAAAGGGGATGCTATACGGATGGGAACCGAAGGTTAAGAGTTTTAAGCCTGAGACGTTTATGTCAACGATTCGCTGGCGCTTACTCAATCGACATGATGCGATCAACACATACGGCTATCAAACAAAGTCGGCACGGATAACGCTTGGCATCGAGAAGTCGCACCACAATGACGCCTTTGTTATCGCTTGCGGCACAAATCAAGATCGCTCACAAACAGTTAACATCGAACAACGTCGGCGCAATAATCGTAGCCTTGAGACGTTCAAAGATGCCAAGTACGTTGATCTACGCGACGGAGAAGTGAAAGGGGGGAAGGATTTAGCCAGTGGCCGACGCAAGCGCAACAAGAACTTGTCTGGTGAAAACTTGCGTTTACAACGTGGTACAAAAGTTAAAGATGGCATTCGCAGTATCCGAAAAAGTCGTTATCCGCTTCAACCGGGGGACATTGTTCTGTACAAAGGACAAAAGCGGATCGTTAAGGGTACGCACAGTTACGGGAAAAGTGCTTTCTTGTTCAGCCAAGAAAAGCCAGAAAATGCGCAAGTCAAAAATTTAATTTGCTTGCAACATAGTTCCGGTTTGATTGCCAAAGTCAAGCTAAACTAACCGATGCTTCTTCTATTATCAACGTCAAAAACCAGCAGGCTTTGCCGCATTCATCCTACGACTAAAGTCGGATTAGGCTTTCTGCGGGTAGCAGCGTAATTAATCGCCTGATAGCACATTGATGCTATCAGGCTAAACGAAAGGATAAACACGAATGTACCAGCAAATCACCCTCATTGGCCGTGTCGCCGCAAAGCCTGAGTTACGTTATACACCTTCCGGTGTGACCGTCGCTAGTTTTAGCCTAGCTGTCAACCGTACATGGACGGACAGCGAAGGAAACAAGAAGGACAAAACAACTTGGTTTCGTTGTTCGACATGGCGTCAACAAGCCGAAGTCGTTGAAAAGTATCTTGATAAAGGTTCCAAAGTGATGGTTATCGGTGAAGTCGAGGAAGCACGACCATACACAGACCGCGACGGAAACCAGCGCGCTAGCCTAGAGGTTACAACGCAAAAGGTTGTATTCCTGAGTAACAAAGGCGATAGCGAGTCAGGTAACAGCGCCGCCAATACAACACATGACGATGGTCCAGAAATCCCGTTCTGATATGGAGGTCACCATGCCACTTGCTACCACAGCGCTTATCGAAGCGCCTGCGCCAGCGCAGCCTGCCGAACAAGCCGAGCCATCGCCGTTCTTTGGCTATTGCCTAACTTGCGACAGAGAAATCAATCTAGCCGAAATGCGCCGGATTGACGAGACGATAGAATATTTCGGCATTGGCGAAAAACATTCGTGCCCAACGTGCCGCCAACTGTTAATTCCGTTTTAACAGAACAGCTTACGATTTTATTGCAAACACCGTTGCGCTTGCGAGAGTAGGCGCAACGGAAAGTAGACCATGACCAACGCACAGAAATTCTATCAGGCCATGAACACGCTTGGCTTGTCGGAAGACCTTATCAGAAGCGTCCTGCCTGATTGGTGGGACGATGAATTATTCAACAATGCAGCATCACGCGCAATGGCGGAAATCTACATATCACGCGCAACCGGCAAGACGATAATCGAAATGCGCGCAGCGTACCCTGAATTTACCAAACAGAGGAAACCATGTCTAACGAAACTATCGAATCCAACGAACTATTAATCGAAAAAACCTTTGACTTATACCAAGTGCTGTGGCACGAATGTTATGAGTCATCACGCACCATCGCTATTGTGAAAACCGAACAGGAAGCGCGCAACGTAATTGCAGAGCACATCAAGAACAAGCCACATCCTTACGGACGACTCTACTATGAAATCGACGGATGGAACATAGGCGACGTTCGACCATGCTATTAGTCACTCAACGGAGACATTCACATCTTCCTTTATCACGATTCTTTCTAGCACCGATAAGCGCCGATCTACATCATCCGTCAACCTATGATAATCAGACAAAACAAACACGATGTATTCATTGATAGACTTTCCGCTCGCTTCAGCTTTGCCACGAACGAAGTCGTACAAGTCGGTTGGAAGTCTCAGAGCAAATCGGGATTCAGTCGGCATTGCTTCTCCTTACCTTAAATTTTTGAACTACTTGATATTATTTTTAATATTACTATTGACATCAGATAGAAAATAGTTTATAATGACATCAGTTCTGATATTAAATCACATATAGTATATATCAGACAAATTTAATGCAGTAAGTTGACGGAATAGGCACCCGTTGACGGCAGTAAAGTAATACGGTACAGGGACGAAATCAAATATCTTTGTGATTCCGCTTTTAAGGTCTGCATTGTGTACCATCAGCCGCCTAACTGATGTCCCTGTACAAATGCAATGCAGACCTTAGCAGCGGAATTTTTATTACCAATAACATCAACATGACCCACAGAACATTACGCAGCAAGAAGTTAAGAGCAATGTTGTACTACTCGCAAGATGGAAAATGCGCCATATGTGGATGCGAATTACCAGATATTTGGCACGCTGACCATATTGAACCGTTTATTGTTACGCATCGAACCAACGTTTTTGAAATGCAAGCGCTTTGTTCGACTTGTAATTTAAAGAAAGGAAGTAAAACATTTATGCCCGCACCATTCGCCTTTGATTGGTCAGCTTGCCGACCAGGAACAAAGGAAGTTATCAGAACCGCTATCGAAATGTTTACATCTGGCAAGAAAATTATGTCGGTGAATATGCCGACTCGATACGGGAAAACACCTACAGGTATTTTGGTTTCAGGCGTTAGCACAAGAGGCTGGATCACACCAGAAGGATTACACGTAAACCCATTCGCCAGTGTAAACGTGTGGGTCACAGTAAACCTGATGCTGAGAAAACAGGCAGCTAATCCAAAAAAATGGAATAAATTCAATAACACCTTTTCGATTAGTACCCCACTGCACTACGGACAGATCGAGGCATCATATGAAAACTTCAAGCACTACATGCCCAATAATGAGGAATACCTGTCCGTCAATATCCATAAACTCATTGGGAGCGGTACGGAAATTGTCGATGGCGTCTTTCTAAAATGGATTGACCATTTAATTCATACTGGCAATCGACGCCCACCGATGTTTCACTTCGATGAAAGTCAGTTCATGGGAGAGAACAAACCTTGGGGAAAGGCAATTCTACGAATTATGGAGGCCGGAGCGTTGGTCATGGTGTGGACCGCTACGCCACAACGAGCCGATGGCGGAATAATCCCCGGCTTTACTCTGTCTGAGATTGGGCACGAAGAAAGAGTGATCGGTGTTATCGAGGACACCTTTGTTAAGGATGGTGAACGATACGCAATTGTAGAACAGCGGAGAGTTAGGACTGCCGACTATGAAATGCACGCCCATGTAAATATCCCTTTCTCAGAATCATGGAATAACGGGTACTTGCTCCATGCTAATCACTGCATGGTTGATGTCGAGATGTCAGAAGTTGACGGACAGACAGCGGAAGACATTAAAAGCAAAAAGCTTAGTGAACTCACCGAGAATACAATTAAGTCGAATGGAATTATCGGAAAAGTCGTTCGCAACCCAAAGGTTATTCGGCAAGCCGTAGAAATCGCTTATGAGAAGTTTTTGCAATACAAGAAGATTAATCCTGATGCCGCAATTGCTGTTTTTACTGTCGCTGATCGTGATGGCGTAAAGGATGAGATGGCTACAAGAATCAAGACCGAATTTTTGCGCCATAACCAATCACTAAAAATCGACATTGCTACATTGAACGTTGACAACTCAAGCGCGCTAATCGAAGAGTTTGTTGACAACGACCATGATGTAATTATCTTCAAGGCGATGGGTGGTTGCGGCTGGGATTGTGAACGAATTTGCGTCGTGCTAGACCTTGGAGACGACAGACAGGATGCTGCATCAATTCAGAAATGGATGAGAGGCGGAACACCAGACGAACTAAACAATAACTTTGCCTTAGTTACTCTCCAAGATGCTCTAACGCTCTCCATTTTCAACCGATGTGTAAGTAATGAAGGTGGGAAAGCCTCCGTTAGTGAAGCCGAGCCACTACATCAAACAATCACCAAGATTGAAGAAAAAGTAAGACCAATGTGGATCGTCGGCAATGTAGAGAATGGCGATTTAACATCTAACCAGAAAGAGCACGCTAGCCGCAAGGATGTTCCTTTAGCCAATGCGTTATTCAAGCTTATTGCTGGTTTTCGCTCGCAAGTAACTGACGCCGGATTGATCCAAAAAGCCACAGAGCTTGGATTGACCGTAAATCCATCAGAAAGCGCAGTGCAAGAATCATCCATTGACGAAAAGATAGACGGGCTTCGATCTGCCATCACTACCTCATGTGATAGCGCCATCAGAAGTCTTTACCGAAGAACAAACAGCGATTATAACCAGGCGGCTTGGAGCGAAACATCTAAGACGGTTTACAAGCTTGTTTACCAGCGTGCAGGAATCATGCTCAAGGGTAATGACTATGTTCCTATTTCCAAGAACAGAGACATAGCGCAGCTTGAGAAACTCGAAAGGGCCGCACAAATCGTAACAGAGGAGATGAAACGATATGAAGACCTCACCGTCTAGGGTTATTGCTGCTACTACCCTGGAATCAGAAATCGAACCAGGAACACCAGAAGAAGCATACATGGCGATCAATCGAGCCAAAATGCTTTGGAGCTTTCGTAAGCGAGATGTTGATTCATGGCGTGAGGTTATCGAGCGATGGTCCACTGAACCCAAGGCATGGAAGCGTATCCCTGAAATGCGGCCATACGGTACAGCCAAGAAGATGATAGAGGCGGAAGTGTGTGAGAGCTATCAAGCCTTCTACATATTCGTTGAAGCCGTACTAGGGACCGAATGGGCGATGAAGTTGGCTGACAATTACGCCGAAAAACCAGGGCCAGCAGATAACGCAGAGAACAGAAAAAGAGAAAGTAACGGCCAATTCTCTCCAAATCCTTATGCACATAAGGATTTGGATGAGGCAGAAAAGAAATATGGCACGCGCAAAGTCTATCTCGCTGAACGTATCGCCAAGGAATTCCCTGAACAAGCCCCCAACATAGGTAAGGGCAAGAAGTTTGAGACGATTACCGAAGCGGCAAAGAAATTAGGAATCATCAAGGATAGACAACGTGTAACCATCTATATTGATGACCCAGCCGCAGCAGGGCGCTACTTAGCCAGCAGAGTTAGCAACGAATGGATGATTGACTGTTACGACGCCTATATGAAGGCACAGGACAAAGTACAGGAATAGGCATTATGTCACGCAGAATGATTGATACCGCTTTATGGCAAAACGAAAAATTCACCAGTATGCCACTAGGCGCAAGGATGTTACAGATTGGCATTATCACCCATGCCGACGATCAAGGCAGAGCTAAGGCCAATCCGTCTTTTCTACGTATGCAGATTTTTCCAGACGACGAAGATGTTACCAACGCCGACATTCAAAAGTGGCTTGGTCTTATGCTTAAGAATGGAACAATCATCAGCTACGTGGTAGACGAAAAACAATATGTTCAACTGTGTAACTGGTGGAAGTATCAATCGCTGCAATACGCTGCTCCCTCACAATTCCCACGGCCAGATGGTTGGAAAGATCGAATCCGCAAAACGGTCACAAAAGGCTTCATTGCTACATGCAATTGGCAGACGGTTGACGGCACGCAATTAGAGGACACATGCGACCAAGACGGCAACCCACTACCAAGGCAACCGGCACCCAAGGCTCCATCCACACCAACGCCTAGTAGTCAATCACCCAATGGTTCAAAGCCTCATCAGGTGGTAGACAGGTCAAAGGATGGTAATCATTCACCTGAATCATCAGCTAGTCATTCACCTGAATCATCACCTGAACCGACAATAGAACTTAATAGAATAGAACTGAATAGAACTGAAACTACAACTACTACAGCGCCCGATCCGGCTGAATTGAACAAAAAAAGCGGTAGTAGTAGTGGTGGTTTGCCGGAAATGCGAAATCGGAGAGGTGACGAAGAGTTTGCTCGTTTGTGTCTAAAGTTTGAAACAGAAGGATTCGGAACACTCACCCAAATCTTAGCCGAGGAAATCAACGCATTGCTTAATGAATTTCCGGTTGACTGGATTAGTGACGCCATGACGGTTGCGGTTAGTGCCAACAAGCGCCAAGCTCGTTACGTTAGAGGGATTCTTGTCAAGTGGCGTGCTGATGGCAGAGACGACAGGAAGCCACAGAACGGACAGCCGCCACCGCCTAAGCTTTTATCACTTAGGGAATGGTGCTTGAAGAAGTACCACACGGACCGGCCAAAGTTTGCAAGCGTTTCATCAGGGATACCGGAGGCAACGATAAATGAGCAATACAAGCAATACGTTACTCAGCAACAAGCACATTGACTTAGCCGCGGAGCGTGCGGCGCTTGGTTCATGCCTCATTGACCCTGAAGCCATTGTCAAGGTGTCGGCTATCACCGGTGAGGCTGACTTCTACGCAGAGCGGCACCAAGTAGCATTTGCGGCCATGCTAGCGCTCAACATGAAGCACACGCCTTGTGACATGGTAACAAATAGCAATAAGCTAGAGCGCACCGGCAAGCTTGAC
>ERZ869921.921-NODE-921-length-14274-cov-15.477530_pt1 | contig 14274 bp, 22 predicted proteins | sample MGYA00579310_ERZ869921 | MGnify/ENA primary metagenome ERZ869921 (study PRJEB32216, sample SAMN09231816) | wastewater metagenome | place: USA: Maryland | collected 2016-06-21 | study: EMG produced TPA metagenomics assembly of the PRJNA472060 data set (Reclaimed...
TACAGCAAGGGGTATTATGGCTAGTTATGGTATTGGCCCTGTTGCAGGGGCTGCTTTCTTGGATAAACTTGAAATTGTAGCCCAATCTGTGCCTTCTGTAAAGTGGGCCATGAAGTTTTTACAACAAGAAGCAGGTATAGATGTAGGAGAGTCAGCAACACAATCTATGCTTGATTCTCTAGTAGGTATTGCTGGAGTTACAGCGCAAGAAGTACAAGGTATTAAAGCTATTGGAATGCAGCCATCAAGCCGGGTTGAAATTATTCTTGGTGCTGATAAATATGCATCAGAACAAGATGTTATTATTGCGTTAGGGAACTAATTATGGCAACAATTAAACAAGTAGTGGGTACACGTACTTCCCTAACAACTACGGCATTAAATTCTCTAGCATCTGCTACGTACGTATCTTGTGGTACAATTACTCATAATACTAATCAACCATTAGATGTTTTGCTAGAGGTTAGCGCTACTCCCGGTACAGTATCTGGAAATAAACAATTACTCGTATTTGCTAAAATAAGTCTAGATGGTACGAATTTTAGTACAGGGCCAGAGTCAGGCACTACTACTACTGATGAGCCTGATTTATATTTTATTGGAGCATTACCTTTAAATACTAATTCTACTCAGCAATTGAAAGTATTTCCTATTGTACAAGCTATCGGAGGAAAGACTCCGTATGCTACTAAGATTATCGTAAAGAATGACTCTGGTGCAGCTCTAGCATCTTCAGGACACAGTGTCTATTTCAGTGAAATTAGTGCAACGGTGGCATAATGTCTATAATCCAACGTTGGTGTAATGCGCCCAGCTACCCTGTCGCAATAGATACCTCAAATCCACTGACAGTTGGGCTAATCTCAGCATATCTATTATCTACTGGGGAATATTATGTAGATAATGATGGCAGCGGGTACGGCAGGAAGAATGGGCGGCGGTCGTCGGCTGTCGCCGGAAAACCATATACGTTGCACGGGTACTACCTTAATGGTGTGAGTGAAGCCCCGGTGGTCATTGCGGATGGTGGGCCGGCACTAAACTTCAACGGTACTGCGGCCACTGTTGCGGCGTCCAGCAGCCACCCGAGAAGTTTCACAACTCCGGTAACAATTATTACGCGAGTTTTTTTACGAAACACAAGCTCCCCACAAGTCATAGTAGGCAGTTTCAACGGTACACTGTCCCCTGTGTACCAATTTGGGCTGGGGCTGTACATCGAGGCGAACACGCTGTACGGCGTCGGTGCAAACAACAATGCTCGGGTGCTGACCGCCACAGCGCCGCCTACGGGCGAGTGGGTGACGTTGGCGCTTGTCACCAATACTGCCAGCGGTAAGCTGTTTATCGACAAGCAAATGGTTGCCAGCGGTACATTGGCGGGTGCGTCGTCCGGCTACGTCTTCACCATCGGCTGCGCCGGGGCGCAGGCGTACGGCAGCACAGCCCCGGCAACACTGGACGGTATGGTAGGCCCAACATTAGTATTTAATCGTGCCCTATCTGATTTTGAAATAATGGCATTATCGGATAATCCCTACCAAGTATTAACACCTTCAAGTGTTCCGTTATGGTGGGGGGCTGTTGTCTCTAGTACAACATCTGTCAATAATACTGCTGATATTGTCTGGAATGCAATAAATGCTGTAGAGAGTCAAAATAACTCTTCATGGAATCTCTTAAATTCCACTGAAAATCAACAAAACAATACTTGGGATGTACTAAATTCTGCTTCAGCAGATAGTCAACTATTTTTCGATATTATAAACAGTGCGACAGAATCTTCTCAGTTAAATTGGAATTTAGTATCAAGTACTAGTAATAACAAAGAAGTATCTTGGGATACTCTAACTTCTGTCAGTAATGCTAGTACAGAATCTTGGGATATTCTCTCAAGTAGTAATAATTCTGCTACACTAAATTGGGACTTATTACAGAATACACAAAACACAAAACAAATAGATTGGGCTATTTTATCTAATGCTGAGAAAAACCTAATTAGCTCGTGGGATATTTTAAATAGTATAGTTAGCAATAAAAATATTTCTTGGGATATGCTAAGTGTACTCCTTTCAGCACAAAACTCTGTTGCTACAAACTATGATATATTATCCTCTGCAGCAGCATCATTATCAAATAGCTGGAATACACTAAGTTCTGCGTTGAAATACGATAGCATTAATTGGGATATACTATCTACAGTAGAAAATACTGAGTCTATTCAGTGGGGCATTGTAAATGCCATATCTAAAGATTTAGTTATAGCTTCATCTGTACTAGGAATTGCTGTAAATGATCTACAAGTAGTATGGGATAGTATAAGAACTGTAGAGGGTGTTGTAGTAATACAATATTCTATCACAAACGTAGGAATACTCCCACCATTAAGTAGAACTGTATCAATACAGATGAGAAACTCTAGTATAGCGATCCCGCTACGTAAGTCTAGTGTCGTAATAAATTAATCTTAACAACATCATAAATTAGGAACTAAAATGGCAATTATTTCAACTGATATTATTTATCGTCTTTCTGGAGGGGCTGCTAATAGTGACCCTAATGCATCTCTAGGTGGTGCAAAAAGCTCCACTGCCGTAGGAACTGGTCTACATAACTTATTCGATATTGTTAGCTCTGCTGAAGCTTCTGCTGGGGATACAGAATATCGTTGTATTTATGTTCACAATGCACATGCTACATTAACAATGCAATCTAGCAAAGTATGGATTTCTAGTAATACACCTAGTGCAGATACAACTGTTGAGATTGCATTAGGTTCTAGTGCAATCAACGGAACAGAGCAAACTGTAGCAAATGAGAATACTGCTCCAACAGGTGTAACTTTCAGTGCCCCATCAACTGAAGGAGCTTCTTTAAGCATTGGAGATATCCTGCCGGGACAACACAAAGCAATTTGGATTAAGCGTATTGTATCGGCTTCTGCTGCTGCTTACAACAATGATGGTGCTACTGTCAATGTTAAATGTGACACTGCTGCATAATCATGAAAACACAGCCTGCATGGCCTGTAAATGAGCTTGGAGAGGTAGTAGCTTATAGAGGCGTTGGAAGTGGTAATGTTGTAGGCTTTCTTCAACAAGAAAATATCAGTTTACACTACTAGATGCAATAAAAACAGTATTTGGTAAGTAATACAAAAGCCCCTATCCATTCGGAAGGGGCTTTCTTTTTTGCTTATTTCTTTTTCTTAGCTACAGGAGCTTGTACAACAGGCTTATTACGTTTGTCCTCTTTCTGCTTAGGAGGACGTTTAGCCCGTTGCTCATTATAACGCTTACGAGCTGCTAGCTTCATTTCTTCAGGAATAGTGTACACGTCAGTTTGTGTACGTGCTGCATATACTTTAGTTGTCATTTAAACTCCTTTGTTGTTTGCAAAATAACTAGCTAATCTTACCATCGGACTATAATCGGCATACATACCTTCGCCTCTGCGTTTAACAGTGTTAGGAAGAGTGTCTAACAGAATATGCACTTCTTCGACTACATCTTTAGCACCTTGATAATAGCCAAGGTACAAGTCTTTTGTTTTAGTAACACCTGCAAGTTGCGTCTCTAGTGCAGTAATTTTCTCATTAGCTGCTTTAAGTTGTGTAGATAGTGCTGGAGCTTTAGCCATTATAGCCCCGCAATCTCAATAGCACCTTGAGTAGTGCGTTCTACTTCATCTTTACTGTCTTTGTAGTAGATAGAGAAGCCACTCTTAAGAGATTTAATATCTTCTTTCTGTTCCTTACTATCTAGACCCAGTTTATCAATCAGAGACTCAAACATGTCTTTAATATTTTCTTTTTGGTTATCAATATTTGAAGAATATTCACAGAATTCTGTACGTGCTTCACGGATAAACTCTTGTTGCTCTGGGGTGTATACTTTAGTCATTTCTTACTTTCTCCTTTGTTAAAATAATTTATCGGTAAATAGTTCTTCCGGCGTATTTGTGGCCGAACTATGTTTACGGATGTTTTTGATCTGATCTTCTGTCAAAGCTTCGACCGTCTCGTATTCAGCAATCTGACCAGCTTTAAATTGCCGGATACTCTCCTGCAGTTTAAGTTTATTAGCTTCAGATTGAAGCAAGTAGTTTGTTGTGTCCATTATCTCCCTTTCAATTTAGCAGCTTTAGCTGCAATACCTGCTTGTTTAATCTCTTCAATTGTACGCTTACATCCTGTACAAGTCAATGTTTTCTTGTCTAAGAAACACTCTGATATGCACTTCTTAACATTCCCATTGTGAGCGTCAATCATTTGCTTTACTTCACTATTAACTACATCTACGTATTGTACATCTTCTGGCTGAGTTATGCCAACTATTCTTTCATCTTCTACACCATTGAAGTATGGCTGAAGTAGATTGGCAGTATACAAGTTAATAGGAGGAAGATCAAGCAAAAACCATTTAATTTCGTTGTCCATACTCTACCTCCTCCTTGTTATGTTAGCCACACTTACTAGAACCGCAGTCAGCACAAACTGAGCAACCTTCAGAGAAGATTAGATTTGTACTGCCACAATCATTGCACTTCCCACCTTCAATCTTTTCACCATCAGCGACATAGCCTGATAGTAACTTCTTAATCTGGAATAGAAAGCTGCCTACGTAGATTTCATCCATCTGATCTAGGGTGAATACAATATTCTTAATCTTTACCTGATGTCGCAATAGCAAACTAAGTACACGAGTAAGCTTCCCTACGTTGTTGTCAGCAGCAATCTTACTTTCAAGGTTACTTACGTGCTCTTCAAGAATACCTGAATCTCTAGCTAACTTAAGTAGACGGTCTACAGCATCACTTGTTTGAGCTGTCTTTTCCTTACTGTTAGTATAACAGAATAACGCAAATGGTAGCCCACTGTCAGGATGCTGAGTAACAGTTACATACCACTTCTTACCCTCAGCTTTTAGTGTCTTAACCTTGGCATCAACTTCTTCAGGAAGTTTAACATCTGTTACCAATACTTGTAAATCCTTTTTAACAATCTTGTCTCCAAGATGTACTGAAACAATCTTACTATCAATATTAAAACTTCCCAAAATAACCCTCCTTAATTGCGTCGTACAAGTTTGCTGCTGAGTGCTCTTCTCCAGCGTATGTAATAGTATCATTACCCTTTGCTACTACTTCACTACCATCTTCTAGCTTGAATACATAAGTCGTTGCTTCTAGGTCTGCCTCATTGACTAGCACCCCTTGGAAAGCTTCGGGATTGAAACGAAATGTAGTACATCCCTTCAAACCATTATCATAAGCGTACAAATAGATATCTTTAAAATCTTCAAAAGCAATGTCAGACGGCACGTTAATAGTTTTGGAGATACTACTATCACACCATACTTGAGCTGCTGCTTGAATGTCTACGTGTGCATAAGTTGTTACATTGTCGGCGGTACTAAAGAATTCTGGTACAGTATCTTTACCTGTTACCTCACGGTATAGTAGCATTTCATAGCTATATACATCAACAGCTTGTTTAGACTTCTTGCCCTCAACAATAACATTACGGGTGTACTTATGAGAGAAAGTAGGCTCAATCCCGTTACTCGCATTGTTGTTCAATGACAGACTAATAGTGCCTGTTGGAGCAATCGAAGTATGATGAGTAAAACGACAACCATGCTTCAAGGCTTCTTCTCGTAGATAAGGGTACTCGTCCCAAATACGTTGCATGTACTTGCCTTGAGTCCACAAAAGCTTATTGCTAACCCCATTTGTAGAATCATTAAAGATTGGAGCTGCACCTTTCTCTTTAGCCAATTCTATACCGATTTCAAAGCCAGTAATAGCCATTACACGCATCAAATCTCCCGCAAACTTGATTGATGCAGGAGAGCCGTAAGTATCCCCTAGCATAGACAGAGCACTGCCAAGACCAAGATAACCCATACCGTGACGACGTTTGTATTGAATCTCATGGCGTTGCCCCTCTAGTGGCAGGCCATTAATTTCCACCACATTATCCAACATACGGGTAAATACTTTCACCACTTCTTTATACTTGTCCCAATCAAAATAAGCTTCATCTGTAAACGGGTTTACAACAAACTTAGCAATATTTACGCTACCAAGTAGACAACTGCCTTCTGGGGGTAATGGCTGCTCTCCGCAAGGATTTGTGGCACGGATTTCTTCACAGAACCAGTTGTTGTTGTACTTGTTAATATTGTCAATCAACAAGAACCCCGGCTCAGAGTAGTCATAAGTGGACTTCATAATAGTGTCCCACAAGTCCTTAGCCTTAATCGTTTTGTACACTTTACATCCAAGTTCATCCAGTTCATTTAGAATGTACTCTTGGCTTTCGCAATATTCAATTTCCCAGAAGCGTTTTTTCCAAACTAAGTCCTCTTCTTTAACCAGTTTCTTGGTAACCTCACCTTCGCTTACAGGAAATACTAAGTTATATTCTGAATCATTTTTAACAGCGTCCATGAATTCATCGTCAATTAACAGTGACAGATTGAATTGACGTAGGCGGCCATCTTCACGTTTAGCTTTAATGAAGTCCTCAACGTCTGGGTGCCACACTGCAAATGTGCCCATTTGTGCCGATGGGCTTCCTTGTGCTTTCACACAAGGCCGGAATATATCATAAGTCATTTTCTGACTTTAAAGTTTTAAAGGTTATTAGTTTGTACTTCATAGACCCAACGACGTGGTTGCGAATCACATCAGAGAGTTTTTCTGCTTGCTCTTTAATTAGCCGCAGTCGCAGATACATTTTGTCTCTGCACTTGTAGTCCATCTTTACAGGACACCAACCATAATATTTATTCCACTCTTTCCTAAGCTCATCAACTTTCCAACTTTCCCAATCATCAGTAGCTAATGTGGCTGTGCTGAAATAACCATCTTTCCAGCAAACAGTTCCGTCATCCTGCCATAGTAATGCCAATGACTCTGGCTTTACAAGTTGTTTTGCAATGTACTTAAACGGTGCTTGGTTAATCTTGTAAAAATACCTAGAGAAGTTTGTTTGTAACCTGTAACCTTTCCTGACACCACCACTCTTCAATTGGCGTTTGTCAATCTTTTCTGTCACTGTAACAACGACTCCAGTAATCTGTTCCAAGATCATTTTCTTCTTCATAATAAGATCAAGATTTTTCTCATTATGGTAGATGTCTAACCTAGCTTTCCCACTGTTGTGGTTTACATCTGTGTAACAATCTCCGTGCATGATGGCGATTGTTTGACTCTTAATTTCGCAACTTTTCATAATAACCTCGTATATTCTCTGAACCTTCATCTTAACATAGTTTTAGATGCTTGGCTGCTGATTGTCACACTATTTAAGTATTTTCAAGCATTCACGTTTCCAGTTTCCTAGTCCGTTGTAGCTACCTAAACTTACGCGAGTTTCCAGCAATTTACTTTATTTTATAGGGGCACACGATTTAACCCCTACGGCCTCCAGCCGAACTTACAGTGAAACACATAGAATCAAAGATGTCCATAAAAGTTAGTGGACCAGAGGTTTGTGCTCCAGCTCCGCTAACAAAAGCTCCACGAGGGCGTAGCGTAGAGAATTCATAACCAATGCCACAACCAGCTTTTAATGTAAGCCCTGATTGCATTACACTATCAAGTACGCCGTACATACTGTCTTCTACTGTCTGGCTTACAGTGCAATTAATTAGGCTAGTAGCTGGCTTATATTTACCAGCTCCAGCGTTAGACATAATACGTCCTGCTGGGGTTGCACCATTGGCTAATGCCCAAGCAAAACGCTCTTCCCAATACTCAGAATCAATTTCAGTTGCAGCTAAAGCTTTACCAACTCGCTTATAGGTATCTTCTACAGTTAGATCGACCGGATTACCATGTTCATTTTTAAGTTGGTATTTCTTTTCCCAAATCTCATGAGAAGTTTGTTGTAATTTTAAATTCATTCATCACCTCGAATACTTACACAAATATCATTCAACAACTTTAATGTAGCTCTATCAGCTTCATAAGTTTCTACAATTAGTTCCTTACTGGTACTATCATCTTCCATGTAGTATGTACCATCTACTTCAGTAAGGTCTGGAGCTTTGCCTACTAAATCACATAGTTCTTTAGTAAGGCTTAAGTCTGTAAAGGATGTAATGCTAATACGCTCCATTAAATCACATCCTTTGCTATTCACCCACTCCCTGTCTGAGCGAATAGTCCCTTCATAACTGTACCCAATCACTACATCATTATCTAGTGTCCGATGCTTATAAGCTTGAACACGAATTGGCAATGCTACGTTAATTCCTAGCTCATGTAAAATTGGTTTGACTAAAGCATCCTGAGATTTAGGGAGTAGGTTAATCTCATTGATGCCGTGATGGCCTAAGTGATTTAGACACTTAATTACATCTGTAAAGCTAACTGGCTTACACATTTACTAGCTCCAGTAGATTAACTTTGCTGTAGCCCAATGGTTTCATCGTCTTACCATTAGCATCTTTTAGTACAAATCGACCATAGCTTTCATTCCATACAGGCTCATAGCCTTTTTCTGTACACCAGTTATAGTCAACATTAGTAGGAAATTTACTAAGATTGTTTTCTGCCACTTTCATTAACACTTCATTCATGTCAATCAATCCAGTAGCATGAATCTTTTGTAGTAGGCCATCACTTACTACTTTCAAATCTACAGCTTCTTTAGCAAGCTCTGCAATCAATTGTTGCTTAGTCTTGGTACTAAAGTTTGGATCATAGTTAGCCCACTCTTCGAATGCTTGGATTACTTCTGCGGTCTCTTCAAAACATAAGCTCGCCTGCAAATCCAACCCAGCAACTGCATCACCTTCAAATTGTTTGGAAATATCATTGAATTCAAAAGTACTATCGAAAGATGCTGCAATAGCATCACTGTTAATTTGTTTTGTCATTGGTTTTCCTTATTGTTATAGAAACATGTCAAACTTAAGATTAAAACTCTTAAGCCATTCTAGCAGCAATGGCTTAGTTTTATAATCAATTGCTGTCCCAAATGTATACTTCTCTTCGTCCTTACTTTCTGTGTCTACAATCTCAATGCCAAAGTTATTGATAAACACTTCTAGTTGGTTACTATAATCCGTAATTGTAATATCACGGAATTGTGGTGTAAATGAAATATGCCCATTGTTCAGTAGGTGCATGATAATGGGATGATTGCCCAGTTGTGTTTGTAAGAAGCTTAACATTAATTATCCTTAGCCTCCAGTACTTCACATGCTGCTGTTAGTACTTCTGTCAGATACTCTACACTGCTAAAGTCTTCATCGCTATCATAGCTGTTTATGGCGTTCTCAACGCGAGCCAGCAAGCTAGGCTCCAGTACTAAGTCTTGAAGCAATACATACTCAAGTACAGAAGTAATAGTTGACATGGCTGCTAATTCTTTAATATCTCGTTTCATTTGTTTTCTCCATAATGTTGTTGTAGATAACTGAGTGATACAGGCATTGGTAATGCAAATCCATCTTCCACTTCATGAAGCATTACTACACCTCGAAAATGAAAATTGCCTTGGTGGCCCTTATAAGATTCGTCAAATGGATAGCAATTATGGTGTACAAAGCCATCTACAATCATAGTTTTTTCATCAACTGCAATTCTTACAATATCCATCTCTCCAATTGGCTCAATACTAACCACAGTTGGATTTTCAGAGCTTGTAGTTTTCAATGCGCCCAAGTGTTCTGGTAAAAACTTAGATAAAAGCCTGACAGGACGAATAGAACCTAATAACTTTGCTATATTTTTTACCCCTCCCTTTACTTTTATCTCGCCAACATCACGCTTACACGCAATTGAGTAGTTTGGCACTAAATCTAGCTCTTTAAGAGTTGCTTTGATTTTTTCTAAAACTAACCCTTCTTTCTGGTACACAGACATTTGAGCACAGACTGCATTTCCAGATTTTCTTGCTGAATAAGAACCCTCCCCGTCATATATCCCTGATAGCCATCCTGCATTAAATGACGTGGCTGTATCCCATGTATCCAGAACTTTAGGGATTCTTGTACCTTTTCGCAACTGCCAAGTTTCTTTCCACAAATACATACTACCAGTTTTAACAAGCCATTTATGATCGTTTGTCACCTTAAAAACTGTGCCATCTGACAGAGTAACTTTAAAGACTACATCTTTCTCAATTTTATGTGCAAGTACTTTACCAGTTTTAAATCTACGGTTAGTCTCACCCTCTGGTGGAAATTCATCAATACTAACAATTTCCTCCCCAACCTTTACATCTCCCAATGGAATGTATCTAAGATCACTAGTCAACACTTTATGATCTGGCGTCAGACATGCTCCTACCACGACACCTAGTTGATGCTTACCATCTAGTGTTGGCCTGATGGCGATGTCTAAACATTGTTTATGCCCAACCACAAAACTACGCCCAACTGTCTTCAACTGGTTTAGTGCAACACCGCCATATGGCTTTCCTGTCATCGGGTTAGCTAGGTAGTGTACAAAATAAATACCTTCGATGTCAATTGGCTTAAGAAAAGGTACTACTTCCCAGCCCATACCTTCTAGCCCTAACGTATTAGTACCAACATAACCTGCAAGCTCCGGCATATCTTCAGCTAAGCGGTCGAACCTGTTTTCGTGGTTCCCGAGAGTAAATACTAAGCGCGGATTATAAGGCTTCTTCTTATTTTGTCGCTGCTTATTCTGTAACTTCTTAAGTGGAGATAGTAACAGTTTTAGACCTTCTTTACCAGCTTCAATGTCATCTTTTAAACGCCTACCTTCAAATGAGCGTTTACCTTTATCATAGGTTGATAGACTGGGAAAGTCAAAGTTATCACCAATGTGTACAATCACATCAGGACGTTTTGACACAATGTAGTTACCAATTGCCGACATATAACTTAAGTCTTCATCTGGCTTACATTGTGTATCTCCGATAACTAAGATTTTTCTCATTCTTCATCCTGTAGCTTTTTAATAGCGTCAACAACATCTTGAGCTTGTTTCTGAAGAGCTTCTAGCTGAAGCTGCTTAGATGTCTTTTCTTCACGTTGCCAAATTACTTCAGTAGGAGCATAGTACTCAAAATATTCAACTACCAACCTAGGTTTCTCATAAACTTCCATCACATCCCACGCAGGGTCTTTAGGGTTGACAGCTAGTAAATCTTTTCCTAAGTCATTAATAGATACCCATGACAGTTTTAATTTAGTATCTGCTGGGCGCAACAGCGCACCATCAACTACTGTGTACATATTTCCATTACGACACTTAACACGCATACCATTTTTAAGCATTGTTTTTGGTGTTGTTACAAGCTCCAAATCTTTTGCCCAAATCCCCGGACCTGCTTCTTCTACTAGGTAGAATTCACCGTCAGTGTATGACCCTACAGTAAATTCCTTGCCGATTTTGTCAGCATACCACAAACCCTCACTCTGAACTGAGACTACTCGTACTTTATCACCAGCTTTAAATTTAGGCATTTGTTCCCTCCAAATATTGTTTATAAGCATTAGCACGCTTTGTTGCATTGCTAAGAGACTTCATTGTAGCAGCATCATATAACGATTGCAAGATATTTGTTTGCTCTGTTACAGATAATTTTTTAAAGGCTATTACTTTCTTTTCTAGCATAGCTTCTTCAAATGTGATGCCACGCTTTTCTGAATACGATTTTACAGCATGTGCTTCTTTAGATACAAGCTGCAAATCATCTTCAGTTACTAACACAATAGCCTCGATGAATGACTGAATATCTGAGATGTCCTGCAAACTGTGTCCACCAACAATATGATCTACTTGAATATCAGAGATAGGTACTACGTTGCCAGTAAGAGCGCAAGTAGCTCCCCACACAGTTGCTTTCTTTCCTTTAGGGTTTGGGTTAGGAATCTGTACCCTGTTGGATTTAATGAAATCTAATTTTACAGGATGCTTATTCCATAAACCGCCACGAATACCTCCACGAATCCAAGCCATAAATGCAGCCTCAGACTTCCAGATGTGCTTGTATTTTTCTAGAAGATAATTTAATTTATTATTCATAGCCCATATCTCTTAGCCCATGCGGTATACGCAGGATAGACCTGACTTTTACTTGTCACGACCACTTTATCTCCAGCTTTAAATTTGCTCATATTTAGCCTTTAACCTTTCTAGCTCTGCACGTTCTTTAGCTTCTTGTCGTTGTTTATCGTTGTACTCTTTATTCAATCTGGCGTGATACTCACTATCTGTTTCAAGGTGGCGTGTAGTAATTGATTCTTCAATCCATTCATCATCAGATGTAGAAATATTATATGAAGCATCTTTCCCAAACGTGCCTATCAGAGATGTAACATGGATAAGTACTTCTTCTAGAGTATTACAATGCCTAATCTTAGCCGCATATCTGTCAGTTGTGTAGAGAAGTTTACGTTTGTTATCTCCAAGATCGTTCATTTCCACCACCCCAATTCAATAGCTTTCTCTAGAGCTTTAATCAAGTTTTCTGCGTCTTCTTTACTGTCAATGAATACTGCTGAATCACCTTCCTCTCTGAGGCAATCAGTTTCAATGCTGACAAAAGTTCGTTTGCGTAGAATACAACCATCACTGTCATTGGTCTGGTCAGAAAATAAAATTGCACTGACTTCTTCAGGGTTGGCTGCTCGAATATCTGTTGTACTCATAATTCCTCCTAAATTTCAAGATTAAGTTTGGTTAGCACATCTACTAGACTTACAGTATCGCCTTCATACTTACGTAACATCCTAGCACAATCAAAGTACATTTGCCACAGCTCCAATGCACTCTTAGTTTGTTCTGTGCCATTCCAAGCTGTGTATGTTACAGGTTTAGGATACCACTCTTTGTACTGATTATATACAACTTGGAAAGCTTCTTTATCAGTTTTACATTCACTTAGCAGCTTATAGCAGCTAGCATCAGCAAACTTCTTATTAGCAAGCTCAGTAGGTTTATATCCGTCTACTGGATCGCCCATGAGAGATTGAGCCAATAACCAGATTCTACCCATACCCTTACAACCATCTTTCTTATCGTAAGATAGGCTACCAAAGCCTTTAATCAGCTCAGGAGCTTGCATCTTATTCCAGTTGTAATTCCATCCTTCACACTGCATAGAGTCTTTGTCCAAACTGGCTTGAATGATCTTCTTACCAGTTGTAAACCCTTCGTAAGCGTAGATAGAAAGAACATCGTCTGCTTCCACACCTTTACTTATCTCTGCTTTAAGCTTATGTTTGATATACTCTCTAGCTTGCAATAGTAGCACAGGACGTTGGGTATCTTCCCTATTAGATTTATACCGTGTTGGCAGAGGAATATCGAGCCTAAAGTTTTCCTTACCACCTAACACTAGCTTATTCTGCGTTGTACCACAAGCTTCAGTAATTGTACCAATCATGCTATTGATAGAATGGAAGCAAAAGGCTTCAGGCTCTGGAGTTTGAATATCTGTGATATCCCATTCAAAGAATTCTGAAACATCCCTCAATGATTGTTTAAACTCTGTCCGAGTTTTAGCGTCTACTTGCTCTCCTGTTACTTTATGTGTTGCAATAATACTACGCTTCTCTGAAGCAGCAGCGCAACGGTATGCAATAATATCTGCATCAATTACTACTAGTGGTTGCATACACTAACTCCCCATCTTTATACTTGACAATATTCAAGTAGCCAGCATCCTCTCTGCTCATCCATTCTCCTTCTCTAGTGTCATAGACGTAAGGTACGATAGTACCAATTTTGTTGCTATACCAGAACAAGCTATCACTACAACTTTTAATGCGAATGCCAATAATCTTGTCAGGCATATATTTTTGTTTTACAGCTTTGATAGCTTCTTCATAGCTAATTGTGCCATCTTCAATTTTATACAGTAGTTCTTCACAAAATGGGCTAACTTTAATACCTGATACAGCAATCAAGTCAATTGTTTGTTTTGCACTACTCATAATTCCTCCTAGCAAACAAAGAAGCCCTGCCCCTTTCGGGAACAGGGCGTATTACTTAATTATCAGAAAGGTGACTGGTCATCTTCATCTTCTGGCTCTGCTGCTTTAGCAGGTTTAGCTTTAGGCTTAGGGGCTGCTTTAGCGGGCTTCTGAGGCTCTTCTGGCTCATCTTCACTATCATCTGAGGTAGAGGTAGCTTGGCCTGCTTCAAACGCTTCAATGGCCTTTTGCATCTTACTGCCGGGATAGTTTTCAGCAAGCTTAATCATATTGATCAGTTTCTTGCGCAGATACTTAATATCTTCTGCTTTAGCATCGTCAAATGTAATACACAATGGAGGCT
>ERZ869921.922-NODE-922-length-14270-cov-24.455927_pt1 | contig 14270 bp, 21 predicted proteins | sample MGYA00579310_ERZ869921 | MGnify/ENA primary metagenome ERZ869921 (study PRJEB32216, sample SAMN09231816) | wastewater metagenome | place: USA: Maryland | collected 2016-06-21 | study: EMG produced TPA metagenomics assembly of the PRJNA472060 data set (Reclaimed...
ACGAGATCACTACCCGGTCTCGGCATTCCTGCTGAACCGCTCTTCCGATCTAGGCTCTATATCTGAAAGGTCGGGAAACGGCGCTTCCCTTGGGGAAATTCCCCGGGATGGTCGGGTTCTTCCCCGGCTTGAAACGATTCGATCGGGATTCGAGTCGCTCGCTCCGATGGTGGTCGAATGGGCCCGCGTTCATATGGGCACGGAGCTTCTTCCGTGGCAGGTTCACGCGCTCGAGGGATTGCTCGAGGTTGATTCTGATGGTGATCTTGTCAACCGGTCGGGGTATATAAGCGTGGCGCGCCAAAATGGGAAGAGCTATCTTGGCATGGCGCTGCTTGGGGCTTGGGTCACTGAGTTTGCTCGGATGCGTGGCAAGCCGCAAACCGTGATCAATACTGCTTCGGAATTGTCGCTTGCGTGTCAACAGTTCGAGAAGATCGCGCCGATTCTTAAGGAGCATTATGGCTTCAAACTGAAATGGGGTTATGGCCGGATGGAAGCCACCGGCCCGGATGGATCCAAGTGGTATGTGAAAGCGGCTACGCCTACCGCGGCTCATGGCTTGTCTGTGGATTTTGCATGGTGCGATGAAATCTGGAGTATCTCAGATGAAGTGCTTGCACAGGGTATTCGACCAACGATGAAAGCTCGAAACAAGTTCACTGCTGGCGGCTCACCACTCATGCTCATGACATCGACCGCCGGAACGGAAGGATCCACTGCACAGCTGCGCTACCGGGAACAAGGCTTGAAGCTGATTGATGAACAGCGCTCCGGGAAGTTCTATTTCGCCGAGTGGAGTCCACCGGCCAATGTCGATGCGTTCCGGGACAAGCAGTATTGGTCATGGGCGAACCCCAGTCTCGGCACATTGCTCCAGTTTGAGGATCTCGAAGCCGACTCGGAGCATCCCGACCGGATCTCATTCTTGCGTGGCTCACTCAATATGTTCGTAGCGGCCGATCAAGCGTGGCTTCAGCCGGGCGAATGGGATGCTTGCGCCACGACAGATGAATTCCCGACTGGGGCTTCATGGCTAGCAGTGGACAGCTCACTTGATGATTCACGGTATGTCGCGGTGCAGGCCGCACCGGATCAGTACGGAACAGTGCATGTCCGGACAGCGTTTTCAGTGCAAACACTTCGGGAATGTCAAGACAAGATTCTTGAGTTCATGGAAGATCCGCTAGCGAAGCTTGCAATCACTCCATCGCTTGAAGCGCATGTGCCGCCACATCTCGACAAACGCAAGACGATAGTCGGATATGGCGAGCTGTTGAAATACACACAACTAGTCAAAAACCTAATTCTTGAGAAAAGGATTGCGTGGCGTGAAGGCCAAGAAGAAGCACTATCGGAGCATCTCGGTCGAGCGGTCGCCGTCCGCCAACAGCACAGCGTAGCGCTCAGCTCGAAACGTAGTCCCGGGCCGATCGAGCTCGCTCGATGCGCGATCTTTGCAGCTGCACTAGCGGCACGTCCGCGCGCAGTCGGAAAAGCCGCTATGGGAAATTCTTTGAGATGATGCTTGCATCATTTTGTATACATTGAAATAATCCCGACATAGGTATCTTTTCGCGATCCACTAACGTTCCACAATTCTCATCGTCCGCGCCGCAAGTCAAAGCCGCGGCCGGATCTGCGCTTGTCGGTAATTGGATCAACTACTCAACGAGCACGATGGAGACACTGGCCTTGTCTGTGCCTACCATCTCACGCGCTCGAGATCTCCATACATCGCTCATCGGCGCTTTGCATGTACGTCATTACACACGCCAATTCAACGGCGAACGCTACGAAAAGATCTATCTGCCTAATGAACCTTGGATGGATCAGCCAGATCCAAACGTTACAGCGCCATTCTTTTGGACATCGATTGCGTCAGATCTTTTCTTCCACGGCCGCGCTTTCGTATACATCACTTCTCGCCGAGCTGATGACAATCGGCCAGCATCATTCACTTGGCTTCCGGCGGCGGACATTCAGACACCGGATCAAGTTCCCGGTGTTCAGTACTTCGGGCCTTCAAAGGATGTTCAATTCAATGGCTTAGCGCTCCCAACGAAAGATGTTGTGCAGCTGTTCTCATCATCAGCCGGTGTGCTATATGCAGGCCAGCGCCAGATCATGATGAGTGTGTATCTCGATCAAGCCGCCGAACGCTACGCATCGCTCGAAACGGTGCCAGGCTATCTTCAGCAGAAAGGCGGAGAAACGATGTCCGGCGATGAGCTCGGAGATCTTGCTTCAGCATGGGCGGCCGCTCGCAAGTCGAACGCCATCGGCGCGTTGAATGACTATGTCGAGTTTGTACCTTTCGAGAACCCGACTCAAGTTGTATCCGAGCAACGGCGCTATCAAGCGCTTGAATTGGCTCGCTTGTGTGACGTGCCTGCCTATCTCGTGAGCGCACCGACCGAAGGTGCATCGATGACATATCAGAACGCTCAGCAAGCCCGGCAAGACTTGTATCTGTTCGGCACGCGCTCAATCATCGATGTTTTACAGTCGAGCTTTTCAATGAATACCATCCTTCCAAGAAATCGCTATATCGAGTTTGATGTCGAGGAATATCTCGGAATGGATCGCGAAGAAATTTTGACCGAAGAAAGAATTACGGAACGAACATGAAAATTCAATTCGATGCAATCCCCATGAAACTCGATGCGGCAGCCGGCGAAGAGACACTGCCAACAATCACCGGCCTTGCTGTACCTTGGGACACTCCAGCGATCGTGTCGAGCGGCGAGAAAGTCGCGTTCGCGCGCGGCTCATTCGATGTCAATCAAAAGCCAGCAAAGCTCATCGAGGGACATGACTTGACTCAGTTAGTCGGCACAGTCCCGGAACTCGTGGAACTTGAAGAAGGCCTCGGATACCTTGCACAGTTTGCACGAACCACACGCTCAGCAGATGCCATCGAGCTCATTCGAGCCGGCGCATATGACGCGGTGAGCGTTGGCGCTGATGTCATTGAATCGACCTACGATCCAGACACCAGAACTACAATCGTTACAAAAGCGACATTACTGGAATTGTCACTTGTGGCCATTCCGGCTTTTGCCGCTGCATCCATCGACAGCCTCGCAGCTTCCGCACCGGAAGAAGAAGCTGAAGAAACCCCATCCACAGACCAACAAGAGGAGACTCCAAAAGTGGACACACCAGAAACAGAATCAGTCGAGGCGCAGACTGTCCCTACCGTTATCCATGCACAAGCGAAGCGCGCTGTTCGCTTGCCAAGCCCCGGTGAATACATCGCAGCGATGAAGCGCGGCGGATCTGAATTCGCACAACTCAACGCAAACATCCAAGCGGCAACCGGTGACGTGTTGCTCAGCGATGCAGCAGGCCTGCTCCCGACTCCAGTCGTTGCACCTATCTTCGATGACATCAACCCATTACGTCCTATCGTGTCCGCACTTGGGCCGAAGGCAATGCCAGCCGCAGGATCTTCTTTCTTGCGTCCGTACATCAAGGTTCACAGCTCAGTCGGTGCACAAACCACAGAACTCACAGCACTGTCCACAGCGAACTTTGAAGTTGATGACATCTCAATCAGCAAGAAAACATTCGGCGGAAAATTGGTGCTTTCCGAGCAAGTGATTGACTTCAGCTCGCCCAGCATCCTCGATGCCGCAATTCAAGACTTGGCCGGGCAATACGCGCTTGCCACCGAAAAAGAAGTTGTGAACACAATGGCCGCAGCAATGACGAACGCTGAAGAGCAAGTCACAGACTTGACCGATGGCGATGCAATCGTTGAGCAGATGTATCTAGCAGCATCAGAAATCGCAGCTGTCGGAAACTACTTGCCTAACGTGGCAGTTGTGTCACCGGCTGTGTGGGCCAAGCTCGGCAATGCGACCGATGGTGCAGGACACAAGCTGTTTCCACAAGTCAACACAGTGACCGGAATGGGAACCTTGCCTGCTGGCGTGTCCGGCTGGAATGGCAACCCTCTCGGCGTTCAACTCATCGTGTCGAACCAGATTGGTACACAGGCAATCGGCAACAAGACCGCCGCTGAATACATCTGGCTCATGAATTCGCGAGCAGTAGAGTGTTTCGAATTGCAACGCGGATTCCTTGAGTTGCGGGATCCTGCAACGCTCGGATTGACCATCAGTGTGCGCGGGTACTTCGCGGCTGCTGTTCTTGACAAGGACATGATCCGCATCCTCGGCCCAGACGCAACCTTCGCCTAGTCCGCAGTTGACCACATCGGGCGAGGTAAGTCATGACCACACCAATCTTCCCTATCGAGATTGATAAAACCGTCACCAGTATCACGGCTACTGGCGGAGTGTTCACGCTTACCTTGTCCGATGTCAACGGCATCCTTGTCGGCTCAAGGGTCGACATCGGCGGTCTACCAACGGCCGCATGGAACACGACAAACGAACAAGTTACGGCAGTCAACGCCACGAACAAAACGATTCAATACACTCACGGCAACTTCACCATTGCACCTACGGAAGTCTGGGGACAAGTACATCTTGAAACCACATGGGCAACTGTGGAAGATGTCGAGCTGTGGCTTGGATTCGATGCTCAAGGCGATGATCTCACTTTCTTGACGACATGCACAGACGCGGCTAACGATCGCTGTTGGTACTATCGGGCTCGAGCCGGATACCAAGACCATCCGAACGTGTCGCCCGGGTCAGACGCTAAGACTGCGGTCATCATGTATGCCGCACAGCTCTTCCGTCAGCGCGGAGCGATTGATTCCTATGCGTCATTCGATCAGCAAGCCTTCGGTGCTGTGCCCGGTCAAACACTAGGCATCATTCTTCAGCTTCTCGGCTGCAAACGTCCGCAGGTCGGCTGATGGCCGCCACAGGCATCTTGCAGGATGCTCTAACAGCCACAGTGAACGCATTGAACGCGCTCAATCTGAAGGTTGTGGACGATCCTCGGAATGCCCGGCCCTATTCGGTTATGGTTGAGCTGCCAACATTGGACGCCTTCACCAGCAATGTCGGAGACATCACAATCACAATCCGAGTCTTAGGCATTCCACCAGCAAACAAAACAGCTGCGGAGTACCTTTTGACTACGGTCGACAAAATTATGAACTCTCCGATAGCGGTCACGGAAGCGCGACCATCCACAGCGGACTATGGCGGACAAACATTGCCGACATACGACATCACCAGCCGGATCGCAGTCCGGCGCAACTAACACAAAGGAGCCAATATGGCAACAACAACATTCCTATCCAATGCCACAGTGAACATTACTCAAGGCCTTACCACTTACGATCTGTCGGATCAAATTTCGAGCATTTCGCTCAATGTGGGCTATGAAGAACTCGATGCAACGGTAATGGGCGACACTGGCCGCAAGATGGTCAGCGGGCTCCAGTCTGTCGAGGTCAGTATCACGGCATTCTTGAGCTACGGCTCGAGCGAAGTCGAGGACATGATCCAAAACGTAGTCGGCAAAGGCAACACCACACTTGTCATCTCGCCAAGCGGAACCACCGAGTCCGCCAGCAATCCCGAATATACGATTCAGAATGCAATGCTGGCTTCCGCAAATGTCATCAATTCAACGGTGGGAGAGCTCGCGACAGTCGAGTTGACGTTTACATCTGGAACTTGGGCACGAGACATCGTCACTCCATAAGCACTAACACAAGGGGAACACCATGAAAATCACCATCGAATACGTCACCACGGAAGGCCAGACACACGAAGTCACCACTTCGATTCCGGTCATCATCGCTTGGGAACGCAAATACAAGCGCAAAGCCGCTGAACTCTCCGAAGGCAACATTGGCTATGAAGATATGTGCTTTTGGGCTTATGAATCAGCCAAGCGAAGTGGAATCCCAATCCCGATGTCTATCGATGGCTTCATTGACAAACTCGATTCGATCACGGTCACCGGGAGCGCAGCTGCAAACCCTACCGGCGCGGATCATACGGACGACAACTAGTCGAGGTGCTAGTTGCTACGGGGTATTATCCGCCGAATGTCGAGTTCGATTTTGAAGAGTTAGCAACAGTAGTCACAGTCTTGAACGAGCAAAGAAAGGAAGCGAAACATGGCCGCAAGCGCTGAGATACAGGTTTACGGCGTGAAAGCAGCCTTGAAGGAGCTCGGACAGATTGACAAAAAGCAACGTTTCAAAGCAGTGAACAAAGTGAAGTCAGCCGCGAAGCCGATGATCGAGGAAGCCAGGAAGCGTTACCCGGATAACCCGGATCTTCAGCAAGCGATGCCAGGCTGGAGCACGAAAGGTCGCCTAGGTTACGACAAGCCAAAGGTTGATAAAGGTGTTCAAGTTCAAGTCGGTGGACGTTCACGCGGCGATTCGTATGCCATCGTGACATTGATTCAGAAGGATCCCGGCGGTGCGCTCTACGACATCGCTGGCTTCAATAACGGCAACAGCGGCAACGGCGGCCCCGAAGGCGAACAATTCATTCGAAACTTGAATCGTGGATTCGGCAAAGCGCAGCGCGGCATGTGGCGTAGTGTGAGAGTCATTAGAGAATTAGCAGATAAAGCCATCACAGAAGCGCTTCAAGAAGTCATGGCTGAAGTGAATCGAAAGTTGGTGCGCTGATGGCGATCTACATGCCTATCGTGTCCGAGTTCAAGTCAACCGGCATCGATAAAGCAAAGAAGGAATTCAAGTCTCTTGAAGGAGCTGGTCAGAAGGCTTCATTCTTAATCAAGAAAGCAGCTGTGCCGGCGACAGCGGCCATCGCAGCTCTTGCGGCTGGCTTGTTTGACGCGGCTCGAGGAGCGATGGAAGATGAAGCGGCAGCGACCGAGCTCGCTCGATCTCTCCGGCAGACAGCGAACGCGACTGATGAAGTGATAGCAGCAAACGAGGAATGGATTACGCAGCAGGGCATTCTTCTTGGTGTCAGCGATGCACAGCTTCGACCGGCCTTGTCGAAACTTGCCCGGGCGACCGGTGACGTGACGAAAGCGCAACGAATCGCCACGCAGGCTATGGACATCGCAGCGGCCACCGGAAAGCCGCTGGAGACGGTCACAGAGGCTCTGAGCAAGGCTCTAGGCGGCAATCTCACAGCGCTTAGCAGACTCGCACCAGAGTTCCGGCAGATGGTCAAAGACGGCAAGTCTTTCGATGAAATTATGGCGGCAATGTCGGTCACTATGGGCGGAGCCGCAACCGAAGCCGCAAACACAGCAGCCGGACGGATGCAGCGCTTCGGGCTGGCAATGGACGAGACAAAAGAATCCATCGGTGCAGCTCTTCTCCCGGTGCTCGAAGCAGTACTTCCCTATATGAGCCGCTTCGCTGAATGGGCCCAAGCGAATCCACAAGTGTTCTTGACTATCGCCGGCGCTATCGGCGCAATAGCAGCATCGATCATGGCAATCAACGTAGCGATGGCGCTCAACCCGATTGGAGCAATCGTGGCCGGTGTCATCGCGCTCATCGCTGGCGTGGCGCTCGCGTATCAAAAGTTTGAAGGCTTCCGCAAGATTATCGATGCAATTTTTGACGGCTTGAAATGGTATATCGGCATGGCGGTCGACCAGTTCAAAGCGCTTCTAGGCGTGTTCCGCACAGTGTTCAACGGTGTTGCGGCGCTGTGGAATAACACATTCGGCAAGCTCGAAATTGAGATTCCGGACATCCCGGGCTTACCGGGTCGAGGCAAGAAGTTCGGCATACCCAAGATTCCAATGCTGGCAGACGGCGGATTAATCCAGCGTCCGACCCTCGCCGTGGTGGGCGAGTCTGGCCCCGAAGTTGTCATCCCGTTGGACAGGCTTGGCTCAATGGGCGCAGGCGGCGGTATGAATATCACCGTTAACGCTGGCCTTGTCTCGACACCCGACCAAATCGGGCAAGAAATCATCCAAGCAATACAAAAAGCACAACGTCGTAGCGGTGTTGTCTTTGCACCTGCGTCATGAGTACGCCAGTCATACAAGTACTGGTCGGGTTCCAAACGACTAGCGGTTTTGGTAACCCGTTTCAGTTAAATGACGCCGTGTATGGTGTGCTCGACACGTCAACATTGGGCGGTATCGCGTTCGCTGATTTGACGCACATTGTCGAGGCGGTCAACATCACGCGAGGTCGCAACAGGCAACTAGACCAATTTAACGCTGGCACCGCCGTCGTGACATTTAACAACACTACGCGAGTCCTTGACCCCTTAAACGACGCGAGCGTGTACTACCCAAACGTCATCCCTCGATCACCGATAATTGTGCTCGCTAACGGCATCCCGATTTACACCGGGCTTGTAGTCGACTGGAACCTTGACTATTCGCTTGCCAATCAGGACATAATGTACGCGCGATGCTCGGACGATTTTACGGTGTTGGCTAATCAGGCGCTTAACGCATTCACGCCGTCCGTCGAATTATCTGGCGCCCGCATTGATACTGTTTTAAACAGGTCGGAAATCAACTATTTAGGGCCACGCCAAATCGGGGCAGGCTCATCGGAATTAGGCGCTTACGCCGTAGCAGCCGAAACAAACGTACTGAACTATTTGCAGCTAGTAACAACATCCGAACAGGGCTACCTGTTTATGTCTGCCGATGGGGTACTGACGTTCAAAGGTCGCACCGAGGTCTTAAACCAGCAAGCCGACGCGGTTTTCACGACAAACGGCACCGGGTTGCCATATCAAACGCTGACTAACGAGTTTGGCGACGAATTACTTTACAACTACATCGTTACCCAATCGCCTGCTGGCGGTCCCTATGACGCTAGCGACGCCACCAGTCAGGCGCTCTACCAATCTCAGCAATATTCGCTCACTAATTTGCTTAATTCGTCGTCTAGCGAAGTTGAGCAGTTAGGTGATTATTTGCTTGGCAAATACAAAAACCCCGTTTTACGTTTCAACGGATTAACCCAACAGTTAGCAGGACTAACAACAATCCAACAAAACGCCTATTTAAGCCTTGACCTCACCGATATTGCCAGCATTACTAAAACGTTTGTGACGGGCAACCCGTTAAGCGTCACGCAGACCGTAATCGTGTCGGGCGTGTCGCACAGCATCACACCAATGTCGCATATCATCGGCTACACGTTTGAATCCACCGACCAAAACCAGTATTTAACCCTCGATGACACTATTTTCGGTATTCTCGACCAAAACCTACTAGCCTTCTAAATAAGGAGTTTTATATGCCAGTTCCAGATTTTGCACCGGGTGAGGTTTTAACCGCCGCCGCTATGGACTCGATAGGTCTGTGGCTTGTCAAGACGCAGACGATAGGCACAGGCGTTTCGTTCATTGACGTTACAACGGCGTTTTCATCAACCTACGACAACTACATGATTTCGTACAGCAACATTGACGCAAGCGTAAACGGCGCTAGTTTTTTGTTTCGATTTGGAACAAACGCAAGCCCAGTAACGAATAATTACAAATTTGGCGGTTTGTTTTCTGGTTATACGGGAACAGTTTCGAATGTGACACAAAACGCGCCGGGGTCTTGGGAAGTTGCGGGAACCAGTACAAGTAACACTTCAGGAACATTTTTTATAAACGGGCCAAATTTAGCAGCCTTTAGTTTTTTTACGGCTCAATATGCTAGGAACGATGCCGCGTTTGTTTTTTCAGGTATTCATGAAGCCACAACACAACACACGGCGTTTCATATGTATCCCGGCGCAGGAACATTGACAGGCGGCACAATCCGCGTTTATGGAATTAGGAATTGAAAATGACTATCGCAAACCCGCCTAAAGCCCTAATCCTTTTGGTTGCGCTTATTTGCGTGACTGTCCTGCTAGCCGTCGGCAAGGTCACCACCGAAGCGGGTTTACCTATCATCTCGGCAATTGTGTTCTATGGCATAGGCAATGGCGTTGCCAGTAGATCCGGGACAGTCTCAAGCCCGGTCATAGCACCAAAAGACCAGCACACCGAAGAAGATGCCTAGGCCCTACACAGGCACGTCAGACGCGCCAGCCAAAGCAACACAGCCCGGAGCGTTAGCGTTCTCGAGGCTGATCGCTAAAACTTGGGGCTTCCGGTTCATTGGCGGCTTCAATAATCGACCGATTCTGTCCGGGCCATCAAAAGGTCAGTTGTCAGTACATGCCACAGGTCGAGCAATAGACATGCGCTATCCATCGACACGCTACGGACGGAATCAAGCTGTCCAAGTATGGACATGGCTCGTGATGAACTCCGAGCAGCTCCAGATTGAAGCGATCCATGACTACGCCTACCAGAAGCCCGGAGACAGCCGCGCCTACGGTCGCGGATACCGGTGTTCCCGGGGCGAAGGTTGCGAAGGAGTGGTCGAGTTTGATGCGAAACGAAACGCAGGCTCGCTCGGGATGCCGTGGATCCACATCGAGCTAGCACCGGCCCTAGCGACTGACGCGGAAGCCATGCGAGCCGCATGGAAAGCCGTAGAGAAGCCGACACCACTGCTCAAGCCAAAGACAACACAAGTTCGCTAAGAACGCGGCTCATCTCGCTCATGAGTCCGCCAGACAGGCCACGCTAGTTCCCCGGCGTGGCTTGTCGCATATCCACCACATCGACACACAGATGATGTATACATATCTGTGTCAAAGGGGAACACATGACGCTAACAGTCGGATACCTTGAACTAAGGTCTAAGGACAACGTATACATGGTGCAGGTTTTCACGGATCTGTCCACAGGCTCGATCAGTCTGGCGCGCATCATGAAGCGCAACATGCTTGGATTGTGGGAGCCGCTTACCGAGGTAGCAAAGGCATCTTGAAGCGAATCATGGCAGCAACACTCATCATCTCATTGGCTATGCCGACAGCGCCGCTGATGGCGCATCACACAGACCAAAAGACACGGAAAGAATTCAAAGGAATCTTGCCGGATGCGTACTATCGCGGACTCGCCAAGTGTGAGACTCGTGGCAACTGGGCCCGAAACGGTCATTCCTACACTGGCGGCCTCGGGATCTACAAAGGCACAGCTGAACGCTGGAGCGGCAAGCGCCGGATCCACAAACTCACGCCGCGCGAACAGGTCGAGATCGCTGATCGCATTGCTTTCACTGGCTGGATGAACCCCAATAAGAAAGTGAATCCATTCAAGGCCGCTGTTGGGCCTTGGGGATGGGGATGTCTCAAGCAATCAAAATACTTGCAAGGCTTTATCTGCCGGTCACGTCATGAGCTCGTACAACGATGGAAGAGGAACTGTGCGTAGAGATAAAGAAGTAATAGTCTCGTCCCGGATCAGCCTGGACGATTACCGGACATTGCACGATATCCGCTTGACACGCGGCGAACTCGGGCAACGTCCAAGCCTTTCGGACATCATCCGGGAAGCAATCCGTCACTATTTAGGGGAACAAACAAATGACAGATTCAGAAATAATTAGCGGCCTTTTACAGCTTGGCGAAGAGCTACTGATAAAAGGCGATCCGATCAATGCCGCTATCTGCACTATCGCAGCATCCAAGCTCATGGCACTACCGTCAGCGATTGAGATCCTGCACCATCCCTCGGCAAAGGTCGCGGATACTACCACAGATGACATCGAGAATGTGGTGCGTTACATGTACGGCCGAAAGATTGGAGAATAGTCATGGCTTTCAATCTCGAGGACTACGAGCCCGTAGCGAGCAGAATTCAAAGGTTCTACGAGGCGTATCCGACCGGTGCAATCCATTGCGACATCGTTCATGATGACGGTGAACGCATCGTAATAAAAGCGACTGTGTATCGCGACATCAACGACAGCCAACCGGCAGCGATTGACTTTGCTGAAGAGCTGTTGACGGAGCGCGGCGTGAACGCTTCGAGCCGAGTTGAGAATTGCGCCACAAGTGCCATCGGCCGAGCGATCTCAATAGCAGCGCATGGACTCGGGCCGTCAGACTGGACAAAGAAGCCTTCCCGGGAAGAAATGGCGAAAGTACAGCGCACGTCCAACGGTCGACCTATGGAGACACAGCGCCAAGGCAATGTGACCGTAACGCGCCCGGCTGGCCTCGCCACAGACAAACAAAAGAACATGATTCGAGCAATCTCAAAACAGCATGGAATGGTTCCACCAAAGAACCTTGACAGCATGACCATCGGTGAAGCATCCGATGTCATCACCAAACTCAAAGCCGGTGAAGCAAACGCGCTTGCCGACCAAGAAGATCACAACCTTGCAGCCGAGGAGCCATTCTGATGAAAATACACTTTGTAACTACCGACTTGCCGCTTGTACCTAGCGAATGCCGCGAATACGGCAAAGAACTTGAAGCCGCACTAGCGAAACTAGGCAGACCACAAGACAAAGTGATTGTGATGGCCCAACTCAAATACAACGGGTCAATCGATGTCGAGGAGCCATTCTGATGACTTCCGAAGAACTCAAGGCATATAGAAAAATTTGTGCGGACGTTGTTCGAATTGCTAGTTGGTTACTGGTTGAAGAAAGAGAGTACAAGTCCGAGATGTGGAAAATAAAAGAAATTCCAGAATCGGAACGAAGCAGCCTCGATGCTCAACTTTTAGCAGCTGTGGAAATTTACAAGTTAGTCAATCCACTGAGTGACGCAACTCTTCCAGAAAGGCACATGTTCTAATGTTTATCTTTGTTGTATACATGATGGGGATGTTCATCACATTCGGCATCGCAGCGGTCAAAGGCCCGCAATGGCTTGAAAAGACAACACTCAACGCTCGAGATTGGATCGAAGTGTTCGTGCTTGCATTCTTGATGGCGCTCATCTGGCCGCTCATTGCGTTCATGATGGCGATCCGGCTGGCAGACAATTTCATTGATGGACTCGAGCGATGACCGACTTCGTAGCAATGCTCATCTCATACAGCGCAGTATTCGCGCTCGGCATCATGATCGGATGGAGTCAACGTGGGTAGGAACGCACCGGAAGCCATCCTTCAAAGACAAATAATACAGCTCGCCAAGATGAACGGATTCCTCGTGCATCACTCACGCAATGTGCAGCTCGCCGATGGTCGCTGGATGACAGCAATCTCCGGCAATGCTGGCTTCCCGGATCTCGTGCTTGCACATCCCGAGCGTGGTGTTGTGCTCATCGAGCTCAAAAGCGACACCGGCAAACTCACACCGGGACAAGTGGCGTGGCGTAATGCGTTCAATGGGCAAGTCGAATATTGGATAGTTCGGCCTGCTGATCTGGACAAGCTCGCGAAAAGGCTTGGAAGAGCGCCACGATGAAAGTGATGGTGACATTGACCCCGGACGAGATCCGGACAGCCGGTCACGCTGGTGTCGAGCGCCGAATCCGCGCCATGCGCAAGAACCGCCAACCAAACCAACCGGAGCGGCCGGACTGGCAACAACATTGGTGGGAATCAGACATTCAAGGCTGCATTGCTGAGATGGCTGTCTGTAAAGCGTTTGGTGTTGACTTCATTGATCTCGAGAACGACATCGATGGTGACGTATTGGGTTATCAAGTGCGCAGTGTTCAGAACCCCAAAGCCGGGTTGCGTGTGCGTACACATGACGCAATGAATCATGTATACATATTGGCGCAGGTGCATCGAAACAAAGTGCTATTGCATGGCTACATGTCTGGCTGGCAGGTACGCGAGCGAGGCTTTGAAGAGTTCCCACAGTGTTACACGATGCCGAAGGATGAGCTGTACTCGATGACAGACTTGCCGCATCCCATCGAATGGAGTACATCTGTACTTGCATATGAACCTATGCCGATTGTGTAATATGCTCCACCACAACCGATCACTCGCATGGCCACGTTGGGGATTGCTCTCAGCTGGTGTAACACTCGGGAACGAGGGTAGACGGCCACGCCCACAAGGCAGGTCGAGCAGAGTACGAACTACTAAAACGCGAACGGTGACTGTCCTACATGTCGAACATCTGGCCACCGAGGTAGACATACCTAAAGCGCGAGGGGAGAGCAACCCACAGACCATCTCACACACTCCGAGAACAACCGAAGCGAAGCGAGGGCGTTAGCACAATGACCTATTCACAACAGTATCGAAAGAACCGCGCAGCACTAATGGAGATGAAACTCCCCTGCCACTGGTGCGGAACAGAATGGACAAACAAATTCCAAGCTGATCACTTGATAGAGAAAGACGCTGGCGGAGACGACAGCATGTCGAACCTTGTCTCGAGTTGCGCTCGATGCAACCAAATGCGCGGACAACGCTACAAAACAGCAAAAGAAAACGCTCGTATCATTGCACGAGGCAACGCATTGCAAACAAAGGGCTTTTTTGATAGCGAAGTAGTAACAGATCGGAAGAGCGGTTCAGCAGGAATGCCGAGACCGGGTAGTGATCTCG
>ERZ869921.923-NODE-923-length-14267-cov-4.270898_pt1 | contig 14267 bp, 18 predicted proteins | sample MGYA00579310_ERZ869921 | MGnify/ENA primary metagenome ERZ869921 (study PRJEB32216, sample SAMN09231816) | wastewater metagenome | place: USA: Maryland | collected 2016-06-21 | study: EMG produced TPA metagenomics assembly of the PRJNA472060 data set (Reclaimed...
GCGTCAGACCGCCCGTTGTCCGGGGAATGTCATAGAATCGGTCTACAAAGGCCGTGGTTGCCAGCGCGTTTGTTGCATCACCTTGGGCCTGCGTTGTGTGCGCCGCGTCCCTGTCAGATTTGACATCCGCCATCACCTGACGGATTGCGTCGTTGAGATTCGCGCGCGGGCAATTCTCCGCGATGTTCAAGCCGCTAATCGTGGTGTTCGATCCAGCGGTTGCTGACCAATCAGTAACGGCCATTGGCATTCCTTTTGACGCAAAAAACCCCGCGCAAGGCAGGGTGTTGGTGTTGGCGGTGAGTTGTGGTATTCAGTGCGGATGCATTGGATTGAGGTTCTGGCCCTCGTGGCAGCCCCCGCGTTTGTTATTTACGCGCTATTTCAAATGTTCATGTCGTTCACGTGGACCGCAGAGAAGTCGGCAAGGCTACGAAGAGGACCGACAAACTCCCCCGGCGAAACCATTTGGTTATTTATTTTTGCAATGGGCCTTCTGGTCGTTTCAACCTTTATCATCCACTAGCGCGCGCCCCCGAATATACCGCGTTTCCGTGGCTTCTTTTCGGGCACATACTTAGCAGCCTGTGCTGCGGCGTTCACTGCAAGCAATTGTTCCATTTCAGGCGTGACAACATTCACGGATGGCAAAAGCCCGCCATTCCGTGCGGTCAGTTCGGCAAGATCAGCACCACGGATGCCCATATTGGTCGCCAGCGTTCTGCCAAGCTCGCCAAGTGTTCCAGCCCCTACGCCCGCCGCAACCGCGCCTGCCGGCCCCCCAAGCATGCCACCGATTGCAGCGGGCGCGCCGATGCCAAATCCAGCAGATACAGGCCCGCGAGCGGCAAAACGTCCAACCGCTCGCGCAGCGTTTGAACCTGGAGTGCCGCGCGAAACCTTCTGGATTGCATCGACAACGGGAAGTGAAAAGTTATTCTGACCCTTGATATTGGCGCGATCCAGCCCGCGATATTCCGTGCGCAAAGCATTCTCAAAGCCGGAACCTGTGAACTGGCCCGCACGTGCGGCAGCAAGTTCACGCGCCTTTTCCAAGTCTTGCGCCTGTAGATAGCGGCTGGAAACACCGCGCGCGGCATCAAATTCAGGGGCAAGCGGCCTTGACCAGTCGTCAAACTGGTTTGTCAAGATATGCGCTAGGCGTTGGTCTGCCGCGTCTGGACTCCTACGCCCTTCTGCAATCACATCGCGCACAGTGCCCATTTCAACGGGGCGCATGGGCTTTCCAGCATATTGATCGACCAAGTTGAACGCCTTGGTTGTGGCCGTGTCTGCATTCGTGATCTTGCCCTTGGGACCGATCTGGCCCTCATCCTTTAGTGTCTGCAAGATGTGGTCGCGCAACAGCTTAGTCTGTGCAGGGGTTGCCGTTACGCCGCGAGTTTCCGCTGTGCGATACAGATTAGCCGCCTGCTGTTTCAGATCCTCAACGGTCGGGATTGCGGCTTCCATCTGACGTGTTGCGTTGCGCTTTTCCAATCCAAGCAAGCCGCCAGTGGTTAGGCCACCGCCAAGCAATTCACCGCCCATTTCGGCCATCTGGTTGCCGGGGAACACCTGTTGCGCTGTAGCCCCACCCATGCCACCACCGAAGCCGCTGGCCAATGAACCAAGCGCTTTTGGCAATGAACCCGCGAAACCGGCAGGAATGACTGATGCGCCAACAGACTGGCCAACACGGCGGGTAAACTGCTTGCTAGGATCGTTGGTCGGGTCAAAGATTGTTGGAGCCAGCACGTTTTCCTTGAGCCACTGGCTACCCATAACAGGGTTATTGATCTGCGGGATATTGGTGTTTGCAATGGCATTGATACCGCGCGGAACCAAGTTTAGCCCAGCAGTCATAAGGTCAACCGGCGCGCCGAGTGTGCTTGCGATGCCCTAGTTCACACCAGACATACCTTGGCCAAGATACGAGTTCTGATAGTTGCCGGAATCATCGGTCACAGTGACATCAAGCGGCTTCCCATCGGCTTGCGCAGTCTGTGGCCCTTCCTGCTTCTTGGGCTGGTTTACGCGCTGATAGAAAGATTCAATGTCATTAAGGAATGGCTCCTTGTCATGCGCGCCGATGACAACCGCAGGATCAATGCCGAAGTTCTCAGCTAGCTGTTCGTAATAGGTGCGGCGCGTGTCATAAATGCGCTGACGCTGGTTTACGGAATTGGCGATCTGCTGGCGGAGCGCGTCTCTGGCTTCCGGCGTGAAGTTGCCCGCGCCATCCATGCCAAACTGCTTCTTAACCTTCTCGACCGTGGCCTGGAACCAAGGCTGGCTTTCCACAACCATGTTTTGCTCGGAATCACGAACCACCGATTCAGGGTCCATCGCCTTCGCAAAAGCATAGGTCAGCGCCAAGTCAGACTGCGGGCCGTCGCCTGTGTTCAGGGCTTGCGCGAACTGGCCAATCGCAACCCGATACGCCTTAACCGTGGGGTCGCCGTTGTAATCGTTGGCCACCTTCAGGACGTTGGTAACTTTCGAGTTCTCGTTTTGGCGGTCCATCGCAGTAACTTGGCGGTCAGCGTTGGCCGCAGCGCGTTCGTCTACATTTTGCGCGCGCTGTTCCGCAGCCGCCTTGCGCGGGTCGAAAATCACCCGAGGCGCAGCACCTGTTGAATCAAACTGGTCAAACGGGTTTGCCATTATCTCAAGCCCTTCGTGCCATTCCGGCCAAAAAATGGGACGCGTCCATACCCAGGCAGCGTAACGTGATTGTGGTCGCCTTCCGGCAATATCCGCGCGCTCGGCCCGAAATACGCCCGCAACTGCTCAGGCGTTGCCCCAACATAGTCAGCCGCATCGCCGGTCAGATGGTGACTGTTTTTGACACCCCCCACGAGTGCATTGCCTTCCGGTGTTCTGCGCCCACTTGTCATGCGTCCCGGCGCGTGCATGGGGTCAGGGAAAGTTACGCGGGGCTGGCGACCCCGCACCTCCCAGAACCCGCTGTGAAGCCCCTGCGCCGTATTTGGCGTCAAAGTCAGCCGCCAGTGACGGGTTGCTCCGCAAATGCTCAATCGCAGCCGGTGGAGGGCCAGATGCGCTTGTTTTGCCCTCGTTAGGGTTGAACCCACCAATCTGCATGTATCCATCGCCAAACGGGATGTATTTGGGCTGCGCGATCAGTTCCTTGGCTTTCTCAGGCCCGTAGAGGCGCGAATAAAGCTCGTAATCCCGCTCTGTGTCGTTCGGCGCTGGTGGCTTGGGATGCGCAGACTCGTATTCGTGCTGCCTCACAAACTGCGCCCACTGGTCAGCACTACGTCGCTGGTAAAGCTGGTCTTCGTAGTCCTGACGTTGGCGCAATTGCTGCTGGTCTTGGAATGGAGTTCCCATGCCTGCGTTCTGTGTGAGTGCGTCGCCAATGCTTCCGGCGATCAGGCGACCGATCCCGCCTTGCCCGAAGAATGAACGCTTGGGCTGTGGCACGTCTGGCGTCTGGATGTTAGGCATCGCCCCCATTGGCGCGATAGGTGCCGCGTCCGCGAATGCCAGCGGGACAGCGGGTGCGCCGTCATACGGGCGAAGTTTAGGTTTGCCGAAAATTCCCATCTAAGCCCCCCTCAACCAGTCTTGAAGCCGTTGCCAGCCCAACCTGACAACCCGACGCCCGCAATGCCGCCAAGCATCTGGCCAAGCCCGCCGGTTTGCTTCGTGGTTTGCGTGCCGTAGCCGTTCGATGCCTGACGCACGTTGCCATTCAATGCGCCGACGCCGATCCAAGGCAGTTCCGCCGCGTTGTTGAGCAAGCCCTGCGAGCCGTTCATGAGGCCCTGCGCCTGTTCGACCGCTTGGTTCTGGTATCCGCGCTCTGTCGCGTAGTTGTTATAGCGCGCCTGATTTTCGGCATCGGCCAGCGCCTTGGCGAGAATCCCCGCGTGCATTCCAGATCCGTAACGCCCCGCCGATGTGAACTGGCCGTTCACGCCATTCGTGATGTGGTCGCGGGTCTGGTTCAGCATCCCGTCAAGGTATGGATTGCCTTGCAGATACTTGCCCGAAAGCGTGTCGTTCACAAGGCCCTGTGCGCCCATGATGCCCTGTTCGGAACCTGGAGCAAGACGGCCATAGGTATCCATCTGCATGCCCGAGAACTTATTGAGCGACGGCTGCTGCTGGTCAAAGACCGCGCCCGACTGCTCCAATCCTTTCAGGATGTAAGGCTGTGCAGGTGCCCAAGGCTCGTTCTTGGTGACTGTTTTTTTCTTCACTGTGCCAAATCCTTCACCATGTCTTCACCCTCGCAAACCCATCCAAAGGGCGCTAAAACCCGTTTCCAGCCCTTGCGGCCCGTCAATCGCCCCTTCACGGCCCCGCCGCCCCGCAACCCCGCTTCAAGCGTCGGGAGGAAGTGCAGCCAGTCTTTCCGGTTGTTGCCGCCGAGCAGCCAAATCTCGCCCACATCGCCATCCATCCGCGTCACAACGGCCATGCGGGGCTTGTCATCCATTGCCATCCAGCATTGCGCGCGCATGTCCGCGAGCATTGTGGCGACCTCATCCCAATCGTTCCCGCCGCGCTTGACGGCTGGGGCCAGTAATTCTCTTATCTCGTCGTTCACATATTCAGGCGGCACATAGCCAAAGATCATGGTATGGCCTCGCCAGCCCGTTTCCGCCGCCCGCCGCTCAGGATGTTGCCGCCCTTCGTGCCGCCCGTCTGTGCCGCGCCTGAAGGGTTTGTGACAGCCGTTCCAACCGTAACCGTGCCCGCCGCCGATATGGTCTGCGTGACCGATAGCGCGGGCGTCGTGATGGCCTGACTATGGTAGTTCGGCAGCCCGAAAGTTGTTATCCCGTCGCCCCCGTGCGTTGTGCCGATCTTCTCAAACAATTCCCGAAAGTCGATGATCTTGACCACTGACCCGTCGCACAACAGCAGCCCCGGCTCCGCGCTTTGCGTCGAGTAGAAATGAATCTCACCTACCCGCCAGTGCCCACCGTTCTGCGCGTTGAAGGCGTCCCTCGTGCGGCGGTTGAAGTCCTTCTGTGACTTGGCATAAGCGGGGAGTGCCGTGTCCTTTGTCGATCTTGGCGTGATGTAGGCGTAAAGGTTGGTTGTCACCTTCCGGCTCCAGCTTCCCCGATAAGTTCAAAGCCTTTTGCGTATGACCAAGTTTGCCCCGCCGCGATTGACCATGCGGGCCTCAAATACCGCCCAGAGACGCGGACAGGCATTTCCCCGCTTGTGACTAGGGCCGAGGCTGAAACGGTGCTTGGCGCGTCTCCCAGGCGCTGTTTTGCCCCTATTGAGCATGACACGCCGCCCGTTGCGTCAATATCCGGCCTGAGAAAGCGAATGTTGGCCCGTTTGCGTGGGAATATCTCCAAATCGTTGCAGGTGAACGTTGCAGCCATCGGTGTGCCGGAGAATGTGCCCATCGCAAACGAACTATTGAACACGTAGAGCCGGGGATCCCCTCCCTTGAACGACGGGTCATCCAGTGAGGGAAGCCCTACGCCGTCCAAGTCATCATCAGCCGCCCCGAATGTCGGGTCTTGGTCGTCAATCCCCAAGCCTTCCGTCACACCCGAAAAGATAATCGGCGCGGCATAGGTGATGGTTGTCCACTTCTGGAGAATCCAGTTGTAGCAGTAAATCTTGTCGCCCATTGACCACATCACGACGCGGTTCACGGGGTCAACAGCCGCCGACATGGAGTCCCAATCGCCGCCGTCGTAAAGCGACCCGAACGTGCGATCGATAATCTCGTTACCAATCGGCACCACTTCCGAGCCGGTCCACATCATGAACCCCTCGTCAGAGAGGAAGAAGCCCAAGATGCCCCATTGCGCAACGCTGTGGACCGTCACACAGCCGATGTTGGTTGAGACAACGTTAAACTCGAAGATCGCGTTCCCCGCAACGTAATCCATGCGGCGGATGCAATCGCGTTGCAGGATGATTCCGAACTCGCCTGATAGAATGCCGTTGATGCGCCCGCCATCGGGGAGAATCTGGTAATCCGACTGCTTCTGGCCAAACGTCCAATACTCGGCGTCGTTCGCGCCGGACCAGCCCATTTGATTGACATTGCCATTCAGACATGTGCCAACCAGAAAGTCCTTTACAACAGCAAGGCTTTCAAATGTCGGCGGCGAACCCCCGAGATTTGACACCGCAAACGACGCAAGGTCTATCTTGACCATTGGTGACGTGGCGTTTGTCGCAATGGCCACCCCGCCGAACTGTGCGAACCGCCACCGTGCACCACCAACAACGGAATAGCCCGATGCGATGCTTGTCCATGTTCCAGGCGCGGCCTTGTAAAGGTTCGTTTCCGTGCCCGCGATAATGCTTGACGAGCCGTCCGGCGCAACGAATGCCGCCGCCCCTTTTGGTTCGGTCGGGAGTGCCCCGTATGTGCCCGCAAACTGCCCTACAGGGCGATAACCGTCAGGGATGGCATAAACACCGTCAGCCGTTTGCAAAGTCTCGTCATTGAGCCTTGCGGGACGGTCAGGGGCGAGTGGCCCGAGTGGGATATACATCAGGCAAGCCAGCCCGCTGCCTGCAAGCGTGGCGCAACGGGTGACGCCCCCATGACACGCCGCGAATTTTCCGCCTCAAGCTGTGCAATTATTTCGTCAACCCGCGCCTTTATCAAAGGCAGGCGCTTGTCATTCCAGCCGTAAAACTCGGCCTGCATCAATGCCCCGAACAGATACAGGTCAGGGGCTTTCGTCATGAGCCAATTGGTTTGCGCGGTCTGCTGAAGCGCCGGGATCGACGCATAATAGGTCATTGTCATCGTGCCGCTTGAGGGTGTGGGCGTGATGAACAATTGACCATCCGCAATCGTGTAGAAATGCGGTTCATCAGGCCCATCCAATTGCAGGCTGAAGAAGTCCGACGCGGTAACAAACGACACGGTTGCATTGTCCACCGTAATGGAGCGCATTTCGAGAAAATCAGGCGGGAGCGTCGCCGCAGCAGCCACCAAAGCCGTGGCCCGCGTTTCCATGTCCATGACCCGCAAGCGGCGGTTAAATTCAGCCTCGGCAAGCGTGATGAATTCGGGAATGCGCGGCACGTAATCCGTGCGCGAAAGCCAGTTCCCAATCGCTGTTTCTAGGTCGTTGTAAGTGGCTAGGCTCATACCTTGCCCCCAGTCGGTGACAGCTTGCGGTTGTCGATGTCAGTTGCGAACCGGACCAGTTCAGCCGCGTATTCGGGGCGGCACAAATCCCAGAAGTTGGGGATGCCGCGCTCTTTCGCGTAGTTTTGCAGGACAACCACGGGAATGGATGCGATGTGCCAGCCAAATTCGGTCTTGCCAGCGGTCGCAGCGTGTTTTGCGGCTACGTCATCAACAACGGGTTCAACATCCGCAACGTGTTCGATTGTGAACGTCTCGTTCACCTCGTCAACGTCGAGATATTCGCTGATCCCGTCGATCTGATCGACCAGCCGACGCCCCATGTCAGGACTCCAGCGGGGTGATGTTGAACTTGGCCGCAGCGGTTTCCTGAATGTGCGCAAGGTGGGTAAACCCGTCCACACAAAGAATAACCTGTTCGTTCGGCGTCAGAAGAACGTCATTGGCCGTTGCCGTGCCACCGGAAAGCGAAGGGCGGACGTAGCATGTGGCAAGCGCCTGCAAGCGGACAAAGCGCGCCTTCTTGCCGTTTGCTGTGGTCGGGATAGCGGCAACAGCACTGGCCGCGCCGGTTGTGACCTGCAAGCCTGCCGCGTTGACGCTGATAAAGTCGAAACAATGAGCCATGATATGCTCCAAAAAAAAGGGGCCAGCCGTGAAGGCCAGCCCCAAGGAGGGAGGATCAGTTCCCGTTAGGTAAGATCGGCAACAATACCCGATGCGGCTTCGTTACGAGCCTCAAGGGTGTATTCCGTCAGGATCATTGCCTTCTCGGCGTCGCCGGTCTTGGCAAGGTCAACCGTCTGCATCGGGCGCAGCGTGGCAATCGCCCAATAATCCATGTCAAGGATATGAACTTCACGGTCAGTCGCCGTTGATGCACCGCGAGTGAAGCGCGACGGGATGAACTTCAACTGGCCGAAGTCGCTGATGTAAACATCAACCACCGCGAACAGCGTCTTGTCATCGGTCTTGTCGAACTTCGTAGCACCACCCGTAAAGGCGGATGCAACGCGCTTCTGCTTCGGCCCCATGAGCGCAACGGTCGGGTTACCGCCCTGCTGCCAGCAGTTTTGCATCCCGTCCTGCAACAGCGTTTCAGTGAAGGCGCGCTGTGTGCCATCCGTTGCCGCTGTGGAGGTCGTGCCATCCGCGCCGGTAGCGCCTCGGCTGTCGTTCGTGGCATACCAGCCACAAAGCGGGCGAAGCTGTGGAGCGGTCGTCGAGTTACCCGTAACAGGTGCCTGGTTTGAACACAGGACAAACTCGATGTCGCGCTTCAGTTCCTTCGACTTCTTCTGAAGCTGATAGACCATTTCAGACTTGCGGCCAGCCTTGTTCACCGCGTCCTGAGTGCCCGCAATGATGACTTCCTTGCGGGATACCTGCGTGCGGTTGCCCGCGCGAACGGTCGGGGTGACAGCGGCAAAGGCGACATCGTCACCCTGAAGCTGTGCGTTGGCCGCAGCCGCCGCAAGTGCGTCGGTCTGCCATTCGTGGAAAGTCGCGTTCGCCTTGGTCTTTGCAGCCATGGACTGGAACGGAACTTCAACCGGCGAGATGTTGTAAATCTGGTCGGTCAGGTCTTCCCGGTTACCAATAGCCGAGAAGGTGAGGAAGGTATTTGCAACAATTGTCATGATAATTACTCCGCGTCGAGTTGAGCCAAGACCCAATCGCGGCGATCCTGTTCGGATGCCGTAGGTCCGGGCTTTCTGGGTGCGCGCGGGGCTTCGGCAGCGCGTGGCGTCAGCGTTTGCTGAGGCTTTATCGCCGCCTTCTTGTTCACGACCGTTTCCTTGGCCCGCTGGTATTCATCCCAGCGTCGGGCCTTGTCGGCCAGTATCAAGGCAAGATGGTTGTTCGTCGTCGCTATTTCGTCGTCCGAGAAACCAGTCTTCTTGAGATAATCGACAATACCACTTGCAAAGCTGGTCAGCTTTTCAGGTTCGGCAAGTTCGGGAAGCGCCTTGACCAGAAGCTCGCGCTCCTGTCTCGATTCTTCCTCAAGCGCTTGCTGTTCCCTTTGGGCTTCCGCCTGCCTGATCTGGTCTATTTCGCCATAGGTCTGCTGAAGCGTGGCAACACGTTGTTCGTGCTGGGCCTTCAACGCTATGTAAGTCGCGGGATCGGTCTGGGCCAATGCGGTCCAGTCGATGTTGCGCGTCTGTGAAAGCACCGGATCAAGTGATTCAAAGAGTCGGGCTGCGTGTTCAAGTTTGTCCGCGTATTCGGTCGCCGCTGCACGTCGTGCTTCGGCAACTTCGGCAGTTTTCGCCTTGTAATCCTCGGTGCGGCTGTAGCCCTTGAGCAGTTCGTCAAGAGGGACTTCCACCTCTTCGCCACGAACCTTGACCTTGTATTTAGGCTGCTCTTCGGGGGTGCCTTCCTCGGTTGGCTCTTCCGCCTTTTGCGCATCTTCCTCGGTCGCGGGTGCTTCATCAGCGTCGCCACTTAGTTCAGGAGTATCGCTTTCAGGGTTATCCGGTTCATTCAGGAAGTTTTCGAGTGCGTCCGTCTCAACCGGGGTTTCAACGGGTGCCATCTCTGGCGTCGCCGTTTCATTTTCCATTTTTCACCTGTGATTGGAGCGCCACATTCTGGCCCCAGCCCCCCGCCTTGGTTTTGACCGTGCCAAACTCGCCAACACCCCAATCGGATGCCGCTTTGTTGGTCGTTTTCGCGGGTAGCAAATCCTATCTTGGCGCGCGGGCCGCTATGCTTGCTTCAATCAACTGATTGTCCACAACGCCCTGCAATGCGTCGCGAATGCGGTTGACCACCTTGACGGTTAGCCAACTGAACTCGCGCTGCGCCACATTGTCCGTTTTCGTCGCCTGCCACGCATCAATCGCGGCCTTTTCAATCTGTTCCAGGACCTCGCAAAGCAAAGGGTCCTCAATAAGCTGCTGCGCACGAATGGCGCGTTGCTCAGTATCCAACCGGCTCGCCTTCCATCATTGGCTCCATCGCCTCATATGACGGCTGTTCGGCCATCTCGTGCTGCTGTGTGTTGTCCATGCCGGGGCCGTCCAGTTCTGACATGTTGGCAATGCCAGCAATAATCAGATCCTTGTCCCGATTGATCTTGGCAATCTCGATGTCAGCCATTGCGTTAATCCGCGCCGCCTCGATCTTGGCCTGATAGTCCGCATTGACCTTTGCGTTCGGGTCTTCCTGTGGCGGCTGTTGTGGTTGTTCAGGCTGGTCTTGGTCTTCCGGTTCCCGATAGTAGTTATCAATGCCCTTCAGGCCCATTGCCTCAACCAGACGCTTCAGCTTGCCGTAAATCTCTGGATAACCAAGCAGCGGCCCAACCGGCCCACCCTGAAGTTGCAGGATTTGCGCGTCGATACCCAAAAGCATCTGCAATTCGCTGACCATCTTTTCACGGCTGCCAGTGCCAAGCCCGACCGTTACGGTCATGTCATATTCGGTTGACCATTCGCGCGGGTCCATCTCAACCCACTCATTGCGCAGGCGGATGACTTCCTTCTGGTCAGGATTCTTGCAAACCAGTTCCAGCATCTTGAGGAACAAGGGCTTGAGAAACTGTTCGGCATACTGGCGGGCAATCATCTCCATGCGTTGGCCTGCCGCCGCCATGATATTGCTGATTCCGGTTGCCGTCTTGTTCAGGCTGTCCGCGTCAAGCCCTTGGTTGTAGCGGGTCGATCCTGTGCGTTGCTCGCGCACCTGGTCGATGTATTCGATCATCTGAAACGACGCGCCCGCCGTGAATGGCGTTACAATCTCGCGCGTCATGCCGGGGGCCTTGACCCTGATTGCCCCGCCAACACGCGGCGTCAGCACATCGTCAATGTTGACCTGCCCCTCCACAATCTCGCGCATCGGGCGGTTGGACAGGTATAGGTTGTTCAGCGCCTCACGAAGTGCCGCCGTCTTGACCAACTGCAATTCGCGGGTCAGGTCATGGATGGACATGCCGACCAGCTTGTGCGGGATCGGGATAGGAGTCCAACACACATAAGGATGGTTATCTACAGGCTCGTCAAGCAGTATCTCGTCAGCGCCACCACCAAGGAACACCTTGCGCCATTCAAGCGCCCCTGTGCCCTCGTAATCGCACTTGATGTAACATTCAGCGACTTGCACCATCTTTGACAGGTCGGAATCCGTCGCCAGATTGGTCGGGTTCTCACCCTCAAAACGCTGTGTCCGTTCGGTGTTGTAACCGGGGTTGTCCGCGTCCGTAAGCTGGCGACACTTCTTTTCGTCAAGCCCCATTGCAATCAGGTCAGTAATCGAGCGGCGGCTTTCCTGCCCGAAGAACGAACCGGATTCCATCGACGCCAGATGACGCTCAAAGAGAAATTCGTCAGGCGGGACGCAGTAGACCGCAACGCGACCCTTCTCGCGCTTGCGGCGCACCTCAACGTCAATGCCTTCCATGCCCGGCGCGGCGGCGATAACCTCAACCGCTTCGTCCGACTGGATGGCTTCAAATTCCTGCTCACTCAGCCCGACGTAATTCTCGCGGGCCAGCTTTTCCTCGGTCTCGTAAACAACCTTACCGACGCCGATGCGAAACAACAACGCATCCTTCATCGACGTGTTGATAATCCCGTATCCGTCATTGCGGCGCGAGAACAGGAAGTTGATGTATTCACTCGCCTGCTTGGCGGGTTCTTCATCCTCCGGCTGGACGGGTTCAAAGCGAACCACCTCATCACCCGACACAAAGGGCTTGAGCAAGCCGGGAAGCATGCTTTCAACCGCTTCCATCGTATCGCGGCTGATGACCTGCGACATGCCGGGTTCGTCAACGCCATAAGCGGCGTGATTATCGCCTCGGTAAAAGGCAAGCGATTCACGCCGGTTCTTGGAATACTCGCTGTCAAGCTTGTTGACGGCGGCATCCTTGCGAGCCTTTATGAGCGCACGAAGCGCGTCAGGCTCCATCTTAGCCATTGCGTGGCTTGGCTTTCGTCACAACCGCATCAACGGGCGCAGGATGAACGCCGCGAACGAACGTGCCTGGACGGATTGCCTTTGACGCGGCCTCATCGCCGCTGTCAGCTTCAACCGTCACAACATCAATGCCACCCGGTCCCGCAACGTGAACTTCATATTTCATATTCTGCTGCCCTTGTATTTCAGTGGTTTGTTGAACGGGTCGTTCTCGATCTGCACCTGATGGCTGATAGCCATAAGCCCGAATGCGTCCGCGCCGTGGGATGCCCAATCGTGTTCGGGACCAAGGCCAATATTGCGGTGTTCATCTTTCTTTTCGTGATACCAGCCCAAGGCATCCCGTCCGCCCTGTGTCTTGGTCTCATTGAACCAAACCCTTGGGAATATGCGCCGCGCTGCCTCGATGCGCTTCATCGCCGCGCCCTTGCCTTGGTTCTCCACCGTTTTGGTCTGAAACCCTGCTGCCCTAATATGGTCCTCGAAACGGACCGCCGTGAATGCGTCAGCCCGCGCGCCGTCATGAGGCAGGACGCAAAGGGCCTTCCCGTAGCCGTTTGACCGCAACCATTCGAGATGCGTTCCTAACGGCTGGCCGACCGCCTCGTAATAATCCAGCACATGAATTTGTTGCCCGATGAATTGGACGATCCAGATACTTGTCGCGTCTCTTACACCTATGTCCCAGAATGCCTTGATCTCAATCAGCGGGTCTATGGACAGCGTTGTGATGCGGCGCTGCTCCTTGGCTTGGGCTAGATCGCGGGCGAAGTATGCCCCATCGGCAACACTGATATAACCGCCCTCCCAGATGTGGTCATATTGCTCCGGCTGCATTCTCATGCAGTCGAGACGCTCCTGCTCAAGTTCTGGTGTGAACCACGGATTGTCGCGCCAGTTTGCGTCCACAACCACAGCCCCGGTTGGCAACTCATCACCGGAAAACATGATGTCAACCGCATCGGACTTGGTATTGCGGTTATAACTCCACCACATTTGCGAACCCGGCGCACGCATGGTTGGACGCAGCAGGTTGATGCTTTTCATGGTGGCGGTGTGTGCTTCTTCCCACCATGCCCGCTTGTAACCCTCAAGCGACTTGATGCTGTCCGCCGTGTAGTTGTTCATCCCCTTGAAGATGATCAAACCATCACCCGGTGTTTGAATGCAGTCTTCATAAACCCTGAAGCCATCCGGCTCGCCAAGCCGATGCTCAATCAGTTTGTTTTCAAGCAGGCGCTTGGCCGACTGTGCCAGATCCTTTTGGACTTCACGAAGGCAGGCGGATAAAAGACCAGCGCCACCATTCTCGCCTGGCTCGGCTAGGCTGTCCTCAATCATCAAGCCGCCAAAGAAGTGAGACTTGCCCGATCCTCGCCCGCCTCTAGCTACCTTGTCGCGTGCAGGTGCAAGAAGTGGAACGAATACCCTAGCTGTCGGGATTTGCAGGATCGACAATCACCCGCTCCACCCGTTCAGTCTTGATATGCCCGCTGTGTTGCTGCTCCACCTTGTCCCGCCAATCATCCTTGAAGCGGTTTTTCATGTTAAAGATAAAGCTGGTCGCGTTGAATCCATCGTGCCCGCCGAATGTGGCAATGCGGCCCTGTTTTTCCCACCAGCCGCGCGAAAGTTGTTCGGCATCCTTTACGGCTTTCAAAAATTCTGGGTGCAACTCCTGCCAAGCCTCAAGCGTGTTATAAACAATATCAAGATCAAGCGCGATCTCAGCCTTGGATGCGCCTTCCTTGCCGAGCTTAATCACGCGGTCGCAGTATTCAGGCTTGTATTTGCTTGGTCTGCCTGCTGGCATGCTTCACCTTGTCTGGGTCCCTTACGGGGTCGCCAGCCTTTATTGGTGTGTGAATTAACCCCGTCTCTACGCGAGAACTGCCACATGGGGAGTGCAGAAAGCCCGCGAACCTTTCGGGTCAATGGGCTGCCGAGTGGCTTGAATCCGAAGAGCGTAAGCGGCGGTCGATAATTGACGAAAGGATGGAGGCTTCCCAAGCGGAACAAGCGGCACTCGCAAGACGAGCGGCTGATGCTGCGGAAGCCGCAGCTGCATCCGCAGCTACCCAAGCAGATGCGGCTGAAAAGGCCAACAACTTAGCCCAACAAGCCAACACGATTGCGACCGTTGCGCTGATAGCCGCTGTGATCGCAATTGCAGTTTCCATTATTTCAGCCTTTGTCGGCTAGATTTGGGCAT
>ERZ869921.924-NODE-924-length-14263-cov-6.730715_pt1 | contig 14263 bp, 21 predicted proteins | sample MGYA00579310_ERZ869921 | MGnify/ENA primary metagenome ERZ869921 (study PRJEB32216, sample SAMN09231816) | wastewater metagenome | place: USA: Maryland | collected 2016-06-21 | study: EMG produced TPA metagenomics assembly of the PRJNA472060 data set (Reclaimed...
AAGACGATGCGTATATTTATGAGGTCACACAAGGTGATATCCACACAGCAAACCAGAAAGCTGCTGGACTCGAAACACGTGCTCAAGCAAAGACGTTTATATATGCATTCCTCTATGGTGCAGGGGCTGCCAAGATCGGGAAAGTTGTTGGTGCTGGAGCGAAAGAAGGACAACGACTTATTGATTCTTTTCTGGCGAACACCCCGAAACTACGAGTCCTTAGGGAGACAGTGGATAAAATCCGCAAGTCGTCGGGAACGCTACCAGGTCTTGATGGACGTAGACTACACGTTAGGTCTGACCATGCAGCACTCAACACTCTTCTCCAAGGTGCGGGTGCGATTGTCATGAAGCAAGCCCTGGTGATCTTAGATGATCGCCTAAGCAAACTAGGTATTAATTATAAGTTCGTCGCTAATGTGCATGACGAATGGCAGATTGAAGTAGAAGAACCATACGCAGATATGGCAGGTAAGTTAGGAGTACAAGCTATTGAAGAAGCAGGTCGTGTATTAAAGATGCGATGTCCTCTCACTGGCGAGTACAGAGTTGGAAATTCATGGAAGGAAACACACTGATGGAAGAAATTAAACGAGCAGTACTGTCTCTCCTAAGACAAGGGAACGAAGTATCTCACATTCGGATACTGCTACGAGAGGCAGAGAAAGAATTAGGAGAAGCCCAGGAATATTTACAGGCGATTAAAGAAGCGGACTTTGCACCATGAGTGTGATGCAGGAGTTGCCTGAAGGTGTGAACGATTTAGTAATACTTGCTGAGCAGGACGGATATTTAATGGTGTACACTAGACTCCCAAACCCAGAGACCTTGGAGTTACTAGAGCGTACCATCATGATCCTACAAAACGAGGGCTTAGAAGAACACTTGACTAAGCACTAAAACTGTAGTATAATATTATATGTAGTTATTTATTAAGGAGAAATTAATGGATCAAGTTAAACCAGTACCAATCAAGGCAGATCTTTTTTGGGCTTCATTGAATGAGAAGAACAAGTACTCGGAGAAGTACCAAGTAGATCTTTGCAACCTATCTAAGGACGCTATCAAGACCTTGATGGACATGGGTATCAATGTAAAGAATGATTCGAACAAACCAGACCAAGGCTTCTTCGTCACTGCTAAGAGCAAGTTATATCCTATCCTCGCAGTGGATGAGAAGGGCAGCCCAATCAATGTAAAGATTGCTAACGGTTCTAAAGGTGTTGCTCTGATCAAACCGTATTCGTATAATATCGGTGGTAAGAAAGGTGTTGGAGTAGGTATCAGCAAGATCATCGTGAAAGATCTGATCGAGTACAAGCCTACTGGAGTTAACCTTGCGGACATCGAAGAAGAAGCTCTCTAATGCACTTTGCCCTGATTGATGGGGACATTCTAGTTTATCGCATTGGCTTTGCATCTGAGGAAGATGACCAGTCAATTGCGATGGCTAGGTGCGGTGAGTTTCTAGAGAACCTGATTCTCTTCAATGGCTTTGAAGACTACAAAGGATACTTAACAGGTGGTGGTAACTTCAGGCATGACGTAGCAGTAACTGCTCCATATAAAGGTAATCGCAAATCAGCTAAGCCTAAGCATTACGATATACTTCGACAGTATATGCAGCAGAGCTGGGGCTTTGAGATGATTGAAGGACAAGAAGCAGACGACGCTATCGGTATTGCAGCATACGCACTAGAACCTGGTGAGTATTGTATTTGTACGATTGATAAAGACTTGGATATGATCCGAGGAGATCACTTTAATTTTACTAAGGATCTACGGTACTTCATAACTGAGGAAGAAGGAATCAGGAATTTTTATAAACAGATTTTAACTGGTGATAGGGTAGACAATGTTGTTGGGATTAAAGGCATTGGAGCAGTTAAAGCGGAGAGAATACTTAAAGAATGCAAAGACGAAAACGAAATGTATCTTGCTGTCCTGGAAGCTTACAACGGAGACGAAGCAAGGGTGCTGGAGAACGGACAGTTGCTGTGGATAAGAAGGCAGCCAAACGAGATCTGGATACCACCAAAGTTATCTACATCGAGTGGGTCGACGCAGTTGCAGACTCAGGATGGGAAGACGAAGTCAAAGCGGAAATCCACCTCTGTCATACCATCGGCTTCTTAGTAAGTGAGACAGCCGACGCTTTATGTATTGCATCGACAGTGTCTAAGGAAGATAGTAACGCTAGAATGCATATACCAAAGGCATGGATTAAGAAACGAAAGGTAATTAAAGTTGAAACCCCAGTCAGCAAAAGCAAAAGGAAGAAAGTTACAGCAATGGGTGAGAGACCAGATACTCCAACGATTCCCTACGCTGAGCACTGATGATGTCAGAAGCACAAGCATGGGAGCGAGTGGAGAAGATGTACAGCTTAGCTCACAAGCTCGTAGTCTTTTTCCTTTTCAGATTGAGTGCAAGAATCGTAAAGCTATTGCAGTCTTTAAAGATTATGAGCAGGCTCAGACGCATGGACTAGTCGAGCCGTTAGTAATCCTGAAGCAGAATAATAGTAAACCACTTGCATTAGTAGATGCTGAATACTTTTTTGATTTATTAAAGGATAAACATGGAGCAAGATCTAGACAGAATTAATCGATATTCTTTTGAGTTTATCGAAGGTGGGGAAGTGGATGCTAAGTATGGTTTTCCATTCAATAAAGAACTTAGGCATGAGTTTCAGATCCCAGCATCACAGTCTTGGGATTATGTAATGCGAGAGTTCATTAGCTTTTTATCAAACATCTATGGTTATGAAATTAAAATAGAAGGATACAATGACGACCCACTTGATAATACCCGACTGCCAGATCAAACCTGGTCATGATTATAGTTATTTAAGATCGATCGGAAACTACATTGTTAAGAAACGTCCTGATGTTATTATTAATATTGGCGACTTTGCGGACATGCCTTCATTATCAAGCTACGATAAAGGAAAGAAATCGTTTGAAGGACGACGATATAAGCATGATGTCGCTGCTGTTCACCAAGCAATGGACGTCTTATTGAAACCACTGCGTGACTTACAAGCAAGACAGCGGAGGAATAAAGATAAGGTGTACAAACCTAGGATGGTGTTAACAATTGGTAACCACGAGCACCGTATTAATCGTGCAGTTGAAAACGATTCGATGTTAGATGGTACAATATCTATTGAGGACTTGAAGTATGCTGAAGCTGGTTGGGAAGTTATTCCGTTTGAGCAGCCTATCATTATTGATGGTGTTCTATATTCCCATTATGTTACTGCAGGAGCTCTTAATCGTCCTGTCGGCTCAGCAGCAGCGATTATCTCCAAGAAACATCAGTCGTGTGTGGTGGGGCATCAACAAGGCAGACAAGTTGCTTACGCTACTAGAGCAGATGGGAAGACGCTTACAGCGATAATTGCAGGGAGTTGTTATGAGCACGATGAGGATTACTTGGGAGCACAAGGTAACAACTACTGGCGAGGTATTGTGGTCTTACACGAAGTTCGTGATGGTTGCTTCGATGAGATGTTTGTTTCCTTAGACTTTTTAAAGAAGAGGTATTTATGATTTACGCAACACCAACAACCGTAGTGCCTGTTCCTAATGAGAAAGAACTCACACTAGAGGAATACTTTCGTAGGCTGCAGATAGAAGAACCAGAGTTAGACTCCTACATTCCTGAGATAGATGAACCACGAGCTAAGCAAGTCGGTGGTAAACACTATCACAAAGGTAATGGGATTCAGCCTTGGGATATTATCGAAGCCTGGGAGCTTGACTTCTGGGAGGGAAATGTGGTAAAATATATACTTCGTTGGAAACATAAAGACGGAGTACAAGACTTAGAGAAAGCGAGGCATTATCTTGACTACATCATTAACAAAGCTACTACTACAAGGGACTGAGGGAATGAAGAAACCATCAAAGAAAATTAACTTTAATAAGTTTTATCCAGAAGACAACGGCTTTATCAATGTCTCTGGCAGCTTCACTGAAAAGGATGACTGGCAAGTAAACCTTACCATCCAAGCAGACACCAAGAATGTAGTCGACTTCTGGATCAGCGATTGGAATCACAAGGATGCAGTTGCTCAATTGAAAGCAATTCAGGAAGCTGCTCAGAAAACTATTGACTTCGTAACGACATGCTTGGCACAACCTGCTAAGGCTGCTGCGATTAACGCTGCTAAGCGAGCGAAGAAAAAGTAATATGAATCGTACTCTTACACTGCCAGAGTTAAAAGAACGGTTGAAGAGTTTAGATGAGGTAATACTTCTGGAGCTACTCGACATAGCTTCAGAAGACTTAGTCGAAACATTTAGCGATACGATAGAAAACAATTACAGTAGACTTTTAAAAGAAGTAGACTGGGATGAGACGGAATGATACCAAAAGATAAACAAGTTAACTTCTACGCAATACCAGATCAGAGAGCTGCTGATCCTGCTTATAAGTATGGTATGGATTTAATTAAGCAAGGTGAGTGGGAGTATGGTTTTTACTTGCATGAGTTACGCTCATTACCAGATCTTAGGTATCCTCAAGGAGTGAAGTCTGACTTCGTTAAAACTCCTGTATGGATTCCAGGGATGAAATGTGCAGGTAAGAACGCTATCGTGTGGTCTGAAGCAGGGTGGGGAGACATGCTGCAGTTCAGTCGCTTTATCCCGCTGCTCAAGGATGCTGGTCTCAAGTCGGTTAAGTTGTTGTTCCCTAGTGCTATTAATCGAATGCTAAAACGATTACCAAACCATGACGGATTCTTCTCACCTAAGGAGTCTTTCCCTGGTGCAGTTAAGATTAAAGTGATGTCGCTGCCTTACTTCTTAATGGAGCATAAGATTATTCCTACTCATCCTGTTGAGAAGATCTATGGCAGTGAAGGTATCTTTCGTAATCCTGAAATTGTAAAGCCGAGTAGAGAGAAGCCATTGATTGGTTACTGCTACACGACAATGAACAATAGCTGGAATATGCAAATGAAGCAGATGCCTAAGGAACTGATGGATAACTTTATCAAACAACATCCTGAGTTTGATTGGGTGTCGTTACAGCAAAACGAAGGCTTTATTACTTCAGATAAATGGAGCGATACTGCTGATCAGATTCAAACATTGGATGGAGTTATCTCAGTGGACTCAGCGATAGCTCACTGTGCAGGATCTGTTGGTGTACCTGTAGCAAATCTTATTGGTCAAGAAAGACTAGCATGCTGGAGATGGTATCCTAAGGGTGAGAAAACACACTGGTATGATAGCATGAAGACTGTTTGGTTTGATACTTGGACAGAAGGGTTGGAAGAAGCATTGAAGCACTTTAAAGTTACTAATAAAAAGAAACAAAGTAAAACAAAGAAAGAGGTAGCATGACAGAATTTAACACACCGTTTAGTACCGTAGGATACATCACCTACAAAAGAACTTATGCTCGTCGATTAAACGAAGCAGATCCGAATAGCCCTACTGAGGAGTTTGAGGATACAGTGAATCGTGTCGTCGCAGCAGCAAACAATCAGTTGAACTGTAACTTTACAGAAGCTGAGAAAAAACGCTTGAAGAAGTACTTGATGGAATTGAAAGGCACTGTAGCTGGACGATTCCTTTGGCAGATGGGAACTGAAACGGTAGGTCGCTTAGGTCTTGCTAGTCTACAGAACTGTGCGTTCACTGTCGTAGATCAACCAGTCCGTCCGTTCACATGGGCAATGGATCTGTTGATGCTAGGTTCAGGAGTAGGCTACAACATCCAGCGTGAGCATGTGTCTAAGCTTCCTCCAGTTAACGAAAGCTTCAAGACTCCTACACGATTGGACACAGCAGATGCAGACTTCATCGTGCCTGACTCTCGTGAAGGGTGGGTTAAGCTACTCGGTAAGACACTGAAGGCAGCCTTCTTAGCTAACACTGCTACGACCTTTACTTATTCAACGAAGTTAGTTCGTGGTAAGGGTTCTCCTATCAAGGGCTTTGGTGGCACTGCTTCGGGTGCTGAAGATTTATGTTGGGGTATTGAGAAGATCGGAGAGATCCTAGAGAAACGAGCTGGTCGTCAGCTACGCTCTATCGATTGCCTCGACATCATGAACATTATCGGTGCAATTGTAGTAGCAGGTAATGTAAGACGCTCTGCTCAGATTGCTATTGGTGATCCTGATGATGTTGAATACTTGCTGGCTAAACGGTGGGACATGGGTAACATCCCTTCGTGGAGAGCTATGTCTAATAACAGCGTAGTATGTAACGACTTCAAAGATCTCCATGAGTATTTCTGGGATGGGTATGAAGGCAAGGGCGAGCCTTATGGTTTAATTAACCTGAAGCTCAGCAGGAAGATTGGAAGACTGGGAGAGACTCAGTATCCAGATCCTAAGGTGATGGGTTACAATCCTTGTGCTGAGCAGTCCTTAGCTCCGTATGAGACTTGTTGTTTGGCTGAGATATATCTGCCTAATGTGTCGAGTAAGTCCGAGTTCATCGACATCTGCAAGCTGTTATATCGTATCAACAAACACAGTCTAGCTTTACCCTGCCATCTCGAAGAGACTGCAGATATTGTACATAGTAATATGCGGATGGGCATCGGAGTCACTGGTGTCTTGCAAGCAAGTGATGACCAACGTAGCTGGTTGTCGGAAGCTTACACAGAATTACGAGCTTTCGATAAGGAGTATAGTGCTAAGCATGGCTTCCCAGAGTCAGTAAAACTTACCACTGTTAAACCTTCAGGTACATTGTCGTTACTTCCAGGTGTAACTTCTGGTTGCCATCCTGCGTATTCTCGGTACATGATTCGTAGGATTCGTATTGCAGCAGACCACGCTCTCGTACAAGTCTGTCGTGATCACGGCTATCCTGTGGAGTATCAGCGTAACTTTGATGGTAGTGAAGATCACAGTACGATGGTAGTTAGCTTCCCATTCTGCTATCCAGAGGGAACAAAGTTAGCTGCTGAAATGACTGCGATTGATCAGTTGGAAGTTGTGAAGTGGTTGCAAGCTCATTGGTCAGACAATAGTGTTTCCTGTACAGTGTATTATCGTAAGGAAGAACTACCTGAGATCAAGAAGTACCTTGCTAAGAACTATAAGAACAATCATAAGTCCTTGTCGTTCTTGCTACACAATGAGCATGGATTCCACCAAGCACCATTGGAGGAGATCACGAAGGAGCAGTATGAAGAACTAGTTGCTAAGACTCGTTTGATTACTAAGATTGATGAAGCAAGCTTTGATGGAGGGGATGAGTGTGCCAGTGGTGCATGTCCAGTTAAATGAAGATTGAACTGCTATGCTTGACTGAGAATGAGGATGGGTCTGCTGATATGGAAGTAGAACTAGACGAAGAAGCTAAGACTCTTCTCATTCAGGTTGGCTTAGAAACCCTGCTCCTCAGAGCAATAGATAAATATAAGGAATCAGAATGAGTATTGAACTATCTTTTCTTACTGGATTTATGGTAGGCTTTGAATATATCGATGAATACGATGATTGTCGACATCTTATTCTAGACGTAGGAATATTCAGGCTACTATTTTCCTTCGAGCGTTAACTTAAGAGCCCTCTTCGGAGGGCTTTTTTATTTTTGGATTAGAGCTATCTCAGCCTCTCTCCTACGAACAAGCCCAGGAAGCACCCTACCAGCCCCTCTAACCCACTTTCTCAGCTCGGTAATAGTACCCCCTATATCCCCTGCTTCGACTCGTTTACGGAGCGTTGAAGCCCTATAGCGACCCACTCCTAAGTTGTAAGCAAAGTCAGTAATAGCTGCTAATAAGTTAGTGTTCGCTAACAAGATAGGCGAAGCTCGTAGAACTCCAGCCATGTAGTTATGTTCTAGCTCAGATAGTAGCCATTGATTAGCAGTTTCTCTGGAGATCGGAGAGTCCTGCATGGTAACCTTTGTACCGTCAGGCTTATATACTGTGCCATAGCCTATAGTAGGATACCCTGCTGGGCAGATGTATGGCTTGCTGGAGAATCCCTCAAAGTGTCTGCAAAGTTCAGCAGCTAACTCTAAGGCTTTACTTATGTTTTGCATCCCAGACACGACCAACAAACCAGAAGGTTAGAATCATGCTTAGAATAGCCATGTCATCAATAGTCCACGAGGAGATCAGGACTTCTTTCCAGTTACCGTTCTGATCGTATGCTTCAATCATAGACACAATCTTAACAGCACTGTAGAGGATGACAAACCAGTAGGTAACTAAGGGACGAACCAACGCAGAGATCGCTGCTACGAACTTACCAGCGGCTCTGGATGTCTCTCCTTGCTCCTTCAATGCTACGCTCATTGCATCGAGTTCTGCCTGAGATAAAGCCACCTCAGCTTGACGAATATGAATCTCGCCTTTAACTCTAGCGAACTCCATCTCTCTATCGAGCATAGCTAGTTCATGCTGTCTTTCATTTTTCTTATCCCAGAGTTTCATAACTTCTGGAACAATACGGAACACTCCTCCGAGTAGACTGCCTAATAATGTCTCAATCATTTCTCTCTCCTACGACGCTCTTCTCTTTGAGCTTCAATACGATCTAACTCTTGAGTATACTTTTCTAAAGCATTCTCAGCATCAATCATTTCTCTAGTCTTTTCTTTGACAGCAGCTCTCTTTAGAAAGCCTTTTAAAGCTGCAATATCACGCTTGATTGTCTGAGCTTGCTGAGCACTTACATCATCAAAGACAATATCATAGATACGGATACCAGTTAAGTATTGTGCTTCACGCTGCTCCTCAGGTAAATCAACACGAGACTCACGAGGAGTAAATCCCAACAGTCCAGGAGTAGTCACCACTTCCTTAGTTACTGGGTCTACTGAGCGTGTACCAAACACACCACCTGGGTTAGCTCTATCAATCTCGTTAAGCATAACGATGTTGGATAAAGCCTTAGCTAAATGCACAGGCATCTTGACACCAAGCATGTCAGCAGTCTGTCCCTTAAACTCCTCAATTGTCTTACGACGGAAGAAGTCATAGTTAGATAGATACTCGATAGGTGCTTTGAGCAGAGGAGACACACCGCCAAGAGCTGTGGAAATTGTCCTAGAAAGCTTACCTTTCTCAATCTTGTCTGGAGTTGTCTCAGTATCTAGCCACTTAGTAAATGTAGCAAGATCAGCAAAAGGAATTAGGTTAGCCAATGTCACAGCCTTAGCAGTTCCTGGTAGAGCAGGTTCTCCTAAGAACTTCTCAGCACCGTAGATTGGTAGAGCTTCTCTGATATAGCTAGGGACATCTTCTAAGTCTGGTACTTCTGTCTCAAACTGGATGTTCTCTCTTGCTAAGTTAATCTTATTGACCTTGTCTGGATGACGAACAATAGACTCTAACTGCAGAGGTAAGTTCTTACGAGACCATGTATAGAATGGCATTAGACGCTTCAGAGTGCTACGCTCGAATGGACTCAGATCACCGTAGTCGAAGAGATACTTACGCACTTGCGAAGCAGCCTCATCAAAGTTCTTACCCTTGTTCAGCGAGTCGATGAAGAGAGCAATACGAGCGTTGTCTTCGATAGTCTGTCCTACTTTAAAACCACCACGCAAGATAGGATTACGAGTAGACAATGTGAAAGGATTAGATGAACCGCCCTTCAGAACATCTTCTACAGTACGTACAATATCGCCTGAGTATTGACCTTCTCCGAACACACCACGAGTAGCCATTGCATCGTAGAGTTCATCTACTTTGTAACCAGCAATTGTACCATTCATGTTGTTCTTAGCAAGCTTAACCTGGAAAGCAGCAGCATCAGCGTATGGCTTAGGAGTTGTCACACCAGCAAGGTAGTTATTCCACAAGTTACCGACAGTGTTCTTAGCGTGGTATGCAGGACGAGCACCTAGAGACCACATCTTCCACCAGTTCTGAGCACCGTCATATACTTTTAAGAACTTGTTGATCTCTTCGTTGCTGGTAAGTACCTGATATGAACGGTTTAGACGCTGAGCTACTTCAGGAGGAAACTTAATACCAGGAATCTCTGGGACTGTAACGTAGGTAGACGGAGCATTCTCAGCACGAACTCCTAATTCAGCAGCATCATTTAAGAACTTTCTTCCTGCGATAGCCTGAGCAGCATTGAACTCAGCGTATCCTGCTAAGATTGCTGGATCATCTTGGAAGAACTTGGTTGTGCCGTATAGATTCTTAGAGTTGATCTCCTTAACAGTACCTTCAATCTCACGAGAGATAGCCTGAGGAGTCTTAGCAGAAGGACGTAGACCAAAGAAGTTCTTAGCTCCTTCGCCTTTGAGGAGATCATCTGCTTCTTTCGTTAAGACGTGAGGCATGTAAGTCTCGCCCAAGTCCCCGATGTCTACACCAGCAGCTCTTTGTTGCTCAAGTAACTCACGATTACGAGCTACGATTCTGCTCTCGATAGCACCTACTACGTCATCTGATAGATTACCAGTCTCGATGTCTTGTACAATCTTAGCTTTTAGTTCGTTGACTGGAACACCAGTCTGCTTAGACAATGCCTTGATCTGATTCTCAAGAGCTTTAGCGTTCTGAACTCCTTCGATCCGTGCTTTATCCTTAAGATAACGGTAGTTGTTGAAGAGCTCTTGAGCTTTTGCTACGTCACCAGTATTGATATTAAACGCTCTGAACAATTCGTTATCTGCTAAGCGTGAAGTAATACCAACAGAACCGTCTACCGTCTTAGCAGCAGACTTGACGGTATTGAAGAATGGCTGTACAGTTCCTGCTTTGAGAGGATCAATGATGACATCGCCCATAAATCCTAACAACATAGACTTAACTGGGTTATTCCGACGGAACTCCTCAGGCAATGCTTCTTGGAATGTAGCTTTCTCTTGTCCTGTTAAGCCTCGAATACCAGCTTGCTGTGCATCTCGCAAGTTCTTATCAGAAAGGATCTCCCAGATCGGAGCACCATTCTTAAACTCAGGAGTTTGACCAATAGCTTTGAGGTATGTAGCAGTGGCTTGGAAGGGACGGCTAAGGATTTCAATAGAATCGAGGAGGAAGTTGCCAGTAGTTTTACCTGCTTTTTGTACATCCTCAGGCAAAGCATTGTAGCCAGCCTTGAAGATGCTTCCTACTTTACTAGCTACTTCTTTGACTGGATCAGGGATAGCCTGAGCAATTTTATTAATAGCAGCTTTGTTGGTTTCTGCTACTAATGGATCTGCAATGATAGCTTGCTTAGCTGCAGGATTGTATTGTTGCTGAGCATACGCAATAGCTTGCTGCTCAGTTGCACCTTCAGGAGCATTGACTTCTATTACAGCACCGTCGGGAGCTGTTACTTTAAAAACAGGCATTGAAACTCCTTATTTCTTAGGAGGTTGAACCACAGTCGCAGACCACCCGCCAGTACCGCCAGCACGAGGAGCAGCAGGTGCGGGAGGAGGAGCTCCAACAGCAGACGTAGGAGTGATTGTTACATTAGCTCTTCCAGCCCAAGGCTCACGCAGTGCAAGTCTTTGAGAATTTACTAACTCAGTGTTAGCTAGATTCGCACCACGAAGAGGTTTTGTAGGATCTAAACCAGCAGCTCTAAATAAAGCAATTGCAGACTCACGCTCAGCATTCCAGCGTTGACCAGCATCGAAGTTATCGTTAGCGATCTTGTTGAGTTCTGCTTTATTTTTCTTGATTTGCCCTTGAATATCTTCAATACGGAGAAGACGAATATCTTGCTCAGCTTTTTCTTTCTTAGCTTCTTTATCTGCAATACGATATAACGAATTAGCTCGTAGAAAATCAGGGTCGTTTGTCAATCCAAACTTCTTAGCAAAAGAAGCTAACTCCTCAGCAGTCTGGGGGACAGGAACTTCTTCTTCACTCCATCCCTTAGAAGTAGCTTTTCTAAGAATGTTTACTTTTAATGGATCGATGTATACGCTTACTGATTCAGGATCTTCTCTTACAGCTTTCTGAGCAGCAGAAAATACAGAAGTTTCTTTTTCTTTAAACTTAATGAACTCTGCTTGAGCAGCAGCTTTAGCGTCTGCATACTGAGGAGGTAAGGCATCAGCAACAGCTTTGTAATACTCAGCAGTACCTACTTGATATTGTGTACCAATGTCATTCAATACTTTAGTAATATCAGCGATCTTTCTATCTGTCTGAGTTTGATTTAATCCCAGAGCAGTTCCTCCGATCTGAGCTAAAGCAAGTCCCATCTTCTCATAAGGAGAACCAGCCTGAGCATACATATTAGTCCACATCTTTTGCTGGTTAAGAGCATACTCAGCAGGATCAACTCCAAATAAACTTTGTGCAAACGGTCTTGTAGCCATGATTATCCTTTAATTAACCAAACATCGAGCCAGTACCACGACGGCTTTGTCCGTAAATACTTGCACCGCCTTGCATTAAGCCACTCCAGAAGCCAGCATTTGCAGCATTTGCTGCAGCAGTTGCACCGTATTGTGTCTGAGCTCCTTGGATTTGACCACCAGTAAATAACTGTGAAGCTTGTGATGCACCTGGTTGAGCAGCTTGACCAAGTTGAATACCTAATTGGTAAGGCATCTGAGCCATCTGCTCCACTTGACCAGATACACCTAATGCTCCTAACAACGGCTGGTAAGCTTGTGCTAAGGTCTGGTATTGTGTGCCTAGCAGGTTAGCACCAGTGCCGAATAGACCAGTGCCAAAGGCAATACGCTGTTGTGCTGCTTGATCAGCTTCTGCAGCTAACTGTAGATCTTGTGCAGCTTGAGCATTAAACAATGCTTGTAGTTCAGGAGACGCAGGAGCACGACCTGTACCAGTTTGAACTCCTAAGCCACCACGACCAGTAGCAAACAAACGATTACGAACACTAGACAATTGTTGTTCACGCATAGGCTGGAGCAGAGCCTGACGCTGAGAAATGTAATCTTGAGCAGCTTGCTCAGGAGTTGCAGCTAAGTAGCCTTCTCCAAGCTGAAATAACCGCTGGGACGCAGGAGCTAATGGGCTTAGACCTTGACCAGCAGTTTCAGCATAAGACAAAGCAGGGCTAAACGCTCCAAACAATCTGTCTTGCAGAGCAGCTAACTCAGGAGCTGCAGTATAACCAGCAGACGAGATATAAGGAATACCTGTAGCAGGATCTATCTCACGAGTAAACTGGGACGTACCAAACCGAGTAGTCATTCCTACTGGTCTGAACGCAGCAGCAGCAGCTCCTTCACGAGACGCTTGACGCATCTGGTTAGCAGCGTCTATACCAGCCTGTCTAGTGCTGTTAGCCCCTGTAAATACATTAGCAATACTACTAACTACTCCGCCCATTATTTGCTCCTAGAATAAATATCGTATTTCACGTTATTAAATACTACTTTATCAAATTTCTTCCATCCTGTTACTTCTCCAAACTTTGCAAGCTTTGTATTAGTTTCAGCTACTAATGCTACTAATGGAACATTTACTAAATACTGTAATAAATCTAAATCTTCTAAATACTTTTGTTTAACTTCTGGTGTCCATCTGTGTACATCTGAATGAAACCACAACATACTTTCAAATAACTCTAAAGACATCGTATAGTCTTCTCTTAAGACTACAGGTACTTTCATCTTAGGTCTTCATGATAAATGCCAACGCATAGTACGGAGGCAAGTTTTGATTCGTGCCACTTGAACCTTCTGTGCTAAGCGATGTTGCTACTGTAATGCCTGTTTGAGCAGATTGTGTATTAACATTGATACCTAAATTACTACCGCCTTGTGATGCTGCGGTAGGAGTGCCTTGGCTAAACACAGCAGCGTTACCCATAGAGTGAACGTGACCGTTATCTGTTACAGAAGAAGTTGCTGTGTGCGTGTGGCTCACAACAATAGCATCTTTTGTACCGCCAGTTAAGGTGTTTCCACCAGTAACTGTAGTGTTAGCTACACCAGCATTGTCACTATGTGCACCAATAATAAAACGATTACGAAGATCTGGAGTACCGTTAGAACCATTACAAAGTGCCCACCCTGTAGGAATAGCAGCAATCGTTCCAGACCACATAATAATACCGCCAACAGGAAACACAGCAGCGGCAGCAGCAGCAGCAAACGCAGTAGTTGCTATTTGAGTTGTGTTTGTTCCTACAATAGCCGTAGGAGCTGTAGGAGTACCTGTTAGTGCAGGACTATTTAAGTCAGCTTTAGAAGAAATAGCGGAAGCTACCGCAGTTAACTCGGTATCAATCTCAGCACCTTTGACAATCTTACCTGCATTACCAGAAGGTAGGCTATCTTTAGCTGTAAAATTAGTTGCCTTTACATAATTTGCCATGTTATATCCTTAGACTAAAGTCTTTCCT
>ERZ869921.925-NODE-925-length-14257-cov-62.427757_pt1 | contig 14257 bp, 19 predicted proteins | sample MGYA00579310_ERZ869921 | MGnify/ENA primary metagenome ERZ869921 (study PRJEB32216, sample SAMN09231816) | wastewater metagenome | place: USA: Maryland | collected 2016-06-21 | study: EMG produced TPA metagenomics assembly of the PRJNA472060 data set (Reclaimed...
TCTTCATCTTCACGATGTCCATCTCTTCGGGCAGTCTATCTTGACGTGAGAAGTTACACCGCTTACAGGCTGCGACTAGGTTATCTGGATCATCTGAACCGCCTCTAGCTACTGGAATAACGTGGTCGCACGTCGTAGCTTCTTGGCCACACCAAAAGCAAGTCCAGCCATCACGATTCAAGATCCGAAGCCGAAGCTTCTTCCATTGTGTCGAGTTACTCTTACGCTGAGAATGTAGTGTCACTTAGTAATAACCCTTCTGTTCATGAAATGCCCACGCTTTACAGTTCGTACCATAACGCGTTAAGACATAGCGGAGCGTCGCGTCTATCTGTCTGAATGGATCGAGATCTTTGTAATGCTTAGATCTCATTTGTCCTAGTCCGTAATGGCTTCCGTTCTTAGCTGTGTAAGACCATCTGGATTCTTTAGTAATGATTCTGTTAAAGCACTGGAACTCTTTATAATCAAGAATCCTTGAATGTGCATAGAGTTTAAGATGATCTACTGAATAGTTTGTAGCTGTTGCTTCTGTAATGCTCGTTATTGAAAGCGTTGCCGTTAAGGCAATAGCCGCCCCTAAACCTATCTTTCGCTCTAGCGAGCTACCCGCGTAAGCGGCTCGCTTCAAGCGAAGAGATAGTAGCGCGCATGTCAAGTAAGGAGCGTAATCTTGGGAGTGTCCCACAGCTTTACTAACACTGTGGATAAACCCTGTGGATAACTTCATGGCTTACCGCCCCAGCCGTTACCCTTAAACACAATCCCACCTAACGAGTAAACCCGCTTCATGGGAATAGTGCAGCTCTCACAGTAAGGATCTCTAGCTAGTGTGTCCTCGATCGATCGCTGGACTTCTATCTGCTTCGAGCAGACTTCACACCTAAACTCATAAGTCGCCATCTGGATCTCCTATCAAGGCCACTGTCATAGTCGAGCAGACACAGCACTGAATCGTCTTAATGTGATCTGGAAGATTATCTGTAATTACTCGGACGAGCTGCTTAGTTACCTTCTTGCAGACTTGGCACTTATAAAGTAGCTGTTCCATAGTTGCTCCCTTTTAGATTCTCGATCGGCTGTAAGTTCTGCTGGGTTATCCACCATGTAGGCTGCTTCGAGTTACGGTATTTAGGACGCTTGGCCATGGCTACAGGAATCCAGCCAGCTAGTCGATAATTAGGCGATGATCCAGTGACCAGAACGGCCACGTCACTATTACGATCGTTCTCGTAGACTATGAGCTGACCAGTGTCATAACGCGTCCACTTTACTTCGATGAAGCTTCCGACGTCTGCCGTTTCCTTAAACTTAGAAGCTCTCGGATCGAACCCGATAAAGCCTAAGAATCTGGCAACTAAGATCTCGGCAACTATGGACTCGGCTACCTGAGCGACGTATTCGTGAAAGTTGAGCCGCTTGTCGTAACGCGTCTTATCGTCTGGCTGTCCGTAGACCTGAGCTATTCGTTCAAGTGCGACAGTGTGAGCTAAAACCTTATCTTCGATCGTAGGCGTAGCCTTCACCGACATAACCCGCAGAGCCAGATTAACTTCTCTCCGCCTTGGCCTTTCGTATAACCGAACTTATCGAACTTTACAAGCTTCTCGCAGCTGTCGCACTGCTCGATCTGATACTCGGCTATTACTTCGCCATTCTGAAACAGCTTAGCTTTCATCTCCTGCGGATAAAGAATCTCCATGTAATCGCTCATCTTTAGACCTGTGGCTTCCACTTACCATCGCTGGCTAATACGTACCAAGCGGGCGCGCACTGCGTTGCCTCAGTGCGTTCTGTGCAGAAGTAGCCGCCCCAGTTCTTAGGCGCACCTTCGTGGGCTTGCTTCCAGATTCGATGTCCATGGTTGCACTGTGGAGCTTCTGCCACTAGCTCTCCGCCTAGCTGCTTCTTAATCTCGTCCATCGATGATCCAAGGCTAGGAATGCCGCTCTGCTCTGCTTCTTCGGCTGTCTTATAGCTTGGCACTTCGCCGAACTTCTGAGTCCAAGGATCGTAATCGTCGGCTGTGGCATTAGCTACCTTCGCGCTGATTGTCTCGACCTTCTCCATGTCCTGACGAGTCGGACGCTTGTCCGCTCCAAGTAGTAGACCGATGGCGCGGCCTATCGCGCTCGTGACCGTATCTTCTACGAAGAACTTTTTCATGTTGACGTTATAAGTCGCCACGTTACCGAATGCGTAATCTGTAGCTGATGGATAGAGATCTTCGTACTCGCGAAAGATCTGGGCTTGGATAAGGACGTAACCCTTTTCGGCGTTGAAGTCCACGATGTTCGTCTGGACTCTAGCTGTAGGGTGTGTAACCCACAGTCTGGCAATTCTGGCGGCGACGTCCTCATAGTTATCTAGGAAGCTCATTAGCGCACTTCCTTAGCTGCGTGACGTGATACAGCTCGACCGCGCTTGAAGCCTTCGCGCTGGCCTTCTTTATAACCTACTGAATAACTCATCGCTGCCCATAAGATCGCAGCTATTCCCATAGCTACGACGATTCCTAACTCGTTCATAATTGCTCCCGATACTGGGAGCGACGTTCGCGCTCCCTAAGTAAAGAGTGAAGTAAGAACGCGCATAGGTCAAGATTCCCGCGTGGCTGTCGGCGTGTCGACTGGCGGTTTCGGCTTGGACTTTAATCCGTTGCCCGCTAATACTCCGCCCAGTGATCCAGTTAAGAAGATCGATAAAGTCTTTAATAAGTCGATGAATGCCGCGTCGTTAGGAGCTTGCGCTCCGATCGGCTGAGTTACGAAGATAAGCGCGTAAGTAATTCCCAGCGTTACGATCAAGAAGACGAACGCTAAAGTCGCGCCGATGATAAGGATTAGTTGGGCGTGAATGTCCTCTGGAGTTCGACGTCGTTCTGGTCTATGGAGCTTCTTCTCCAAGGACGTCTGAAGTGCAAGTTCCAGTAGGGACGCACTGCGGTGGCTTGCATTCTGGCTTTTCCCAGTTCGCGTAATCTTGGCACTCATAACGAATCCAGCCCTGATAACCGCACGCGGTAAGTCCGACCGAAAGGACTAAGGCCAGACCTACCGCGATAGGTTTCCGAGTCACTTCCCCGATAACCCGAAAGCTGAATCTTTAGGATTAAGCCAGCGTAGGATAACAGGCAGAACGGCGGCAAGGCCCGCCATACCGATCGCCTTCGGATCTGTAACTCCAGCTAAATAAACCGCAATAGACGCAGCCAAGAAGCTACGCGCCCAGCTTGCTAGTAATGCCTTTAAGTTTGCCATTCTTCTTCTCCTTGATCTTCGGCTTCGCTGCCGATTCGGTAGGAACTTCGACGACTGGATAGTCGCCAGCGTAAGCTACGAACTTAGGACGTCCGAACCCTACGACTTCTTTACCGCTCCCGAATGCGCGCTCTTTAATCATTACCATTCCGCCGTTACGCTGATCGCCAGATCCCGAAGTGTTTCCCTCGATTGTAATTACTGTTTTAGTGCCGACTCCCACGACGATTCCGATGTGCGAAATACGATCGACTCCATCATGCGGAAAGTCCATAAAAGCAAGATCGCCGATCCTTGGTTCTGTCTCGACCCAGCGGCTTACTTCTTTAAGCTTATGCGCTCCCGCAGCTGTTCCGACCATAGACGGAAGCTTTACGCCCGCTTCATGGAAGCACCAGTTCACGAAAGAGCCGCACCAAGGTAGGCCATCGGCCTTAGTAAACTTTCCGTACTTCGTAAGATTGTCGCCTTCTTCGATTGTTCCGACTTCTTTAAGAGCTACTTCTACGACTGCCGCAGCTGTTCCGATTGGATAGGTCATGAGAGAAGTAACTTCGCTTCGTCTTCTGAGATTCCAAGTCTGGCTAGAAGAGCAGCCTTTTCCGCTGCTTTCTCTAGAAGTAAAGCTTCTTCCGCTTGAGCTTCTGCGATTCTAGCGTTTGCTTCTGCTAATTCTGCCGCTGTCATCTCACGATCTATAATTTCGCCAGTTTCGGCGTTATGGATTCGGACCATTAGTTCGCTCATTATTTAACTCCGTAAATGTAGATAGTGCCGTTAGTTGCTGAATAACTCTGATTATTTGTGAGAGTAACTGAAGAAATTGCTGAAGTGCTAGAGAATCCACCCGCGCCCATGCTTCCACGCTGTCCATCTTCGACAGTATTGTAGAAAGTTCCAGCATAGTTCCACATCTTGAAAGTGTCCGAAGAAGAATAGCGTCTGATAACCATAGCTAAACTAAAGTTCTGAGCTGTTGCATGAGGACGATCGTAAGTGGGACGAATGTAACCATTAACGTAACCAGATACAGCTCCAGCGAATGAAGTAGTTCCGTAAGTGCTGGTCTGATAATTTCCAGAATCTCCAGCTCCATTAAAGCCGATCTGAACGCTAGATCCACCAGTGCCATAACGATAGTTAGAAATAATTACGACGAGATCGGTATAGTCCGCGCTGATGCTGGACACAGTAGTGCTCGATCCGCTTATAGAAGTTGTAGATAGTAAAGTCATTCCGCCAGCTGAAAGCGTTGCCCACTCTGGAGCTGTTGCTCCCGAATTGACTTTTAGATACTGGCCAGCTGTTCCGATTGCGAGTCGGGCGGGAGTAGATCCGCTCGAAGAATAAATCGTATCTCCAGTAGTAGTCATTGGGTTAGTCATGCCCGCGCTATCGGCAGACCACACAAAGTCCATGTCTGTGTTCGAGTTCTTCTTTAGAACTTGTCCAGATGTTCCACCTTTAAGATCTACTAGTGAAGCGTCGATAGCGTCGCCAAGTGTCTCGATCGCCGTCGCGCCGTCTTTTACCAAGTCGGTCGAAGTAGGAACACTCCAGCCGAAGTTAGGCGTAGTCGTTGCCATCTTTTCTCCTTTATGCGACTACTGTCGCGTTTAACCAGTCTAGTGTAGGGCTAATAGTGTTCCATCTTTCGGAAGCTGGTACGTCATTCCAGCGGAACGCGTCGAGCGAATAAGCGATCGGCGTAATGTAAAGATCAATGGCCAGAGAGTTATAGCCAGCCGTAAATCTCCAGCCTTCTACGAATCCTTGAAAGTTTAGGCCCATGTTCGCGGGAAGTTCTGTAATGTTAACTGGCATTCCCATAAAGACGCCGATAAGAGAATCACGATCGGAATCGCTCACGTTAGGGCTGCCTAGCGGATAACGAATGGACTCGAAGTTAGGGCGTGGATAAGCGCGAAGAGCTAGGTAGAAGTTTGCTTGACTTGTCGCGTCTGCGCCATTCTGTAGTGATGTCTGAATGTTCTGGGCCAGTGATCCGTAACTGGCGATAGAAGCGGTTTCGCTCGTCGATACCTGCGCTCCGTCTTTATAGGTAATCGTTACGACGTTGCGAACGTCTCCCGATCTAGTCGATGTCTGTAAACCATCGGAATAAGCTTCGTTAGCTGATAAATCTACGTAACCGTTCGTAGCTAGATACTGGCCTCGATGTGTACTGTCTGCATAGCCGATTCGGCCCTGCGCGTCCTCGTAAATCGTTCCGAGTCCAGAAGTGGCTAAAGCTGCAACTAGAGAATAAGCGTCCGTAACAGAAGAAGCTCTAGCATGGAGTTCGTAATTGCCTGGGCGATCGATCTCACCCAGACCGCTGTTCTGCGCGTTAGCCCATGTTGTCGTCGCGTTATACGTTGCCCATGTAAGAGAAGCTGGAACTTCATTCCAAGCTCCGTAAAGAATGTCATCAAGAACGTCGAAGATCTGATCGCCATCGTAGGCTTTAGATAAGACGCCTTCGGTTAATACTTTTGGAAGACGTGAAAGCGCTCCTAGAGCTGTGAGATTAACGCTCTGTACGAGCGCGCCATTACCCGAACGCTCGACTGTCGTAATGATGTCCGTAACGCTTCCGCCGAAGATAGCCACTGGCGTCGCTGTTGAGTTCTGGACGTAAACAGTTATAGCCGAGTTAATGTCTACGGTTATAGCTTGATCGTTAAAGTTAAGAATAGATAAATTACAGTAGCCCGCTACCGCTTGCTGATAAATGTCGCGACGACCAGATTCGACGGTAAGGCTAGCTAGAGTGACGTTATTGTATTCCGTTCCATCGATAAGAATGCTCCAGACTGGAGTCCATAGCGTCATGCGATGAGTAACCCAGCTCCGCCAGTGCCGCGGGCCTGTGACTTATTAAGTACGTCGACGATCGTTCTAGCTGCCGATTCTGGATCTCCTACGACGCCCATGTTTACAGTTATGTTCGCGCGAGCGGCTGCATTAGCTTCGCGTTCTGCTCGAAGTCTGGCTGTCTCGGCCTTTAGTTCTTCTCGTCGAGCGATAGCTCGTTCCATGGCTGGCGAATAACCGCTAGCTGTAGAAGTTGCGCCCGACGGAGTAAACCCACCGCCGAATCCAGTATCGAATCCGCCAGCTGAAGGAGTTTCGGTAGGGAATGATCCGCTTACCTTTAAGCTCTTAGAATTATCACCTTGGAAGAAGTCCACGATCGGATTATCTTTAATAAGATCGATAACCTTCTTCGCTGCGTTATAGATGTTATTTATTAACGTTACGAACTTTCCGAATGCTGTGACTAGTCCGCCGATTAGCGTCGCAATACCTTCTAGCGCAAGCTTGAAAGCTCCGCCAAGAAGAGGAGCGAGATACTCGCTAATAAACTTCCAAAGTGATTTAAGGAACTCGATAAATGGCTTTAACTCTTCGGAGTTATCTTCGATCGACTTCTTAATAATGTCGAACGCGTTTTTAAGTCCTTCTAAGACTGGGCCGACGACTGAAAGGATCGCTGGGACTACTTCGGTGTAAAGGAACTTCCACCATTCGACCAAGATAGGAAGAAGCTCCTCCTTAATGAACTTAAAAATGGACGAGAACGCTGGCCCCAGCGTCTCGCCAAGATTCTTAGCTACGTCCTGAATAACAGGAATACCCTTATCGACGAAAGTAGAGATAAGCGGAGTAATAGCGTCTAGGACGTACGAACCTACTGTCTCTTTAGCTTCATCGAATGCAACAGTAAGACGAGCCATCTTTCCTTGAAAGGTTTCGGCTTGCTTAGTAGCTTGTCCCTCGAATGTTGCAGCTAAAGCAGCTGTAGCAGCGTCGAAGTTCTTAGACTTAATTATGTTCTCGTCTATTCCTACGCCGAGCTTCTTTAACGCGCCTAAATTGCCATCGTGAGCTTTAGCCAAGGCTTCGGAAACTGCGCTTAGATCCTTGCCTGTACCCGCCGCGATGTCTAAAGCTAAAGTCTGGAGTTTCTGAGCTTCTTCGACGTCTTTAGTGGAACGAACGAGTCGATCTAGCGACGGACGAAGCTTGTCGTCCGTTATGCCATTAGCAAGAGCTGTCTGGGTTATGTAATCTTCTGTAGCCTTTATCTGGGCGTCTGTAGCCCCTGTAACGTTCTGTAATGTAGTCGCTAACTTGGCCTGAGCTGCTTCGTCCTCGATCGCAGACTTAACGCCATCGACGAGAAGAACGCCAGCGTAAGCGGCAGCTGCCGCTCCAGCTACAGCGAACGCAGCTCCCGCCTTCTTGGCGAAGCCGCCCATCTTAGATCCGAAGCCTTCGACTTCATTCTGTGCGCCTTTTACGCCTTGCTTTAGCTGATCGAAATCCGCGTCGAAGGTAATTTTTATCTTCGGAATGCCAGCCATTACTTAAACCTCAATTCGTCCGCGATCTGTTGCACCATAAGCGCGTACTCTCGCGCTACGACTGGAACGTAGAAGTCTACCGCTGGAGCGATCCAGTAGCCGCGCTTATTGTAAGGAGTCTTAAATCGATTAGTAAATGCGCGACCGATTGAATCGACTCCGCCATGAGATCCGTACTCTGTTCCCCATAACAGCGCGCCAGCTGGCGCAGCTTGTCGACGAACTTTCGCACCTTTACCGCTTTTAGAAGCTTCTCCGCCATAAGGACGACCGACCTTCTTAGGGCCACCGATGTCGACGCGAACTAAACGATCGCGCGGCGTTTTAATTGTAGAGACTACGAGTTTCGTCTGTGGAGCTGGAGCAGATAAACCGCTCATCATTAGTTGACCCGCTAAACGTTGAGATAAAGGCTGGGCGCGATCTCTTACGAGTTGCTGATACTCGGCAGGAAACGAACCGAGCAGACCGAGAAGATTCTTAAACTCGTAAGGATCGACAGTAATGGCATAAGTGCCGCGGCCGCTTTTATCTGCCATTCTGTCTCTCCAGTATCTCGATCGCTGTAAGAATGTCTTCCGCCGTACGCCATTCGCTCATCGGAATCCGAGTAGCTATCGCTAGCTCTATAAGAGTCCGATTTAGGCTTCCAGCGGGCCAGCTTTTGGGTCTGACTTCTTACTAGTAATTCCTTCTACAGTTTCGACCCAGATCTCGAAAGGCTTAACAGCGTTGCCAGCTGCTTCGCGCTTCATAGCGTGATAAGCCAAGAAGTTAAGCCCTTCGAGTCCAAGTTTCGATTCTGCTTCGTTCACTGTTGCATTGAACTTTCGCTCCCACTTAACCCATTCTGGATTCGCCGCTACGTAGGTAGATACTTCTCCAGATAAGTAAGTGACTTCTAGTTCTAGTTTCATTGTTGCTCCCGATTCTTATTCTTAGCTAAATGTCTCGCTTGGAGTTCCGACGACTGTAAAGCTCATGCTAACAGTCTGCGCGTCTGGCGATGTTCCGCCCACGCTTGGAAAGATTGGTAGAACGTTGAACGCGAAGACTGCACCTGTAACCGCTGTTAGCGAAACCGCTAAAGTCGAGTTAGGAGCTGTTTCTGCCGCTGTCCATAGAGCTTCGCAGAGTGATCCGCTTGCGCCCCAGTCCGCTAGCATTTCGACGTCAAAAGTCCACTGCTTATCGACCGACTTGTAGGCCTTGCCTGCAAGTGTGTCGTACGTTTCGATGGTGACGTCTGCGCTGAGTGTCGCAGCTGTCGCTTGTTCATTGTAAGAAGTGGTCGCGATCGTAAACGAAAGATCGCGCCCAGTGATTACGGTCGTGGCCATGTTTATCTCCTAGTTTGTTTGTGTGTAATAAGTCGCTAACTGGATCTCGCACGCGAGAATCTCCGAAGCTCCTACTGTGACGTTAATCGGATTCGATACGTCTCCGACTTCGTACCCTGACGGAATAGCCGCCAGAATGCTAATAGCGAGCTGCTCGATGTTATCGAGCGCGCTCTGATTATCATAAATAGCTACGCCTATGGTCATAACTAGATTAACTTTTAATTTAACTTTATCTTTACCGAGAAGCGATGGCTGTAAATAAGGCGCATTCGGAACGATCGCGGCGAATGGCACGATCGGAGCTTCTGGGACTGAATCGTAAACGTTAGCCGCTACTCCTGCGATAGCTGTCTTTAACGGATTACGAACGCTAGTTAAGATCGAGCTGGCTGTCATTATCCGACCATCGTGTCGACGTCGATGTAATTACCCAAGAGGCCTACGACGCGATTTAAGAGGCTTCGCCCCATACGATAGGGCGTCGCAGCGAAATCGATTCCCTCGATCTGGCCGCCCGCAGCTGTGCGAGATTGAAAGACTTCGATAGATACCGCGTAGATCGCGGACTCGATAGAAGCATTCCCGACGTAAAGAGTGGCAGCTGAATAGCCGCTAAGAGTTGCCGTTCCGTTAGGAATAATCTGGCGAGCTGTTACGTCCGAAGATGTAAGAGCCGCAGAGAATGAAGTATCTGTAACCGCTGTAACTGTGTGAGTAGCTGTAAATGGAGCTGGAAGACCAGTTACGACGATCGACTGTCCGACGACGAAAGTGTGAACGCGACGCGTGTAGAACGTAGCGACATTCGTGTCGAGTTTGTATTCGACGATGGCCGTCGAGTTCTGAATAAGCAGCGGAAGAATCGACTGCTCGGCTGTGTCGATAATGTCATCGAGATAAGCGTCGGAATAAAGAGAAGAGCTAACGCCGAGGACGGATCGCAGCTGTGTAGCTGTAATAATTGCTGGCATTAGCTCTTCCCTTCTTCTGCTCGACTAGCTCGGGAGCGAACTAGTCGATGTTTAATGGTGGCGATTAAGCCTTATTATTCTTGAATGCGCCCGCTGCGATCTTCGTAGCAAGTGCGCCGTAACCGTAGTAACCGACTGTAATTTGGCCAGAAGCGATTACGTTAGCGCGAAGCTGGAACGTAGGGCCTTCGTACCATGTATAAGCGTCTGGGTTAACGATCAAGATCGTTCCGTCTGCGTCTGTTGCAGCTAGTGAAGGATCGACGTATAGATCGAGTCCTGCGACTGAACCGCGAAGTGAATCTGGACGAGCTACGCCGCCAGCGTTCTGTGGCTGTTGGGCTAGATAAATTGGACGCCCAGAGTCGTTTAGTTGCATTACGTTGCTCCACTGGCCTGTGCCCATGATGATGTTCTTAGCGAAACCATTAGGAAGTCCAGCTGTTGCTCCGTAAACAGAAGCAGCACCGCGAGCGACGACTCCTAGAAGTTCGGCAGCTGTTGGGTAAGTTGTTGTAGTTGTTCCGTCTGCTGTTGCAGCTGAAACTAGTGCAGCTGATACGTAAGCGTTCTCTGCCTTCGCCTTAGCTGCGGCCATGTTACGGACAAGCTCATCGAAGAACGCTGGGCTAGATCTGTCGAGGATTTGTGTGCTAAATGTTTGCTGGCCTGAGAAGGTCTTAACGTCAACAGAAATGAACGCTGAGTTCTGGTCTGTCTCTGATGGAGTTCCTTCTTCGGCTGTTACTGCCACTGTAGGAGCTACAGTGATCTTAGGAATCTCGAAAGTCATTCCAGCGTCTGGAAGAGTTCCGCGAGAGATCGCGTCGATAGATGGACGGATCATAGTTGAAAGTCCGTTTACTACTTCTGCCATCTGGCGAGTAGGAACGAGACCTGCGTTATCTGTGGTGTTATCCGCAGCTAATACGTACTGGCGAGCTTGATCGTCGCCCATCGCAGCGCGAATAGTGTTTTCCACGTACTTAGCAGCTGTGAACTCCAAGCGTGGCTTAGTGAATGATCCGCCTACGATTGGCTTCGCTGCGGCTGTTACGGATTGAGCAGCTTCGACCGTCTCGACGGTTTCCGCGTTTGTGACGGTGTTGTCCACTTCGTCTCCTTCTGTTGATGGTGTTACTTCCTCTTCCACTGTGGAATCGGAAACTTCTTCGGCGACTTCTTCGCCAGTTGTCGCGGCGACGTCGCTCACTCTTGCTGAACGTACGGCTGGCTCTGTGACAAGTGCGACGCCAGTTAATTCTCCAGCGAGAACGCGCATAGTGCCGTCCTTTAGCATGATGTAGTCATCTACAGCTAATTCGATCGAGAAGCCGTCGCGTAATCCGTCCATAGCCTCTGTTAGTGCGTCTGTTCCCGCTGTAGTGTTCGTAATCTTAAACACTGCGTCGATCGAATCTTCGTTTAGTGTCATGTCTAAAGTTTTACCGATCGGACGAGTGCGATCATGTTCTAAATTAAGTTTTACTGGAGCTGGGTTAATTGAACCCTTAGCGAATACGACTTTTCCAGTAGAAGCGTTCGCAGCTTCCTCGAATGCAACGATTCTTCCGCTAATTGTGCGAGAGTTAGAATCTGCCGCTGTTATGTTCATCGGTGTAGTTATTTTCATAGAAGTAGATCCTCTTCTTCTCGGATTTCATCGATCGACATAGCACCGATTCGATTTAGGATTTCGTAAACCTGCGCGCGCTCCATCGGATTACCGCGTAAGAAGTCGTCTAGATCGAACTTAACGTCCTGTCCTAGTGGCGTGAAATCTGATAAAGATAAACGCTGTTCGATCGCTGTCATTAGCGGACGAAGTGAATAATCGATAAGAGAACGTCGTTCTGAAACAGCATTAGAATAAGTGAAACTATTAGGCTCTGCACTAGCGAAGTAAGCGGGAAGACCGGCCGCGCGACATAACTCCAGGGCGAGATAGCCGCGAGCTTCGTTAAGTTGAAGATTCTTAGGATCGTAACCGACAGTCTCGATCGATACGTCGCCGTTCAAGAATGTAACCGCTTTCGATGTGCGATTCTTAAATGCTGCAACTAACGCAGCGACGCGATCTTTCGGAAGTGCGACGCCAGAGTTCTTTAAGATTGTTTGAGGATTCGGATCTATTGCGAAGTCGTAAGCTGTCTTCTCTAACGCGCTAGCTGCGCGAATAGTACGACCTGCGCGATTTAACACGCCTTCGTCGAGTCCAGTAAAGACGACTAGATCGCTTGGATCGATGTAACTTCCATCGACTGCGTAAGCGTCGATCTCTGTTCCCATAGAATTAGTTCTAACAGTTACACGAATAGGATCGATTCGTTCCATCGCTTGGATTCTTCCAGTGTCCGCATAGCGAGCCATAACGCGCGCGTATCCGTAACCTGTGAATAGTAAATCTTCGGCTAACCATGACCAGAACGCAGAACCCGCAATTCTTGGATCTGGCTGATTTATAACGCGCGGCTGTTGCACCTTCTCGCCTGTTGCGATGTTGCGAGTGTGCATCTCGAAAGATCCGATAGTAGTGCAGATAATGTTACGAGCGCGCGCTAATGCTGGAACGCCCATCGCTTCGGTACGTGTAGCGGTTTGATTACCTTGCCAGTAATAACCGCCGAGAGAGTTAATCGAGTTAACTGGATAAAGCGATTCCGCAGCTTCGACACTAATCGAAGACGTCGGAGTAGCAGCGTTAACCTTCGGAACGAATAGATCGAATAATCCCATGCCGCAATTCTAGAGAAGCCGTTACACCTAGCCCACCATGATGTCAAGATCCATCGGTGGGCGTGTCGCGTAGTGGGTGACGAGTGCAGTCGCAACCGTCGCGCAGACAGTCGACTGAGAAGCTCTCCGCCCGATCGTCCAGCCACCATCTCCGAACGGAAGTCTCGCAGCTGATAAGATCTGCTTGGAGAGTTCTGTCTGTTTCGGGTCGTGTCGTAATCTCTTCGATGTGATCGCTCCTAACAATTCGTCGCACGCTTGGCCATACAGCGCGCCGTCGATGTCTGAGATTGGAATCCCAGCGGGAACTAAACGAGCTGCAATAGCCGAAGCTGTTCTCTTAGAATAAGCCACTGTCTCGACTGGATACTGTTTGACATAGGGAGCGATGTCGTTAGCGATCGCTTTATCGTCCAAGTTAATCGGGTTATGCCAAGTGTGAAGAAGCTTTACGAAGAACCGCTCGTCGTCGATCTGTTGAGCTGCGACTAACGCAGCGTCGCGACGATTAGGACTTACGTCAATTCCCAGCCAAGTCGTCTTCTCTGGATCAAGCTCCAGACCTTCTTCGCCACACTGATTCCATTCTTCCGCTGGAATAGCTGCCGAGATGGTAGCGACCCAGCGACATAGGACTTCCGTCTTTACGACGTCTGGCGGATCATTAAGAACCGCTCGAATGTTGTCGATGTGTACGGTGTGGCCTAGCGCGGGATTAGCCATCGCCGCACCTTTCCAGAATGCTGGAGAATCGTCGATCTTGTCATAGTTCGATGACCATTCATAGTAAGCGATGTCATCGGTAGGCGACGCGCTCATTCCACGCTCGCGCAGACCGTTAAGAACTACGGAATGCTGGTCTCCTGCGTTACTGAGTGTCCAAAGCTGCGGATTCTTAGCTGCCATCATTGTGTAACGCAGAGAAGCCCATGTCGATTCATCTTTAAGCTCTCGGGTCTCATCTACGAAGACAGTCTCGGGCTTAGAGATACCGCGAGCAGCTGAGCCGCCAGCTTTAACCATGTAACGCCCGCCGCCGAACTTAGACTGTAGCTCGATCTCTTCTGAGCCATGCGCCCAGCGGATCTTCTTTACCTGTTTAGCTAGATCTTCGTTCTCTTCGATGATGTTAACGATGTCTCGGAATGTCTCCAGCGATGTAGTAAGTCGATGGGCTGTTCCGATCTGGAGTCCGTCCTGCCATAAGAATAAACCCGCCAGAGCGCGGATCTTCATGAGCGTAGTCTTACCCTGTTGTCTCGCTACGACGACGCAGACCAGCGGAGCGGCGAACCTACCATCTGGCTTATAGCGATGAGCTTCCATCGCGACCCACTTCTGCCAAGGAAGCAAGGGAATGCCGATCGAATCGGCGAAGTCGATCAATTCCTGCCCGCGAGAAGGTAATTCTCGAAGTTTAGAGTGGATTCTAGGAGTCGGAGAGCCTAGATAGAGTCCTGTAGTTCCCTCTAAAACCGATGTGGGCCGATCTAAGCCCTTTTGAGGCTTCTGCTGTCCTTTCGAGTCTTCTGCGTGGCTATTCATGCTTTATCGAGTCGTTTGGTGGTGAAAGAAGA
>ERZ869921.926-NODE-926-length-14250-cov-28.939768_pt1 | contig 14250 bp, 17 predicted proteins | sample MGYA00579310_ERZ869921 | MGnify/ENA primary metagenome ERZ869921 (study PRJEB32216, sample SAMN09231816) | wastewater metagenome | place: USA: Maryland | collected 2016-06-21 | study: EMG produced TPA metagenomics assembly of the PRJNA472060 data set (Reclaimed...
ACGCGGGCGGTAATAGCCTAAAGATACCAGTGGATAAAAATAATCACCTGATAGACGGCGGACTGCGGTACGCCTACGAAGATGACATGAACAGTGTACGAGTCGAAGTAATTGAGAATCCTTTCTATAACTAGAGGTAAACAATGGCAAATATGATTACAAACGCGGTCAATAATATGTTTGAATACATGGCGCAAAAGATTTCAGCGCACATGCAGGACACACGCGGAAAAGACTATCAAGTCTTAGGTAGGTACTACGAGGGCAACCACAGACCCCAGCTAAAGATTACACAGGGGCGGCAAGATGACAACATTATCCAGAACTGGGTGGGGCTGGTTGTTGACCGTTCAATCTCACGTCTATATCAGGGCGGCGTCAAGTGGAAACTACCCGAGGGAAGCGACGAACAGCAGGAGTATTTACAGCGCGTTTGGGATTTGAATAAGCAGGAAATATTCTTGTACCAATTGGGATTACATGGCGCGATTTATGGCACGCCCTTTGTAAAGATTTCACCAGATGGACTTGTTGACCCGTACACAGGAAAGACTTATCCCCGCCTGATTGCGCTTGACCCTGAGACTGTACGCGTTAGGGTGTCAAAGCATGACATGCAAGAGGTAGAGGAGTATATTATTGAGTACTCATACGTTGACGACGGGGCAACTGTGTCTTATCGTGAGATTACAAAACATAAAGACAACGAGCAGGACAGCGAAAACGACGTAGACACATGGGTGGTTGAAACATGGGAGCAGAGAGGCGGCGGGGCTTGGATGATGGTTGAGTCCTATGACTGGCTTTATCCCTTTCCTCCCATTATCCACTGGAAGAACCTGCCGAGCCTGAAATCTGCATACGGTGATTCTGAGATTGATGACGCGGTAAACATTCAGGATAAGTCAAACTTTGTGGCGAGTAACACCAGTAAGATTATCAAATTCCACGCCCACCCTGAGACCATTGGGACAGGGTTTAGTGTGAAGGACATGACGCAGATTGATTCAGCCGTTGGTACATTCCGCGCCATTTCAAACGATAAAGCGCAGGTGTTCAATCTCGAGATGCAAAGCGACCTATCAAGCAGTCGGGCTTTTGGGCAGGACTTACGCCAGTCTATCTTCGACATATCGCGTGAGGTGGATTTATCCAGCCTCAAGGATAACTTAGGGGCTTTGACTAACTTTGGCTTACGTGTGCTTTATACAGACAGCCTAAACAAGAATGACACAAAGCGACAGTTATACGGCGATGCTTTCAAGGAATTGAATCGGCGTCTGTTAGTCTTGGGTGGTTGGGAGATGCAAGACTCTAACCCTGGTAGTGTGGTATGGGGTGACGCCATGCCAATCAACGTATTGGAAGAACTACAGGCTGACCAATTAGCCCTTGACCTGCAACTGGTAGACCGTGAAACCGTTGCGAAAAGGTATCAAAATAGGTACGGCGTGGACTATGAAAACATAAAAGAAAACCTGCAAAACGAAAAGACGCAGGCGAACGAAAACAATGACAACATCGGTGCAATGATTCTCAGAAACTTCAACCAAGGAAGGAACGCTAATGCCGAACCTGCAACAAATAACGCAACGCCAGCGGGCGCAACTCCTCGCGGCGGATGAGGAAACACTTAGGCGGATTGCGGACGCCTACGGTGTAATGTATGACCGCTTACGTGGTGAAATCGAAGCCCTCACGGTTGCAATGGAGGGCATGGAAGAACCGACGAAGGCTAACGTCAAGAAGTTGCCGCAGTTCAAAGAATTAGAGAGAGAGTCTAAGAAGGAACTGGACAAATTCACTGCGTTTACTGAGACCACCTTAGAGGCGGCGGCTATTGCGGCTATTGTTTTGGGGCTGGCGCATTCGAGGGAGTTTGTCAAACTGGCAGGCGTCAAGGGATTTGTCGGACTTGATGCAAGGGCGATGAAGCCGCTGCTGGAGTACCTAACCAAAGGAAGTCCGTTATATCAGCGGCTTGAATTGATTACCACGTCAACGGTAGACGGTGTGATTGAGACTATTTTAGACGGTGTGGCGTTAGGATATAACCCGCGTAAGATCGCCTCGCAGATACAGGACTCCTTCGGTGGCGGGCTGACGGATGCACTCAGGCATACCAGAACGGTACAGCTTTATAGTTACCGAGATAGTGCGCGGGCTAACTACATGGCAAGCGGTGTAGTTACTGGTTGGATTTGGTATGCTGAATTGGATGGCAATCAATGTGAGGCATGTACCGCAGAACATGGAACTTTTCACGAACTAGACGAACAGCAAGATTCTCATTTTAATTGTAGGTGTACACAAATTCCATATATTGAAGGAATATCTGATGACGTAAAAACTGGTGAAGATTGGTTTAATGGCTTATCAGAAACAGCACAAAAGGAATACTTGGGCGATACTAAATACAACGCGTATAAAGAAAATAAGTTTCAATTCGGTGATATGGTCAAGCGTACACCAAACGAGGTTTACGGTCAGATGGTCGGCGTTAAGTCGCTGGCAGAATTGATAGGTGAATAGTGGAAACTTGGACAGAGATTAGATGTCCCGCCTGTGTTGGTCTCGGGTGGTATTCGTCTCACTTACTACTAAGGCTGACGGGCAACCTTATCCCGCTCCCCGTTAGCTTAGAGATGAAATGCCCCCGCTGTAAATCTAAGGTACTTTGGCACTATGGCACGGTTAGATTTGAGATTATAATAAGAGGCAGAAAGCATAATCCTATTGCAGACAGCGACAGAAAGGCTTAGACATGCTCAACCTAAACCCACCCAAACGCAAGACCGCCACAGGCGCACAACCAACGTTTTCCAAAGACGCAAAGAAACTCAAGATATTGCAATACCTAAACGTAAAGCCGCGAACGCTGAAAGAGATACATAATCACGTCGGGTATTATCATATCAATGTCTGCATGGCGGAGTTAGCAAGCGCGAGGGCTATCGTCTACAATCAGACTGATAAAACGTATGAGCTTTATAATATGGAGTTGTTTTAGTTTTGTGATATAATGCCGACAACTAAATAAAGACACAGCGCGTCAACGCACGCCCGAATCCTATGTAGGATTTTCGGGCGTGTTTTTTATTTCAGAAAGGACAAAACATAATGACTGATGTAACTACACCGAACACTGAGACAGTGGCAACCGCCGTACAGGTGACAGCGGAATCGGGAGAAACTCAACCCGCCGTTGAGGAGTTTGACAAAGAACGTGCAATGAAGACCATCCAAAACTTGCGCGACTTTGAAAAAGAAGCAAAAAAGCAATTGAAAGAACTCGACGCATTAAAAGCAGACCGAGCCAAAAAGGAACAGGCCGAGATGACCGAACTCCAAAAGCTCCAGAAGCAGGCCGACGAACTGGCGCAACATAACGCCAAGTTATCCGCCGACATTCTCCGCCGTGACGTTATCGCAGAATCGGGATTGCCCCCCGTATTTGCGTCACGATTGCAGGGAAGTACAAAAGAAGAAATGCTGGCAGACGCCGAGGAACTAAAAAAGGCACTACCCACAATTCAAACAAAAGCCCCGCACCTCCCACCGACCAACCCCGCAAACGCTCAGTCCGTAGAGACCGACGCGCAGAAACGGGAACGATTGTTCGGGCGTCAGAATAACATCTTTGACGTGAACGCAATCAAGGAATCAGGCGGCGGTGTGGTATGGCATGATAAATAGGAGTAATAAATAATGGCATCCTTGAATCCGTCAAGCGACATTACCAGCTTTATCAATACCGTTTTTGAAGCTAGTATCCTTGTCGCCCGTGACAATAACGTAATGACTGGCCTTGTCCGCACCTTCAATGATCGCACAGGTGTGGCAACTCGCCAGAATTCCCAGTATGGCGGCTTGACCGTCAACAGCTTGAGTGAAACCGACGACCTGGTTGGTCAGGCTTTCACCCCATCTAGTATCGCAACCCTGACCCCTGCCGAAGCTGGTGGTCAATACTTTATGACTGACACCCGTGTCGAGTCTGACCCGTTCAGCGTCCGCAATGACGCCGCGCAGGACATGGGCGGCGCAATGGCGACTAAGATGGAAACTGACCTTATCGGTCAATTCTCCAACTTCACTGGTGGAACTGTTGGTACTGCTGGCTCTGCTCTCACTTGGTCTTACCTGTTTGCTATGGAAGCCCGACTTAAGGCACAAAAAGCCCCTTATCCATACTTCACTGTTGTGCATCCGTATCAGTGGTTCAATCTGGCAAAGGCCGCTTCGGTCGCTTCGTCCAGCGCAACCAATGCCGCTCCCTCCCTCTTGGAGGAAGTGAACAGCATGTTCTTTGTCAAGCAGGTTGGCGGCGTGTACATCTTCACTTCGAGTAATTTCACGATTGACTCAAGCGATGACACCAATATTGGTATGTGGTCTCGTGACGCTCTGGCTCTTGACATTCGACGCGCACCTCGTATCGAACCTGAGCGCGATGCCTCCCGTCGTGGCTGGGAGTTGAATCTTTCAACCGTCTACGCTAAGGGCGTTTGGCGTCCGACCTTCGGTATTCGTGGCATCTTTGATTGCACCGCCCCGACTGGCGCGTAAGGAGTAATATAAAATGGCTGAACAATCCCCTCAGATTTTCGTGGCTAATATCGGCGCAATCACTAATGCGTCCTTGCCCATCTTCAAGGCTCCCGCTGGTTTTGGTGGGATTACTATTCTTGAAGTTCAATCCACCCAGCTTACCGCAGGCACTACCCAACTTTATCTGATTGATATGGGCTCGGCTGGTACTGCAACCACGGGCGGAACTCTGGCGACCTCTGGCACGGCTCACGCCGCTAAAGTGCCTGTTGCTTGGACTGTTGCGTCATCTCCCTACCTCGCTGAAGGTTCTTACCTTGCTGTGAAGGAAGGGAACGTTGGTACGACCGTCACCGTCACCGAAGTAGCGGTTACATACCGCTTTGGTAAATAATTTATAGATAAGTGGCAGGGTAACGTAGTTCACGCCAACCTGCCACTTATAGAAAGCTACAAAATAAAATCTTTATTAGTGTTTTTCTTGCTATGCACCCACAAATGGCAGGAATCGCAAAGAGTAATCAGGTTTGATGGTTCAAGTCTAAGATGTGGATTATCAGCCCAAGAGCGCAAATGATGAGCATGGAGTTTATTATTCTTAGTATGACCGTCTCCACATTTTTGGCAAGTGTAGTTGTCTCGCTGAAATATGAACCTTACCAATTTAGCCCATTCGTCGGTTTTATAAAGCCTTTGACGCTCTGGTGTAACCCCGCCTTTCCATGCTGGGTTATTTTCTCCGCTCACACTTCCTCTGATCCTCAGCGTTTCGCCGTGTGGTCGCATGGTCAAGCCAAAATTCTTGAAAAACTTTTTTACACTAGAACCAAATACGCCAAACTTTTCTCCAATTTCTTCGAGAGTTTTTCCAGAATTATATTGCTCTTCAAGCCACTCTTTATGTTTATACGGAAGGTCTTTTCTGTAGTGTCCATCGGCGTATACGTTCCATTTGTTTTTTGCCCTATTCCATTCTACGGGTTTTTCACAACCACAGCTACAGAATGGGGCGGAGGTTTTCGGAATGTTCTTGACGGGCTTACACGTCTTTCCCTCATGAGATTTACTATCGTCTCTGATTTTTATCCCGTTTCTAATAAGGACACTTCTAACAGTTTGAGGGCTTACGCCAAGTTGTTTGGATATATAGTTAGAGCCGTTCCACCCGTTTTCAGTTTTGATGTTGTAAAGTCGTACAATTTCAGATTCAATTTTTTCGTCAATCCGTTTAGTCATATTATGCTCCAAGAAAGGATTTAGTTTCATGTCTATTATAGCACAAGGTGAATTAGATAGCAAAGTCCAAACGAAAGGAGGTTCTAAATTGTCCAGTGGCTTACGTTTGACTTGGTTGTCAAACTCGCCCTGGACATCCTGACTACGGGATATGGACAACAAACAGCCCTGTTCACCCCTCGCCTTACCGCGGCAGGACACCCAATCGCCGTGATTAGTACATACGGTCATCAAGGCAATCCTATCAACTGGAACGGTGTGCAGGTCTTTGGTAACTCATTCCACCCTTACGGAATGGACATCATGCACGGACATTCCAATACATTCTTAGCAGACGCACTATTGACGCTGATTGATGTACAGGTTATGGACTTGGATGGGTTACTCGGTACAAAATGGATTCCCTGGTTTCCTGTGGACCATGCGACTATTCCGCCGATTATCTTTGAGAAGATAAAGAAGTCCTATTATCCGATTACCATGAGTAAGTCAGCGAACGCAGAAATGGACAAGGCAGGCATCGAGTATAGTTACGTTCCATGTGCGGTAGATACGCAGATATTCAAGCCTTCCCCGATGAACGAGGCACGCGAGGAAATGCAACTGCCTACCGATAAATTTATTGTTGGTATGGTCGCAATGAACAAAGGCAACCCGTCAAGGAAAGCATTTCACCAGAATATCGCCGCCTTTGCCGCACTAAAAAAGAAATATGGCGATTGTGTTTTATATCTTCACACAATTGACGGAAGCCGCAACGGATTTGAAACGGTTGACCTGATTTCCTACTGCAATGCGCTTGGGCTGTCTTACGGGTACGCATTCACAGAACAGGCAAAGAATGTAGACGTTATCTTTTCCGACCAGTACGGGATGGCACTAGGCTATACCCCTGAAATGATGGCGAAGTTGTATTCATCTTTCGATGTTCATTTACTGGTAACGATGGGCGAGGGGTTTGGTATCCCGATTATTGAGGCGCAGGCGTGTGGATGTCCTGTAATTGTAGGGGACTGGACGTCAATGCCTGAACTGGTTTTCGGAGGCTGGAAGGTAGATAAGAAAGACGCCGAGCCGATCTACACAAACCTGTATGCTTTTCAATACCTGCCAAGGTCCGCCGCAATCGCCGAGAAGTTGGACGCGGCTTATCAGATGCGAGGGAATCAGGATTACAGACACCGAGCATTAGCAGGCGCACAGGGTTACGACGTTGAAAAGGTGATGACGAAATACTGGTTGCCTACCATTGCAAAGATTGAAAAGAAGCTACAAGAGAAGCCCGACGCATTAGCGGACAAGTTAGGAATGTTACGATGAACGCGGTATTAATTCAGCAAGCCTATCCCGAAGGAAAATTCCCGTCATATATTGGGATGCTTGAACTAACCGCAGAGCATAATAAGAAATACTGCGAGCGTCACGGCTTTGATTACTGGTGCGAGATTTCAGAGAATGAAGATATGCCTTTAGGTACTGGCGGCTGGCGCAAGATTGAATTGATACTAAAGGCGTTAGAACACGGCTATCAGTATATTGTGTGGTTGGACGCTGATGCAATGATAAAAGACATTGATACGGATTTACGTGACGCGGTCGAAGTAGGAAAGATTGGCGCATGCTGGCATAGAATACCGCAACTCAATCACTGGAATGTAGGTGTTTTGTATCTACACAATGACCCACAGGTTGTAGGGTTTGTTCGTCAGTGGTTGGCGTCTTATCCCCCGCCCAATGATGGATGGTATGAACAAGGCGTATTCAATCGGATGGGTATGCAGAGCAAGGTAGTTTCAACCATATCCGACAAATGGAATTCTACAATCGATGTAAGCCTTGTGCCTGATGCGGTTGTACTAGGATTTCACGGGCAAGGCGATGCAAAGCAACGGACAAAGATAATGACGGACGCATTCAACCGCCTATTCCCCAACGAGAAAGCGTTAGCGACTCAGGGCATGAGTGAGGTAAACAATGGCTAGAAGTGGACTATCTAATCTGATAACAGAACTGCGAGGGATGACCGAGGCAGGTACTGCCGATTACACCGTAAGCGGTTCGACCTATTGGAGCGATGACCACTTACAGGATGTACTGGACATTCACCGCACGGATATTGTCTTTGAACAGTTGAGCATGTATCCGACGCAGGTATCTGGTGGTTCGCTATCCTATAAAGATTATCGCTCATCTCACGGGTATCTGGAAACGACCACGGGCGGAACGGCGGTGCTTTATCTGCAAGATGCGACAGGCGAGACCATCGGCACGTCAAACTACACCCCCGATTATCGGCGCGGTGTATTTGCCTTTAGCACAGACCAACGCGGAAGTGTCTATTATTTGACAGGCGCGTCTTACGACCTGCAAGCCTCCGCCGCTGACGTATGGCGAAGAAAGGCCGCCCATGTTGCGCCTACTTCGTTTGATTTCTCTACGGACAACCACAGCGTAAGCCGCTCGCAGGTTTATCAGCATTGTTTAGAAATGGCGAATTACTTTGAAGGTAGAAGCGGTGACGCTGTTCAAACAATCCCGATGTTTCGGAGTGACTTATGCTAACTACTTCCGAACTCGCGTACATGCGCGAGGCTATCGAGGATTTATTACCTGATACCTGCAACCTTTTGACAGTGACAGAATCCGCAGACGGTCAAGGGGGCTTTTCCCAAACATGGGGAACGGCATCAAGTAGTGTGGCTTGTAGGTTGGATGTAGTATCAGGACGTGAGCAAGCGGCGGGTGGCGCTTTACAGCCGTACATAAAGACCATGCTTTCACTTCCCTACAATACAACCATCACGGACGCTTATAGGGTTGAGCATGGCGGGATTACCTATGCCGTGATTGCTCCCCCGAATAATGACCAGTCATGGAAAGCGGTAGCCCGTGTTGAATTGGAGCGAGTCTAATGCCTGTAAACGTTGGCGGTGTGGTAATTGATACGGAAGTCCTCGACAAGATAACTGAGGAAATGAAACCGAATGCCGCCGAGGTGGTGAATACTTACGGCCTGCTTATGGCAACGGACGCGGCAAAGAGTGCGCCAGTGGATACAAGTGCATTAAGGAATTCCATCTTATCCGAATCCGCAATGAGTGGTGAACTGACATTCATTTTACAGGACGGGGTAGAGTATGGAGTATTTCAGGAATTCGGCACTAGCAGAATGGCGGCTAATCCTTTTATGACCCCCGCCGTTGAAAAGTGGTCAGATAAGTTTTTGAAAGCCTTTGAGGAGTTGTTTAAATAATAGTGACGCGACTAATATGGGATTCTAGGGAGCTACCCTAGCGGGCCACAATGCGCGCCACGTATGAAAGTGGCCTCCGATTGTTACACGGAGCGTCGCTTCCACAATAGGTATTATACCATGAACACACTAAACACCGCGATTTACTCACGCTTGCAAGGAACGTCAGCCATTACCTCTTTACTGGCTGGCACTACTGCGATCTATAACCTGCAAGCGAAAGACGCGCAAGAATACCCGTATATTGTCTGGAATGTACAGGGCGGAGGGGATGAAAACCAGACGAAGAACAGAACGAAAAACCTTGTAGTTTACGTCCGTGCCTACTCAGGAGTAAGCGCGGCGCAAGCGGGAAGCATCGACGCCCAAGTGGATACGGCTTTACACCTCAATCCTTTGAATGTTAGCGGATGGTCTAACATATGGCTTGCTCGTGAGCAGGACATCGAATTAGTTGAGACAGAGCCGAGCGGGCGCAAAATATTTACAAGCGGCGGCTTGTATAGAGTGATATTAGACGACTAGGAGTAAACAAAAATGGCAGAACTAATTAGCGGCCCAACTATGGTTTTGAAATGGGCATACAGCGGCGGGACTATTTCTCTGGACGGTGATTATCGTACCTGTTCGTGGAATCCTTCGACCGCTTATGACGATGTATCAGCGGGCGCAGATTCTCAGGTAGGCAGATTGCCCACTTTGAAGGACGCGACCGCCTCAATTGAATTGGTGGTACAAACCAGCGGCACGGCGATTCAGGCGGCTTTGCAACCTGGACAGGCTGGTACTTTGACCATTCAACCCGAAGGAACGGCGAGCAACAAGCGCAAGATTACTTTCCCCGCTTATGCGGACGGTGCGGTTGTGGCCTTCCCCTATGCAAATGTAGCAACCATTACATGCGGCTTTTCTGGCTCTAGTGTTTTGGCTAACTATACAGACTCAACTAACTAAGAAAGAGAGAGTAACAAGATGCCTGATTTAATTTTAGAAAGTGGCACAGAGATTACCTTCGACCTGAAAAGAATCACCCTCAAAGAGTGGTTGGGTATTTTCAACACACGCGAAAGCGACACAAGAACTGATAAGACTCTGGCGAAGGCCTGCGGGCTTGAGTATAAGGAATTCGAAAAGTTTTCCTTCTACGATTACAAGCAGATTTTAGCGGCGTTTTTCAAGAAATGTAACGAGCCGCTTACCACCCCAAACTCTCCAAGCGCATCTACTTTGCTTTAAAGTTTGGTGCGCCTGTACCCATTGAATATATTATGTGGAATATGGCCTTTGAGACTGGCTGGACGTTGGATTATATCGAGTCGTTATCTGTTGATAAATTCCATGAGTACGTTCAGGTCAAGGATGGAAAGGCTAAGGCAGGTGTGAAATAAGTACAAAAGTGGCTTCACTTTACGCAGAAATTGGCGCAAAGACAGACGGATTTGAGCGCGGCGCGGGAAAGGTGAAAGGGGAATTAAAGTCCATCGCCCCCGCTCTGGAGAATGTAACCCGTGGTGTGACTGGATTCATTTCGGCTAATGCTGGATTGATTTCGGTACTTGTCGCCGTCGGTGCTGGCCTAAAAAATGCGATGGACGAGACAATGAAATACGCGGAAAGCGTAAAGACATTGGCTCAAATTGGAAACACCAGCGCAGAGGAAGCGAGCCGATTTATACAAGTCCTAGACGATTACAAGATTAGCGCAGAAGATGCGACAGCGGCCACAAGGGCGTTAACTAATAACGGAATGGCCCCCAGTATTGACACGCTGGCTAAATTGTCTGATGAATATTTGAAGATAACAGACGCGCAAGAGCGGAATGAGTTTGTAATCAAGAATCTTGGACGGGGTGGCTTGCAGTGGGTTCAGGTATTGAAGCAGGGAAGCGCGGCCATAAAGGAACAGAGTAAAGCCGTTAGTGATGGGCTTATTCTTACTGACGAAGCCATACAAAAGACAGAAGAATACAGACTCGCGCTAGATGATTGGAATGATGCAATCCTTGAAGCGAAGGTATCAATAGGCTCTCAGTTACTCCCAGAGTTAACAAAGCTGTTAGAGCATAACAAGTTACACACTCGTGCCCTTGAAATTATGGAGGAAAAGGGACTATCAACTTACCACGCCATGTCTCAGGTAGGTTATGCCGCCGCTTATAAACAAGCGGCAGGTGAATTAGAAGCGGCGAACGCGGCGAAAATTTTAGGTCAGGCAAATGACGACCTGACACAATCTTCAATGGAGACAGCCAGCGGCATTGGTTACTTGGGCGATGCTCTGGCAGAAGAAGCAAAACAAGCGGCAGAAGCCATATCTGAAAGAAATCAAGAAATGATGTCTTTCATTATGAATTATGCCGATTCACAAGAGGATTATGTAAAAGAACATGCCGCCGCCGTTGAAGCAGTCGCCGAAGCCCAGCGCAATCTAAACGAAGCTATTCAAGAGGAAGGCGCGGGAAGTGAAGCCGCAGACGAGGCAACCGAAGCCCTGCAAGGTACGCGGAACGAACTGCAACAATTAGAAGCCGAGTGGCACGAAAAAACCCAGCGCATGATTTACGACATGGTACTGACCAAACTCTCTGTTGATGGTCTTACTACGGCGGAGTTCAACGCGGCGCAACAGCTAGGCGTGACGATGGGAATCTTCACACAAGCGGAAGCGGATAAAGCCATTGCAATGATGCAAACCGCCGACGCTCTGGTTGCACAGATTCAGCAACAGGAAGCATTGACCACTGCGATTTGGGGAAGCGTGGAAGCGCAACAAGCCTTGAATGATGTGGGCGGTCTTAGTGGTGGGTCATCCCCTGACGAACGCGACGCCTCAACCCGTGACGCGGGCGGTATGGGTATCGCTGGCACTCCCTATCTTATCGGCGCGGGCGCACAGCCTGAAATGTTTATCCCATCCACTGATGGGAACTTTATCCCCAACGCTGACAAGAAAATGGGTAGCAATAAAAACGTGAACATTGTAATCAATAATCCAAAGGGGCAAACCTCCGAGCAGTCCATGAGTAAAGCGGCGCGGCGGTTGTCCTATCTCGGAGTCTTAGCATGACGACATGGTCATTCGGCGGAACAGCCCTAACAACGTTCGGAAAGGTGACGGTAATTGATGATTACTTGGACACCGCAAGCAGGCGCGGAGAGAATCAGATTGTGCCATTTCGTCATGGGACTGTATTTGCGGCTAAGTACTTTGATGAGCGGAAGATTGAGTTAGGTATCGCGGTTTACGCCACAAGTGCCACAGCCTTAGAAGCGTCTTTCGACAGCATGAAGCGGCTATTCTCTCCCCGCACAGAGCAGACATTATCTATGACGATGGAAGACGCCAGCACACGCACGGCACAGGCAACGGTAGATATTCCCATGGAAGTCACCAGAATGTCACCCACTCAGGCCAATGTAGTTGTTGAATTTACCCTATGCTCCCCATTTTTTCGTGGTTCGTCTCTTATCGCAGATAACACCACGACAATAAACACCAGCCCCAAAGCCATGACGGTAGTAAACACAGGAACAGCGGAAGAACGCGATGCAATCATAACGATGGTCGGCCCGCTGGCAAATACTGCAATTACCAACTCCACTACTGGCGTATCAATGACATACGGCGGAACTATATCAAGCGGCGGGACGGTAGTTATCCAGACGGATTCCTTCGGTCAATACACCGCCCTGCTTGGTGGAAGTACGAACGTCATCGGGAACATTACACACAACGGTTCAGCGGCCTTTATGGTTTTATCCGCTGGCACAAACACACTAAGCATAACCGACGGGTCGGCTACGACAGGCACGGTCAAGATGTCGTTTTACCCGCCGTATCTATAAAGAGGATACATGCCAACACCAGACGCAAACGACAATCCGATTGAGTGGAAGTTATACGATACCGACCTTACAACTGCCATAGCTGTATTACCAGTGGCCGCGCAAGGTAGTTTATACATTGAACTGAATGAGCCTGGAAGCGGAGAGGTAAAAGTTCCTCTGCTTTCCAGTGTGGCGTACCTTGTTGAGTCGGGGCAATTTGTCCGCGCCTCATATCGTGGCGCAATTCGCGGCGGGTTCTTTGTTGAGAATATAAATAAAAGCCTTGTGAACTCTGGCGAGGGTGGGGAGTTGTGGGTCTCCATGTCTGGACGTGGCCCGATGGCTTTATTCGAGCGGGCGCGGGTGTGGACTGATGGAAGCGCAGAGACAACCCGAAGTTTTGAAGGGATGACAAAAGCTGATATTCTCATAACGCTAATCACCGAAGCACAGGCGCGGGGAGGGTTGTCAACTGTTACCTATGATTTCACCGACACCCTAGACAGCAATTCCGTAGCGTGGACGGATTCAGAGAAAATGCAATTCACGGTAGGAAAGTCTTACCTTGACATTATCCGTGAAATGGCGGAGTTAGGGATTGACTTTCATATGTCTATTGAGAGTGATGGGACTTTCAACTTGTCGGCTTATTCAACTTCATACGGTACAGATAAATCAGAAACGGTTTATCTGCGTAGAGGTATGAACTGCGTGGAAGTTGGATCGTCAGAGGCGGGAGGGGAAATCTCAAACGCCTTGTTGATTAGGTATGAGGGCGGCTGGAGTTATACGGGGGATTCAACCTCTATAACCAACAGAGGCAGGCGGGAGAATGTCATCGATGCTATCGACGCTTTCAACTCTGACCATGCTTTGACTTATGGAAACGCCCGCCTTGAATACCTGAAAAATCCAAAGGTGGAAACCGCCGTTGAGGTTTATGACGGGGTGGGAACAAGGGTCTTTGTTGATTATGACTTGGGCGATTATCTCACTCTGGATATGTCGGGGGTAGAGTCATCTAATCGCGTGCGGTCTCTTTCCCTCACGTGGGATATGGCAGAAAAAGCCAACGTGATTGTTGGCCTGAATTCCACTGTATTCGAGAATGAGATTAGACAATCGAACGACATCCGCAAGCTGTTTGAAATGTGGCGGCGGGCGCACGACGGGGATAAATTAGACGTATCTTTCTGGGCGGCAATTGGTCAACTCTCAGCCCTCGCCACGACAGGAACAGCGGTATATGCGGCTGATGTTTCAGCGGCTGGAATCCTATACATTGGCGGAAATATAACAAAGGTCGCGGGGAAGGACATCGGCAACGCGGCAAAATATAACGTCAATACTGGTGAGTGGTCGGCACTTGGGACGGGATTCAA
>ERZ869921.928-NODE-928-length-14220-cov-9.932792_pt1 | contig 14220 bp, 19 predicted proteins | sample MGYA00579310_ERZ869921 | MGnify/ENA primary metagenome ERZ869921 (study PRJEB32216, sample SAMN09231816) | wastewater metagenome | place: USA: Maryland | collected 2016-06-21 | study: EMG produced TPA metagenomics assembly of the PRJNA472060 data set (Reclaimed...
TTGTAACTTGTTCCTGTCTAAGTTCAATACCAGTGTAGTCAAGTCCCATTTTGGCAGCGACTATTCCTCGCACACTACCACCAGCAAAAGGGTCTAACACTTTCCATTTAGTAGTATTTTCTGGGTTTGGTTTATCACAAAACCATGTGTACATAAGTTCGCATAAAGCAGGGTCAAATATACTAACTTCACTTTTCATATCTGGCATATAATCTTTTGTAGACTTACCGATAAGAACTTTTACATCACGACCAACTTCTGACTTTATACCCATGTCTAACCACTTCTTTTTTCTATCTTTCCAAAAACCAGTTTTAGCGTCAATTACACTAAAGGGTGGCTCGATAAAGTTTTTGCGTAAATTACCCTTGCAATTTTCAGCAGTTAATTCGTCTACAACAATATCACCAAACTCGTCCAAAAGAACATCTGTACTTTTTTCCATATAATTATCTCATTAAATAAGCAAATGTGAACTTTTTGTGTTTCATACCAAATTGCTTAGCAAGTTTTTCTGCTTTTGCATTTGCTATATCAATATGTGGTTGCAATTCTTTTTTTGCGTCCTCATATGAAAGACCATTCTTCATTTTAGTCTTTACTTCTGATACTTTAGTTCTCAAGTTCATACTTTTTTATAAATTAAACTAATAAAATCAACCTAACTATTACTACCTTTATATTAACAAACAATTAACCTTTAATCAACATACTATCTGTGGATAACTTAATCAATTTATTGTGCCATTCAATAGCATATTCCATTAATGCTTCCCAACCCAGTTCACCTGACCAAGATTCAAACGCTTCGGGCATATTGTCGTCTGTACCTGTGTAATTTTCACTATGCTTATCCTTTAAAAAATCTTCAAATGTTTGGTTCATAATTTTGTTTTATAACCTAACTCGACCAATTTTTCTTCTTCTAATAAATCTTTATCATTATAATCACTACCCCTTAAACTTGGTGTTTCACTTAATATTTGTCGCCAAGACCTATCCATTGAGTTATAGTCCTTAACAAACTTAACCAACGATTCTTTTTCTATAAAAAGTAATTCTGGGTATTTATTAAGTAATACATTCACTATACCCCTATCTTTGTTTTTGCGTTCCCTTGCTAGTGGTTGCATTTCCAAATATTTTTGTAATTGTTGCTTTAACATTTGTTTGGGTTGTCTAAATTATTATCTCTTTCATTTTCATAATAACTATCACAATCTTCTTCTTTTAAACCTTTGCAATCTGGACAAGGTTCTGTGTATTCATCTTCCATACCTGCGTTCATAACCATTTCACCTGTGCCGTAGCATAACTCACAAATATCTTCATTAGTTAATGTTTCAACCTCTTCAATTTCTGGCGATAAAAATTCGGTAGTCATTTTATTTGCAAGAAATTAATTCGTGTGTAGTATGGTTGTAATCACAATGCAAAGCTGTCCAATTTGTATAAGCACCATATCTGCACATTAATACTACCCCAACAAACATTATTAAAAACAAACCTATCCAACTTATAATATCTAGCGTACTTTTTTTCATATTATTTGTTTGAAAAATTATTTAATCTTCTTAATAAAGCAAACCCCATTTTTATAACTTTTACATATCCTTCTACAAACTCTAAATCTCCATTTATACAACCATCAAAGTCTATTTTATATTTTTTTGAGTGGTCATATTGGTAAACTTGTGCTACTACACCCTCGACCTTTTGATTTTCTTCGTAACCTTGCAAAGTGTACACATAATTGTTATTATTGTCTTTGCTTAATGTTCTTTTCACAACCATACTTTTTATTTTTATTATGCTATTAAATTACTTACCTAATTATAATAACATAAATAATTTGTATATACATTTATATTTAGTAGTTATAACATATTTTTTAAATTAAGTAAAGTTTGGCTTAATATATAGGTTATAATACAATAGAAATATTATTTGTAAAGTTTTTAGGCAGTTGTCCACTTTTTAAACACAAGATTATTTGTAAAAAGTTTTGAAGAAACCGTATGTCAATGGTATAATTCTAAGTACATAAAATAATTTATAAATATCTGATTCAAAAACAATACTTTAAATCTGGCGGTTAGATATTTGTTAGTTATTTTGTGCTGATAGGATGGTCTGCGAACTACTATAACCCCTATTGGAAGCAATGCTAAGTTAGTGGACTGTTTAATCGTGTCATCACCATTAAGTGATGTTGTCATGTGGACAGATTACTTTTGCCTTGTATGTGCAGTTCTGGGGCAAATAATTCACAGTAAAGCCATGCAGGACTATTACTGATAGTGGAACTAAGGGTAAGCCGAGAGAAAACGGGACAACTTATCTGAATATCAAGTAGTATCAATACTGCTTTTAATCTCTGTTGTCATATGGGTTTTCAATACAGAATTAAAAAACACCCTTGACCGTAAAGAAAAGAGTGTAATTTAAGTAAGTTTATAACCGAAAATACTTTACAAACGGAACGCATTAAGCGATAAATAGTAGTCCTAAAGAAGTACGAAAACTTTAGAACCAAATATGTTATAGCACACATAAGTTAAATATACAATTAATTTTAAGTATTTACTTTTCTTATGAATTATGTTATAATAGTACCGAGAATTGTTTAATTTTGGGCATGAAAGGTTTAGATTTATATGTTCTTTTAAAATACGCATAATGGTTTATGACAGTATCAACCTAAAGGTCTGTTAAATTTCAAATGCAATAAAATCATTTGTGTCTCCGTTGTTTGAAGCACAAGACAAATTGGTGCGATTCCATTATTAAGCACAATATAGGTTGAATGATGGAATTGGTAGACATAATGGTCTTAGAAACCATTGCGTAAGCATTGCAGGTTCGACTCCTGTTTCAACCACATTATAGTTTGCTTTTTACTGTGATTTATGGTATAATACATACATGAAATTACAGGTGGATTTTCCATATTTAGAACAATATAGAAAAAAGTTTAAAGTTACAGATAGGACAATTTTTGCATATAATAAAGAGATATATTCCAATTACGAATTATCAGAAGACTTATTACTGCACGAGATTAAACACATAGAACAGCAAAATAGAATTGGGGCAGACTTATGGGTAGAGAAATATTTAAACAATAGACAATTTAGACTTAATGAAGAAGTAGAAGCATACCAAGCACAATTAGCTTTTATTAAGGACAGAAACCAACGCTATAAATTAAAGATACTATGTGCAAAAACTTTATCGTCTGACCTGTACGGTAATATAATAACATTTGACAAAGCATTAAAACTATTGTAAAATATATGACAGATACTAATGACGCTAATTATGTAAACAGTTTAACTCCAGAAGAGCAACTTGTACAAGACAACTTACAAAAAGGTGTTGTAATTACTGCGTCTAGTGCTGAAAATGCCAATAATGAAGAACTTGGAAGCTTGGAAAATAAACCAAACTCTAATAACAACACAGAAGATACAAAAGGTCAATGGGGTGGCTTTAGACCAAACGGGGGAAGACCAGTTGGTTCTAAAAATAAAGCAACACTAGAAAGAAAACTTCTTGATGACGCTATTAAACAAAGAGTATTGCGTGGTCATAAAAAACTTTTAGACTCACAATTTACTTTGGCACACGGTTGTTCCTATTTGTATATGATTGAAACTAAATATTTTGGTAAAAAAGCAGTAAAACAAAAACCAGTTTTAATTACAGACCCAGATACTATTGAGGCTTACTTAAATGGCGACCTAGACGGTGAGCCAGATGAGTATTACTACATAACTACTGAACGACCAGACAACAAAGCCATTGACAGCTTAATTGACCGTGTTACAGGCAAGGCAAGACAAAACATTGGACTTGATGGCGGTGAAGATGGAAAACCTATTAAACAAGACATTACAGGTATGAAAATATCTAAAGACGATGACAAGATAGACAAACCAGTTGAAACAAAAGAGGAAGTAAAAAGTACAAATGGAGATACAATTCAAGACCAAAAACAATAAACAACTACAAGCAAGTGAGTACTGGATTGACGACAAAACAGAACTAATACTTTACGGTGGTGCAAAAGGTGGTGGCAAAAGCTTCTTGGGTGCTTCTTTAATATTTGGTGACGCTTTAATATATCCAGAAACACATTACTTTATTGCCAGAGCAGAACTTATTGATTTGCGTAAGTTTACAATACCTACAATATATGAGGTTTTTCAAAAATGGAATATAAAGTTTGATGACTATGTGCAATATAATGGGCAAGATAATTGTTTTAACCTTTACAACGGCAGTAAGGTCTTTTTAGTTTCATGTAAAGATATACCTAGCGACCCTTTATATGAAAGATTTGGTTCTATGCAAATGACTAGGGGTTGGATTGAGGAAGCTGGTGAAATACCTGAAGCTGCTAAATCTAACTTGTGGTTATCTATTGGGCGTTGGAAAAATGATGTTTATAAACTTAAAAAGAAATTACTTATAACTGCTAATCCTAAAAAGGGTTGGATGAAAAGAGAGTTTGTTGACCCTGCAAAAGAAAATAAACTACCAGATACACATAGATACATACAAGCATTTGCAAACGATAATAAATATTTACCAGATGATTATGTAAAAACATTGTCAGAGGAAAAAGACATTGTAAGACGCCAAAGGTTATTTGAAGGTAATTGGGATTATGATGAAGATAAAAATTCACTTGTTTCTTTTGATGCATTGACAGATACATTTTCTAATGTTATAATAAAAGATAGCCAAAAGTATTTAACCGTTGATGTTGCTAGAAAAGGTAATGATACAACCGTATTATCATTTTGGGACGGTTTAGAATTATACAAAGTAGAAAAGTATTCTAAACAAGATACAGCAACAACAGCACAAACTATTAAAGATTTAGCCGTAAGTGAAAAAATACCTTACTCACATATTGTTATTGATGAAGACGGCATAGGTGGTGGCGTAGTAGACCATATGTTTGGTGTTAAGGGTTTTGTTGCAAATAGTACAGCAATACCAACAGCAGCAGAAATAAGGTCAAAGTTTAAAAAACTAGACAATGACTTTACACCAAAGATTAATTTTAGAAACTTAAAATCACAATGTGGCTTTAAGTTGGCTGAACTTATAAATGAACACAAAATAGCGTTTAAAGTACCAGACTTGCGTGATGATATTATAGAAGAATTAACAGCATTATTAAGGCAAAAGGACGCTGACAGTGAGGGTAAGTTACAAATAGTACCAAAAGATGAAGTTAAAATAGCCATCGGAAGAAGCCCAGACATTGGAGATACGCTTATTTTTAGAATGTTGTTTGAATTACACAACACAGTAGCAACAGCAGTACAACAAGAGGGTGTAGTTTTAACAAAACAAAACAATAACTTTGAAGCAAATAGAAATGATTATTTAAGTGGTGGACATAGTACACGATAACATTTGCAATAATGTGTATTTTATGGTATAATATATCAAATAGAATTGCTCAGAATACTCAAACTTTAAATTAATTTCACATGACCACAATACAAGAACTTGTAAGAAAAATGGAACAGGATTATATCTCAGGTAGTCCTACAACAAAATCTAAGTATGTTACTTTCGACCAATACGAAAATATAAATACAATAGACGCATATTTTAATTCAAAACACATAACTGGTTCAACCGACTCACAAGGTAGAGATAAACCTTTCTTTAACATTGTTATAGCAGCCGTAAATATTTGGACAAGGGCGACAGACATTGATAGAAAAAACATAAAGATTAAAGCAAACAAGTCAAGTAATTATTTGGCTGCATTTTTTGCAACACTCAAGTTACAAGATTGGATGAAAAGAAACAATTTTGGTAAGTTCCTAAATGAATGGGGTAGAACACTTGCTAAATACGGTAGTGCAGTAGTTAAGTTTATAGAAAAAGACGGTGAGCTTTACAAAAGTGTAATATCATGGCATAGTTTAATTTGTGATAGCGTAGATTTTGATAATAATCCAAAGATAGAAAAACTATACTTTACACCAGCACAATTAAGAATGAATGGTTCTTACGACCAAGAGGTTGTAGAAAAACTTATAGACGCAGTAGAAAAAAGACAAACGCTTGATAAAAGAGATGTTGATTCAAAAACAGACTTTATTACTTTGTACGAAATACACGGTAATTTACCACTTTCACTTTTAACAGGAAAGGAAACAGACGAAAAGAAATACAGACAACAAATGCAAGTTGTATCTTTTGTTGAGGGTAAAGAAAAAGGTAAATATGATGACTTTACATTGTTTAAAGGTAAGGAAGCAAAAGACCCTTACATGATTACTCACTTACTTGAAGAAGATGGTAGAACACAAGCCGTTGGTGCAGTTGAATATTTGTTTGAGGCACAATGGATGCAAAACCACACAGTCAAAGCCATTAAAGACCAATTAGACCTAGCGTCAAAGTTAATTTTTCAAACAGCAGACGGCAATTATGTTGGTAGAAACGCTTTAACAGATATTGAAAACGGCAACATACTTGTACACGCAGAACATAGACCACTTACACAAATAGCAAATACTTCACATGATATTAGTTCATTGCAAAACTTTGCTTCACAATGGAAAGTATTGGCACAAGAACTAACTTCAACACCAGACGCTATCATGGGTAAATCAGCCCCAAGCGGTACAGCATGGAGACAAGTTGAGGCATTACAACAAGAAGCAAATTCATTGTTTGAGTTAATGGTAGAAAATAAAGGTTTACACATAGAAGATATGCTCACAACTTATATTTTACCTTTCTTTAAAAAGACACTAAACAACAAAGATGAGTTAGCGGCAATACTTGAAGACCACCAAATAACACAAATAGATTCAATTTGGATACCACACGAAGTAAATGAAAGAACAAACAGAAAATATGTTGCAGATGTTTTAAATGGTGCAACACCATTACCTGAAGAAATTGCACTTGAAAAGGACAAAAACCAACAACAAATTACAACAGATATTTCTAAACTTGGCAACCAAAGGTTCTTTGCACCAGATAAAATAGGTTCAAAGACATGGGCTAAAATATTTAAAGATTTGGAATGGAATGTTGATGTTGATATAACTGGTGAAAATAAAGATTCACAAAATGTTATGGCAACACTTACAACAGTGCTACAAACCATTGCAAGTAATCCTATGATATTACAAGACCCAAATGCAAGAATGGTATTTAATAAAATAATTACGGAAACAGGTGCGTTAAGCCCAATAGAATTAACAGCAACTAAGTCACAAGTACAGGCACAACCTAATCCAGCAGATATGGTCGGTGGAAATGCAGGACAGGGAAATGAACAAATGGGCGGTATGGGTAAGGGTATGGTTAATAAAATGATAGGTAAATAATAATAAAAAAATCGATGGATACAAAAAATAAAGATATAAGGTTTACAGATTTAGAGTTTGCGTTAGCTAAAAGTGCTTTTGCAGAAAATGATGACATGCTTAAACTTGTTAGGAAGGTAATGCTTCAATCAAAGTTAAGTTCAACTGATATTATTAAAGTAAAAAATGTTTTTAGTAAAGACTTAATAGCTTTTGTTAGTAAGTTTATATTACCAACAGTTGATGTTGATGCACCACTTTCATTGGTAATTGACCTTTGGATGACTTTTGAGACACAAAACAAAACACCAGCAGAAGTTTCCTTAGCCATTAAAACTAGGGGCAGATTAATTTCTATGCTTAAAAAAGGTTTAGCAAGACTTGAATCTCCAACAGTAAAAGGCGAGTTTGAAGTAGAAACATTTGAACCAGAGTTTGAATCAGAAGAGGAAGATTACATTTCACTTATTTCAAGAAATTCCCTAATTACGCACATTGACCAACAGTTAGTACAGCTTAAATTACTTGCAGGATATAAGAAAGAAACACCAGAACAAACAAAAGAAAGATTATTTAAAAACAGTTCAAAATAGGGCTAATATTAGATAGTTTAATTTTGTTTGCATTATTATAAGAATTATGGTATAATATATACTATAAAGTCACAAAAGACTAAAAAATGACTAACATGACAAAACATGACAGAAAATGACAAAGGAGTTATTGACCAAAACAATAAAGTAGGAGAGGACGGATTTGTAGAAGAGATCATTGATGATAAGGCAGAAGATGTCGAGACATTAAAAAAGAATCTTGCGACAGCCATCGCTCAAAAAGACCACTGGAAAACAAAAGCAACTAAAGCCGCACCAGTAGTTGAAGAAAAGAAAGAGGCAAAAGTTGAAGCTAAACCAGAAGCTAAAGATACTGGTCTTTCACAAACAGACCTTTACGCATTGGTTAAGGCAGATGTACCAGAAGAAGATATTTCTGAGATAACGGATTACGCTAAGCTCAAAAATATTACTGTTGCAGAGGCACTTAAATCAAATGTTGTTAAGACAATTCTAAGTGAAAAGAAAGAAGAAAGAGCAACGGCTGCGGCTGCAAATACTGCAAAAGCAAAAGTTGGTACTGCTTCAGTTTCAACAGACACCTTATTGGCAAACGCTAGAAAAGGCATACTTCCAGATAATGATGAAGATATGACAAGACTGATAAAAGCCAAGAAAGGAATCAAGTAAACATTGAATCGGTGGGATTTAATAGTTTAATAATTTAGTAGAATGAATACAATCACCACCACATCAGGAAGAGAGAAATTCCTTAAATCTACACTAGAAGTCGCTCTTAGAGCAGGACTAGTAGCAGAAGCAGTCTGTCAAGTAGATAGAACAGACGCAAGAGTAATAAAAGCCCCTTACCAAACAGCACCAACAACAGTTGTTCAAGCATTGACGGGTACTTACACAGTTTCAGCATTGACCATCACACAAGATGACCTTACTGTTACAGATGAGTTTATTTCAGCAGAACATGTTTATGATTTTGAACAAATCTTAAACAACTTCGACCTTTACTCAGCTAGAATTGAAGACCTTACATATTCAGTTATGGCAAGTATTGATAAGTATGTTGTAAACACACTTTGCGAAGACGGTACAGGTACATACACAACACCAGTAGGAGGTTTCACAACAGCAGCAAACATTAGTGTTATTATGTCTAACTTGCTATCAAAAGTAGTTGGTTATTCAGAACAATATAAAGGTACATACCTTATTATTGAAGCAACAGATGTTCCAGGATTTGTACAAGCACAAGCAACAAACGGTTTTAACTTTGCTGATTCAGCATTGAAAAATGGTTTCGTTGGTAATTACATGGGTGTAGATATCTATGTTATCCCAGCAGGAACATTCGTTTCAGCTTCTATCGGTACAAGAACATCAGGCACAGCATTCACAAACGCAGGACACAGAGTATTCGGTGTTAAAGGTTTGGCTACATATGCAGCACCAAGAGGCATACAAGTAGAGGAAAAAACAGTTACTCTAAAGACAGGTAAAGAACTTGTAGTTTACGGATACATCGGTGCTAAAGTTTGGACACCAAAAGCAGGTTTGACAGTAGATATAACATTGGCTTAGTAGTAGCCTCCTTTTTGGGGGCTTAAAGGATAAAATTTTCCACCGATTCTTTTATCCTATAAATCCCTCGAAAGGAGTTAATCATTAAAAAAATATTATGAATACATCAAACGGCTCAAACCCAGTACTAGACGGAATTTGGTTTACACCAAGATTGGTTACTCCAGACGCAGTTTCAAGTTCAGCAGCAGGTATTCCACCAACAGCGAAAGTTGTTCAAGTGGGTGCAGTTACAAATGACGCAAACGATTGGATTACACTTCCATTGTTAGCAGATGTTCCAAATGGACATGAGATTACAATTCTTTGTTCAGCAGGAACAAACTTTGAATTAAGAACACCAGCTTCTAGTAACTCAAAAATCAACAATGTTGATTCAGACGGAACACAAGAATATCTTTGTACAGATACAGAGATTATAAAGGTTATTAAGATAAGTAATACAGTCGGTTGGATGGCTCATGCTTATTCTGCCATAGGTGCAGTAGTAGCAGCAGTTATACCCGATTAAACATCATGGCTAATCCAAATAAAACAAATCCAGTCCTTAACGGAGTGTGGATAGAACCAATAGAACTTACACCAGATGATTCTGAAAGCGACATAAATGTCATTCCAGCAAACATTGATTCTGTTGTATTGGATGCAAATGTTAATGGTGTGAACGACTTTGTAGTCTTACCAGCATTAGCTTCTGTTCCAAATGGTCATATAATTACCATTTTGGCAGGTGCAGCAAACTGTGAACTTAGAACACCCGCTTCTTCAACTGAAGAAATTAACTCAGAAAATTGCGACGGTACTAAAGAATATTTAATTACAGCGACAGATATTGTTAAAGTAACTAAAATTGATAATACCATCGGTTGGATGGGTGCAAGTTGGACAAAACTAGGTGCAAAAAGAACAGCAGTAGTTCCAGATTAGTTTCCTAACGCAAACCCTAAATGATTTGGGGTTTGTTATTAAGAAGTTAAAAATTAAACAAAATGTTATATTACGACGCAACAAGTAAAACAGGGATAGTACAAGAAGTAAATGATATCTGTGGAACAGATGATACTAATTATACTCTTGATGCAAAAAATCGTAGAAGTAATGCAGCTTTAGATGAGTTTGTATCCATTGCGTTAAAAGAGGGTGATTGGTCAGTTGAAGATACAGGTAAAACAACACTACCTATTGCAACAGCAACACTTACATCTGGGAAACAAGATTATACTTTTCCAAATGAACTTTTATCCATAGAAACAATAGAAATGTTGCTACCAGATACAACAACATGGGTAGAACTTTCTAATATAGATAAAATACCACTTAATCAAGTAGCAAATACACCAACAACTTATAAGAAAGTTGGTAATTCTATTTTACTTAATCCAGTACCAAATTACACAGTTTCAGCAGGTTTAAGAATACATTATCGCAGAGCATTTACTTATTCAACAGTTTCAAGCACTACATTTACACCAACAACTCCTGGAATTCCTTCAATTTTCCACATGTGGTTAGCAAGAAAGATAGCATTACCTTTTTTAATAGATAAAGTAAAGGCAAATAAAAATGATATTGCCGCTTTAATTACACAAGGCAATGCAGATATAGTTTCCTATTTTGGTCAAAGGGAAAGAGATAAGAAAAGACAACTGAAACCTAGAAGTGAAAGTTGCAGATAAAATAGATAAAAAAATAAGATTAACAATTAATAAATAAAAACATGACAGATAGTTTAATAATAAGAAATGAAGATACTACATTATACAAGAACTTTTCAGCAAGTAATCTTGTAAAAACTGGCGAGGGTTTGCTTAGGGGTTTTATTTGTTCAACAACTTCAAGCGGTACAATACAGTTTATAGACGGTATTAGCGACAATGATGATGTAGCAGACAAAGCAACAGCAACTTTAACAAGTTCTGGTGCAATGATTCCTGGAAAACACGCTAAAACAATAATTACATCAGATACTACAGAAATATCAGATGGGGATATAGTTGTAATCGGTGCAATAACATACAGATTTAAAGATACAATGGCACAGGCGTATGATGTTAAAAGACATGGTACAACAGCCGCAACAACACTAGCAAATCTTAAAGCAGCAATTAATGGTACAGGGACAGCAGGAGTAGAATGGTTTGCAGGTACAGTAGCACATTCTTTGGTGGTAGCGGGTGCAATAAATGCAACAACAATAGCACTATGGTCAAGAATTCCTGGAACAGCATGTAACGCTTTAGCAACAACTACAACAGCAACACATTTATCTTTTGAAGCAACAACTTTTGGTGCAGGAACAGCAGGTTCAGTAACAGGAGTTAGTTCATCAGCCGCAACATTTACTATTGGAACACGAGTTTACACTATTGTAAATGAGTTATCAGAAACGGGTGGTGCAACAGCAGTTGTAGACCAAGTTCTTTATGGTGGTAATGAAGCAACAATGCTTGATAACATAAAACTTGCAATAAACGCAGGGGCAACAGAAGGAGTTAATTACTCAACAGGTACAGTAGTAAACGCCTTAGTTACAGCAGAAACAAACACAAACACAACACAGGTATTTCAAGCAATCTCAGGCGGAATTGCAGGAAATTCAATAGCAGTTGCAGAAACAATGGCTAATCATACCTTTGGGGTCGGTGTTACAACCTTATCAGGTGGACTAGAAGCTAACATAATGATTATTGAAACAATTACTCCAACAGCAGGAGTTATGTACAATTTTCCAAGTGTTATCTTTGAAAATGGTTTGCAAATAAGAATTACAAACACATTAGAAGGTACGGTATTTTACAAATAGTTAATAATTAATAAATATGAGCATAGCATTCACAAAAGTAAATAAGTTCGTATTGAATAAAGGTAATGGAGTTTTTAATTTGTCAACAAACCAATTAAAAATTGCACTTACTAATACAATACCAACAGTTTCAACAGCAAATCAATATTCTGATTTAACTTCACCTTTAGCAACAACAAACTTATCAGGAGCAACACCTTTTAACATAACTACTACAAGTTTTACACAAACTTCTGGTACATCTAAATTAATTTTAGCTGACCTTACATTGACAGCAACGGGTGCAGTTGGACCTTTTCAGTACGCAGTTATATATTCTGATACAGCAACAAATAAAGAACTAATTGGTTTCTATGATTACGGTTCAGCTGTAAACATGGTATCAGGTGATACATTCACAATAGATTTTGACGGTTCAGCAGGTGTAATTACAGAAGCATAATATTTAAGTATTTTGTTTCTGAACAAACTTAAATATAATGTCAATATTTTCAAAAAACAAAAAGGGGGCAATATCAAAAAAATATCATTATGCAAAAGGTGATGTACAACTTTCTTTTGAATTAAGAATTGATGGAACATTTCAATTAAAAGGTTTCCTTGAATTACTCAATGAGGCAAGAATTGATGTTGAAAAAGCACTGAAAAATGTTATTGAAATACTTGATATTGAAAAAAATAAAATAAAAATTGAACACAAAATAAGAGAACAATTCACTTATACAAAAGATAAAATACAATTAGATTTTAGATTGAGAATTGATATAGATAAAGAATTAAAAAGCTTCTTGGAATTATTGAAATCCGCAGTCGCAGAAGTAGAAGAAGATATAAATAATCAATAATATGTCAACTGCAAAAATATTACTTGTTGGAGGAGGTGGAGGAGTCCAAGCATCAGGAGGAGGTGGTGGTGCTGGTGGAATTATCTATCAAGCTACACATACAATATCAGCACAAACTTATGCTGTGGTTATTGGGGCAGGAGGAAGTTCACCTGCCTGGAGTGCATACGGAACACAAGGAGGAGATACTACTTTTGATAGTTTGACAGCAGGAGGAGGAGGTTGTGGAGAACATGGAGATGCAGGGACATATCAAAATGGTAGAGCAACAAATGGAAACGGAGGAGGAGGAGCTTACAACTCTTCAGGAGGAACTCCAGATGGTTCAGGTTATACAGGAGGAACAGGAGTTGCTTCAGGAGAATATCCAGGTGGTGGAGGAGCAGGAGCAGCAGCCAATGGAGGAAATGCTCCAGCTAATAATGTAGGAGCAAATGGAGGAGATGGAGTTGCAGATAGTGCAGTTGGAAATCTTTTATCAATATCTTCTATGGGTGTTGATTCAGGTGGAACAAGATATATTGCAGGTGGTGGAGCTTCATCTTGTAGAGGTTCAGGAACAGCAGGGACAGGAGGTAAAGGAGGAGGAGGAAATGGTGTAATCGGTGGAAATGGACAAGCAGGAACTGCGAATACAGGAGGAGGTGGAGGAGTTGGAGGTTTATTTACTTCTTATTCAGGAGGTGCAGGAGGAACTGGGGTAGCAATAATAGCATTTACAACTACTGAATTTAACTTTACATATTCAGGAACATATACATCAGGAACAAACGGTTCTCTTACTTGGGTTGCAATGAAAACAAGTGGAAATTTAGTTTTAACGACTGCTTCAACCGCATATACTATGCTTTGTGCTGTTGGTGCATTTACTCTAACAGGTATTAATGCAAACTTTTATAGATTAAGAAACTTAGTTACATCAGTTGGTGCTTTCACCTTGACTGGTATAGATGTAATAATGAAAAAAGGTAGAGGTTTTTCTGCCGCAGTTGGAGTATTTAATTTAACTGGCATTAATGCAAACTTTTATAGATTAAGAAACTTAGTTACATCAGTTGGTGCTTTCA
>ERZ869921.929-NODE-929-length-14220-cov-4.971973_pt1 | contig 14220 bp, 17 predicted proteins | sample MGYA00579310_ERZ869921 | MGnify/ENA primary metagenome ERZ869921 (study PRJEB32216, sample SAMN09231816) | wastewater metagenome | place: USA: Maryland | collected 2016-06-21 | study: EMG produced TPA metagenomics assembly of the PRJNA472060 data set (Reclaimed...
GCATGACCACGGAAGCATTGCCCACGTCGACACAGAATGTCGTCCAGTTCGGCGGAATGGTTCGTGCGCAATCGCTCGGCGCCGTGCTCGACCAGGAGCGCCGGGAAGCAGAGCAGACTCAGGCGCAGCCCCACATCACAGGGCTGGCCGGACATATCCGCAAGTGCTGGTCGCAGGCCCGGCAGGCCAAGCAGATGACGGTCGAGCCCAAGATGCTCCAGAACATGCGCGCCCGCCGGGGCGAGTATGACCCTGAGAAGCTGGCCGAGATCCGTGCGATGGGCGGCTCCGAGGTCTACGCCAACCTGACCTCCGTCAAGTGCCGCGCTGCAGCCAGCTGGCTGCGTGACGTGCTGATGGCGACAGGGACGGAGCGCCCGTGGACCGTGCGGCCGACACCCATCCCCGACCTGCCCCCGGACAAGAACGAGCAGCACCTCGGCCAGGCCGTGGAGCCGATCAAGCAGGCGATCATGGCAGGCCAGCCCATGGATCAGGGCGCGGTCACCAAGCTCGTCAGCACGCTGCGTCAGCAGGCCAAGAACCAGGTCATGGATGTCGCGCGCGAGAAGGCCGACAACATGGCAGCCAAGATGGAAGACCAGCTCCTCGAGGGCGGGTTCATCCAGGCGCTCGACCAGTTCATCGAGGACATCGTCACGTTCCCGGCTGCGGTGATCAAGGGGCCGATTGTCCGCAAGCGCAAGGTGCTCAAGTGGGTGCAGGGCGAGCATGGATTCACACCCTCAGCCGAGGACACGCTCAAGCTCGAGTGGGAGCGAGTGAGCCCGTTCAACATCTACCCATCGCCGGCAGCCACGAACACCGACGAGGGCTACCTCATCGAGAAGCACAAGCTCAGCCGCGAGGACCTCAACGCCATGATCGGTGTCGAGGGTTACGACGATGCATCGATCAGGTTGGTGCTGGACCAGTATGGGCGCGGCGGACTGACGGAGTGGCTGACGAACGAGGTCGCCATCGCGTCCGCAGAGGGCAAGGCAACCACGCAGATCGCGCAGAATGTCGACGGCCTGATCGACGCACTCCAGTTCTGGGGTCCAGTGCAGGGCAAGATGCTCGTCGACTGGGGCATGAAGGACGAGGAGATCAGTGATCCGCTCGCCGAGTATCACATCGAGGCGTGGCTGATCGGCGGCTACGTCATCAAGGCCGTGATCAACACGGACCCCCTCGCCCGCCGGCCCTATTACAAGGCCAGCTACGAGGAGATTCCAGGCAACTTCTGGGGCAGCTCGGTGTGCGACCTCATCCGCGATCCGCAGGTGGTGGCCAACGCGGCCGCCCGAGCGCTGGTGAACAACATGGCGATGGCGTCCGGCCCGCAGGTTGTCGTCAACGTCGAGCGTCTCGCCCAGGGTGAGCCGATCAACACGCTGCAGCCGTGGCGTATCTGGCAGGTCACCAACGACCCGTCTGGCGCCAACGGGCAGCCGATCTATTTCCAGCAGCCTGACTCGCGCGTTGCCGAGCTGGTGGGCGTGTTCGAGAAGTTCGTCACCATGGCAGACGAATACTCAGGCATCCCCAAGTACATGGCGGGTGACGCCAGCGGCGCCGGGCGTACAGCCTCGGGCCTGTCGATGCTCATGGGCAACGCCGGCAAGGCCATCAAGCAGGTGATCGCGAACATCGACATCGGCGTGATGAGCCAGCTGATCGAGCGGCTCTACGACCACAACATGCAGCACGCTGACGACCCCGACCTCAAGGGTGATGTCCACATCGTGGCGCGCGGCGCGTCGTCGCTCATCGCCAAGGAGTCGGCTCAGGTGCGGCGCAACGAGTTCCTCGCGGCGACGGCCAACCCTGTCGACATGCAGATCGTCGGCGTCGAAGGGCGCGCGGCCATCCTGCGCGAGACCGCCAAGAACCTCGACATGGACGTCGACAAGGTTGTCCCGCCGCTCGACATGCTCCGCCAGAAGTGGGCGCAGCAGCAGATGATGGCGCAGGGGCAGCAGGGATCGCAGCCCGCCCCGCAGGCAGGCAGTGGCCAGCAGCTGGCAGACGGATCACCCACAACTGATAACTTCCAGCCTGCTGAAAAATAGGCTGTTGACCTGTTAGCATGTTAAAGTGTAGTGTTAGCGCATGTTGACCAAGCCTACTGCACAGGCGCTTCGAAGCCTCCTCGGCTTCAGCAGGCAGACCGGGTGGACTGAGGTCGAACAGATGTTCAAGGACGAGCTGTCCAAGACCTATGAGATGCTGGCTGACAGTGCCGATGAGGCGCTTATCCGACAGCTTCAGGGTCGAGCGAAGCTGATCCGCGAGTTCCTGTCCCTGGTGCATGACGCACCCCGGACACTGGAAAAACTAGGGGTATCCAGCCTCTAGTCCAACCCCCAGCAGACCGTACCGTCAACAGGATACCAGATGGCCCTCGAGACGTAGCCGGCGCAGGAGCACAGAATGAGTTTACCCAAGCAGGTTCAAGCCCAGCTCGAGGAAGCCGAGCGTCTGGAACAGGCACTAGCTGCAGAGCTACAGGCCCCCGACCCCGAGACTCCTCCCGAAGAGCCAGAACCCGAAGGGGTGTTGCCAGAAGTTGAGCCGGTTCTCGAACCGGAAGCCCCGCAACCGGAGCCTCCGACCCCGACTGACGACGCCTGGCAGGACCGATACAAGTCGATCAAGGGCAAGTATGACGCGGAAGTTCCGCGGCTTCAGTCCGAGATCAGCGATCTGCGCAACCAGCTGCAGACGGCCCTGGCACGCCTCGACAAGGTGACGAAGCCCACCGAGCAGGCACCTCAGCCGCTGGTGACAGACAAGGACGTTGAAGCCTTCGGCAGCGACCTCATCGATGTGATTGCCCGCAAGGCGCGAGAAGTCGCCCAAGCGGAATTTGCACCGAAGATCGCCCAGCTCGAGGCGGAGAATGCTCAGCTCAGTGGAGAGTTGAACGGGGTCTCCGAACGTCAGACAGATAGCGCGAGGGCCATGTACTTCGCTGACCTGCGCCGGGAAGTCCCGGACTGGGAGGCGCTCAACGTGGACCAGCGGTTCATGGACTGGCTTGCCGAAGTCGACCCGCTCAGCGGGTATCCGCGGCAGGAATACCTGAACCGGGCTTTTGCTTCGCTCGATGTCGGACGCACGGCGGTACTGTTCAATACCTTCAAGGAACTCAGCGCACCCCCTCCGACTCCTGCGAAGCAGCAGCCGTCGAAGCAGCTCCAGCGTCAAGTTGCACCTGGTACGTCCCGCGCGTCCACAGCAGCCACCGCCGATGCTACCTCCAGGATCTGGCTCCTCAGTGAGATCGACCAGTTCTACAACGAGATACGTCGCGGTGACTTCAAGGGCAGGGAGGCGGAGCAGGTGCGGATCGAAGCAGAAATCGACCACGCCGTAGCGGAAGGGCGCATCCGACAATGATGTAGCTGACGGGACGGGGTGGTCACAGTGAAGCCAAGGAGCATCTGTCGTGACTACAATCACTCCCGCAGCGGTGACACCCCTCCAGTCGCCCTTTAACACCAGCCCGTCCTACTCGGGCACGTTCATCCCGACCATCTGGTCGAACAAGCTGAACGTGAAGTTCTATGCCACCACCGTGTTCGGCGAGATCGCCAACACGGACTATGAAGGTGACATCAAGGGCCTCGGTGACAAGGTCATCATCAACAACGTCCCGTCGATCACGATCAACGACTACACCATCGGCCAGAACCTCAACTACGAGGTGCCTGCCCCGAACAAGGTGGAGCTGCAGATCGATCAGGCGAAGTATTTCGGCGTCAACGTCTCCGACGTGCTGGAATACCAGTCGCAGCCCAAGCTCATGGACATGTTCACCAACGACGCGTCCAAGCAGATGGCGATCAACATCGACACGGCGATCCTCAAGGGCACCTTCTCTGCAGGGTCGTCCGCGAACAAGGGATCGACCGCCGGCGTCAAGTCGGGCTCGTACAGCCTCGGGGTCGATAACACCCCGATCACCCTGTCGTCGGCCAATGTCGTCGGCCTGGTGACAGCGCTGGCGTCGGTGCTCGACGAGCAGAACGTCCCGGACACGGATCGCTTCCTGGTGATCACTCCGTACATGCGCAACGTGCTGATGGCCTCGCCGCTGGCACAGGCGTACGTCACTGGTGACAGCCAGTCGATCCTCCGCAACGGCAAGATCGGCAGCATTGATCGTTTCACGATCTACGTGTCGAACCTGCTGCCGACTGCGGCTGCTGGCCAGGACTTCTCGGGCGGCACCCAGGGCGGCGCGGCGAAGCGCACCGCGATCATGGCTGGCCACAAGTCGGCCATCACCTTCGCGTCGCAGATCGCCAAGGTTGAATCGCTCCAGAACCCGAATGACTTCGGCACCCTGGTCCGCGGTCTCAACGTCTACGGCTACAGCGTGATCAAGCCGGAAGCTCTGGCGATGGCTCTCGTAGTCTAACAGGGGGCGGGGAGGTGTTAACGCACCTCCCCCATCCACGGAGCACGACATGACGGTAACAGCGCAGACCATCATTGATCGGGTCCGTACGCAGCTGATCGATGAGACGGCCGTCCGATGGACGGACACGGAACTTCTTCGGTGGTTGTCAGACGGCCAGCGGGCCGTTGTTGCATTCTCGGCGGGCGCCTCGAGCACGACGGCGATCCAGCCGCTGGTTGCCGGCACACGTCAATCCATTCCCGCGGACGGGCACATGCTGCTCACCATCGTCCGCAATCTGTCAGCTGACGGCGTCACCGCCGGTCGCGCTTGCCGCATCGTGTCGCGCGAGATCCTCGACGCGCAGGACACCAACTGGCACAACGCCACAGCATCCGCGGCGGTGCTCAACTATATCTTCGATCCGCAGGAGCCGACGCACTTCTACGTCTACCCGCCCAACACAGGCACGGGCAGCGTGGAGATGGTGTACGCGGTCAAGCCGGGCGAGATCGCATCGCTGTCGACTCCGCTGGTGGTCCAGGAGATCTACCAGACGGCGCTGATCGACTACGTCATGTACCGGGCGCACCAGAAGGACAGCGACTACGCTGCCGGCGCCCAGATCGCCATGGGCTACTACCAGGCATTCCTCGCCTACATGGGCCAGGGCGAGGGCTCGCAGCTGGCGAGCAACCCGAACCTGCAGCTGGCGCCGCCTGAGCCGACAGCGAGGGGGTCCGCAAAATGAGCACGAACTACGACGAGTTCCTCCCGGAGGTCCTGCCCTACGTGCACGACTGCGCGTACCCGGTCGCGATCAACTCGATCCGCAACGCGTGCATCGAGTTCTGCGACAAGACCGACTACCTCGTCTACACGCACGACCCTGTCTCGGTGATCGCCGGGCAGGCGGCGTACGCGCTGACGGTTCCCGCGGGGACGGAGGTCGCACGCATCCTGTCGGGATGGTACGACGGCCTGCGCATGGCGCCCAAGGGAGAGGAGGATCTACGCCTCCAGTTCCCGCTCGACTGGCGCACCATGACTGGCCGGCCGCAATACTTCACGCACGCCATCCCGTCATCAGTGACCGTGATCCCCGCGCCGCAGACCGACGCCACGGACGCACTCAAGTTCATCATCGCGCTTCGCCCGTCCCGTGCAAGCACGACCGTCGATGACATCATCTATTCCCGCTTCGCCGAGCAGATCGGGTGGGGGGCACGCGCGCGTCTCTACGAGACACCGAACCAGCCCTACTACGACCCGCAGGGGGCGATGCTTTACCGCAGCCGGTTTCAGACAGCCATCGGCGGCGCGAAGATCGAACGCAACTACGGGCTCACCCGTGGGCCGATCTACGCGCGTCCGCCGAGGATCGTGTGATCGCTGTTAACATCTAGGAGCTGACATGGCCGTCCTGTTTGCAAACAACGCCACGACCACACTGGCATCGGGCATCACCAACGTCGCCACCAGCCTGACTGTGGCAGCGGGCACCGGCGCGCTGTTTCCGACGCTGTCCGGCAGCAATGTCTTCTACGCCACCCTGGTCGACGCCTCGAACAACATCGAGATCGTCAAGGTCACGGCACGGTCGTCGGACACGTTCACGATTGTGCGCGCCCAGGAGGGCACCACTGGCAGGGCTTTCTCGACCGGACACAAGGTGGAGCTGCGTCTGACTGCGGCGGGGCTCGACGCCAAGCTCGACAAGACCGGCGGCACGATGACGGGCGGCCTGACTACAGGTGCCAGCGCCACCGGCGGCGCAGGGCTGAATGTGCCCCATGGGACCGCGCCGACGTCCCCTGTTAACGGCGACATCTGGACAACCTCAACCGACGCGCTGGTGCGCCTCGGCGGGGTGACGTACCCGCTCGGGTTCCGCAAGCTGATCCTCAACACGCAGAGCAGCACCTACACGCTCGCGCTGGTGGATGAGTACAGCCTCGTCTACAGCCAGAACAGCGGCGCGCAGGTCATCAACATCCCGACCAACGCGACCACAGCCATCGGCATCGGAGCCGTGATCCCGATCATCAACGACGGCACCGCGAGCATCAGCCTCACACCTGCTGGCGGCGTCACGCTCAAACTCGCCGGCAGCGCCAGCACAGGCACACGCACCATCGCAGCCAACGCCGCGGCGACGCTCGTCAAGGTAGGCACGGACCGCTGGTTTGTGTCCGGCGCAGGGGTGAGCTGATGACTGTCCATGGCGCCTTCATGATCGGCGGCGGACTGAGTGAGGCCCAGTTCATCAACGCATATCAGTACAATGTCGTGAAGGGGGATACGCTGGTGATCCCCAAGCCGTCGGTGACGGTCGGCGACATGCTGGTACTGTGGACGCTGAACTCGAGTGGTGTGACAGACACACCGGACGCGGCGTTCACTTTGCGCAAGGACGTGGGCTCTAGCGTGTTCGGCGCTATTTACACGCGGACAATCAACGGGTCCGAAGGATCGACGTTCACGTTCGAGGCGGACAAGTCCACCGGGACGTACGGGGCAATCTTGGCGCATATGCGCAGCGCGGCGTTCGATGCGGTAGGTAATATATCCAACTCGTCCAGCACGGCCCAGGCTCCCTCGATCACGCTGTCCAAGAAGGGCAAGGTTCTGGCGGTGTTCGGCCGGAGCCAGGGCAACAACAGCTTTACCACCCCGGCTGGGTTTACCGCCAGCGTCAAGATTATGGACCCAGCTGTTACGGGGCTGTCTGCCGCATTGTTCGTGGCGGACTTTCCGGCAGGTGCCACCGGCGTTGTCGCATCCGCAGCCAGCGGAGGCACCTCGCGCGGCATCCTGTTCGGCGCCGTGGCACCGTGATGAAAGGAGGCAAGCATGGCAACTGAGATGGAAAGGCTCCGTGCGGACATCGAGGCGATCCAGAAGGACCTTAAGAGTCTGCGCGTTGAGATCAAAGAAGAGGTCACGGAAGTGCACCAGGAAATCAAGGAAAACATCAAGGGTCTACGCTCGGAGATCAAGGATCTGCTCGACGCGTGGAACACAGCCACCGGCGTGCTGAAGTTCATGCGCTGGCTGGCTGGCCTGATAACCGCTGTGGGCGGCGCCTACGCATTCTATCTGGGGTCGAAGCAATGATCAGCAGTCGCAAGCTCGATGATCTGCATCCCACCGTCAAGGCAATGGCCGAGGCGTTCCTGTCGTCGTGCAAGCAGCAGGGCATCGATATCCTGATAACATGCACGTACCGGGACAGTGAGGAGCAGAACCGCCTCTACGCCATCGGCCGCACCACGCCGGGCCGGAAGGTCACCAACGCCAAGGCCGGGCAGTCGATGCACAACTACCACCTCGCGTTCGACATGGTGCCGCTGCGCTACGGCAAGCCCGTCTGGGGCACGTCCGGCGCTGACGGGGCGCTGTGGATGAAGATCGGCTCGATCGGCGAAAGCGCCGGGCTGGAGTGGGCTGGTCGGTGGAAGAGGATGAGGGAGTTTCCCCACTTTCAGTTCACGGGAGGTCACCCGCTCTCCCATTTCCAGAATGGCGGGCATCTATAGGAGCCGAACATGTTCAAGGGCTACAAGACCTATATCACTACCGCAGTCGCAGTGATCACCGCAGTAGCGGGTTATCTCGTCGGCGACATCTCCGTCGCAGAAGCAGCGCAGCTGGTGCTGACCGCTGTCCTTGGCGCAACCATCCGCCACGGTATTGGCTAAACCTATCGCCTGTGTTAACAGATACGCAGGCGATCAGATAACAAGGAGCATTCGAAATGAAGGCGATTGATCCCAAGGGCGGTGGCCACAAGGGCACCGAGTACACCCAGGACTCGTACCGCCCCACCGGCCGGGTGGCAAAGCCCTCCAAGGGCAGCCAGCTGCGACTGATTGATGGGCCGTACGGCGGCAAGGCACCGCAGGGCTGATCATGGCCAAGAAACCATTCCCCTTCAAGGGTAAGGAGTCTGCCGCGGAGGAAAAGGCCGAGGCAAAGGCTATGTCGAAAAAGGGCGGGAAGCCGCCCAAGGGAAAGAAGTGCTAACATGTCAGTCACGTATCAGGATATCCTCGAGCACGTGAACGGTGAGTTGGTCGCCGGCGCCCTCCTCGCCCGCGTCGATGGGAAGAACGTGGTTCTCGGCCAGAAGGCCGGCAATCAGTTCACGCTCACCGAAAGCGGCGAGGAGGTAGCTGCGGAGATTGCCGCACTGCGCGAAGACCGCAAGTTCAGCCCGCTCGATCACGACCACAACGGTCGCAAGGGCGGCACTGCGAAGAACAAGAAGCCTGCTGCCGAACCCAAGGCGGAAGCGCTTCCCGTTGACGAAGTCTCCGACGACGTCGACATCGATGGCCTGCTCGGCGAGTAAGCCATGCCGCAGCTGAAGATCCTGGGCTTTGACGGCGTCGTTCCGCGCATGTCAGCAACCATGCTTGGCGACAGTCAGGCCCAGGTCGCCAGCAACGTGAAGCTGTATTCCCGCGAGCTGCGCTATTGGCGCGGCCCGGCGCTCGACTTCAACCCGTCGATTTCGAGCATCAAGTCGATCTACCATTATTATTCCGCGGACCCCGATCCGATCTGGCTGACGTGGCAAACGGATGTGGACGTGTGCACCAGTCCCATGACGGACGCGAGTGACTACCGCATCTATTACACCGGCGACGGCGTCCCCAAGAAATCCAATTATTCGCTCATCACGACCGGGACCGGGGCATACCCTCGCGCGTCTCTCAACATGGGCGTACCTGCTCCGACCGGGGCACCGACAGCGACACGCGTAGGGTCGGGCACGACCAACGCGGAGTCCCGATATTATGTCTACACCTACGTGTCGACGTTCGGCAGCGTGAAGGAAGAGAGCGCGCCCTCGCCGCCCTCCAACCTCGTGACGATCTATACCGGCGACAGCTGCACCGTGAACGGTTTTACCACAGCGCCGACGTCCGGCTACAACATCACGCACAAGCGCATCTACCGCACGGTCACCGGCGCCACGACAGACAGCTATGAGTTCGTCGCGGAGATTGCCGTGGCGACAACGAGCTACAGTGACTCGCTGACCGCAGCGCAGCTTGGCGAGGTGCTGCCCACCATCGGGTGGAGTCCGCCCCCGGACACACTGGCCGGGCTGATCCCCCTCCCCTCTGGCGCCCTGGCAGGGTTCTCGGGAGATACGGTCTATTTCTCGGAGCCGTTCTACCCCCACGCATGGCCGCTCGCGTACGCGCTCAACGTGCCGTACCGCATCAAGGGTCTCGGCATCTACGGCACCTCGGTGGTCGTGATGACCGAGCGCTACCCGTACATCATCAACGGCGGCATCCCCGGCGCCATGTCGGTCGAGCGCGTCCCGATCCTCGAGCCCTGCGTGTCCAAGCAGTCCATCGTCAGCGACGAGTTCGGCGTGGTCTATGCCAGCCCCAACGGGCTGGTCGGCATCGGCGCCGAGTCGCGTAGCGTCACCACTAACGCGCTGTTCCGCCGCGACGAGTGGCAGGCGCAGAGCCCGGACAAGATCGCCGGCGTGGTCGTCGACAGCAAGTATTTCGCGATTTACCCGACCAGCACAGATGCGCAGGCCATGGTGCTCAGCCGCGATGACATCCCGGCACTGTCGTACATCGACGTGTTTGCATCGGCGCTGCATGTCGATAGCCGGACGGGCAAGCTGTATTTCTGTGATAGTGGCGATGACAGCATCTACGAGCTGGACGCCAATGAGCTGATCCCGCTGCCCTACGAGTGGAAGAGCAAGCGGTTTGTCCTGCCGCAGGCGACGTCGTTCTCGTGCATCAAGCTCGATGCGGACTTCTCGCAGGCAGACGTGTCGGCCGCGTATCAGGCGCAGGTGGATGCTATCACCGCGTCGAACGCGACGCTGTTCTCCGGCTCCCTCAACGGTGTACTCAACACCACGGCGATCAACACCTACGACATCAACGGCAGCGTCCTTGCCAACATCCCGTTGTTCGCGGCCGCGCGTACGGTTCAGGTGGATATCTACGGCGATGGCGCACTTGTGGCCACGACCACGATCAGCTCGTTCGACCCGCTGCGGCTGACACCGTTCAAGTCGCGCACCATCGAGGTCAAGATCACAGGGAACGTCAACGTCCGCTCGGTGGCGCTGGCCACCACGGTGCCGGAGTTGAGGCAGTGACACGCTGGTCTGGTGTTCCTCAGGTTCCGCAGCTGCAAGCTGGCCACCAGCAGTACCTGCAGATCGTCAAGCAGAACCTGGAGCACCTGAAGGCGATACAGGACAGCACGGACGCGTCGGTCGCCGCGCAGATTGCTGCGCTGGATGCCCGCGTAGCAGCACTTGAAGCATTCACGAGCGCTTACCGCATCTATCACTCTGGCGTTCAGGCTACTGCGCAGGCGCAAGCTACCACGCAATACTTGGGCGTCGGCAGCTCGACCACCGAGAATGACGCTGTCTACTATGTACCGCGCGCTATGACGTGCGTGAGGATATCCATTGCGTCGACAGCACTGCCGGCAGCCGGTCAGACATTCACGTTCCAGGCGAGGGTGAATGGGTCCAACGTAGGATCGTCGCAGCAGATCACCAGTGCCGGACCGTTCGGCGTAGACCTCGTGCTTGGCACAGCGCTGGCGCAATACGACCGCCTGACCTTCAGCAGCGTGTTCTCGGCGACGTCAGGCAGCGCAATCATCCGGTGGTACATTGAGTTTCAGCTATGAGCTACGAGGTTGCATCAGATGCAGAAGGAGCGTTCGAGTTCATCAACCGCTTCTGCAAAATTTACCGCTCCGAATGGCAGAAGGGCATCGTCCAGAAGAAGGACGGCGAGATCATCGCGGCTGTGCTCTACCAGGACTTCAACTCGTCCAACGTGTTCGTCCACGTGGCCGGCATCCCTGGCAGGCGCTGGGGCACCAAGCAGTTCCTGCTGGAGACGATGTACTATCCGTTCATAACGCTCGGCTGCCAGCGCATGACCGGCTGGGTGGAGGCGGGCAATACCGCGGCGATCCAGTTCGACGAGCATCTCGGCTTCACGCGCGAGGCGACGCTCAAGGGCGCGGGGCAGTATGGGCAGGACGTGCATCTCTATGTGATGCATCGTGAGGACTGCCGACATATAAGGCGTTTCCTCACATCCTAACTTGCTAACACATGGCTAGGATGTTATCACGTCGAGTACGTGTTAACACCTGCGCCGGCAAGGATGGAGTTGATGGTCAGCTACAAGCTATGTTCAGGCGACGTTCGACCGCGCGCCACGCACGGCGGAGGCAAGGGCGGCGGCTCAGCATACGACCCCCAGATCGGCGCCGCGACGGACAAGGCAGCTGAGACCGCAGCGAAGGCTGAGGCGTTCTCCGAGAAATATTACACCGAGGTGATCACACCGCTGCTCAAGCAGCAGACGACGGCGTCGACCGCCGCGCAGGCCAAGCTCGGCAAGCTGTATGACCTCAACGCGTCGCAGATGCAGACGTCGATTGACCGCTACAAGAAGTACGGCATCCCGGCTGAAGACAGCTACTACAAGATGGTGTCCGAGTATTCCTCGCCCGAGGAGCAGGAACGCCAGGCCGCAGCGGCGAAGGGCGACCTCGGCGTGGCGCAGGGCAACCAGCGTGACACCATGATGCGCAACATGGCTGCGCTCGGTATCGACCCCACCTCCCCTGCCGCGATGGCGGTCATGTCCGATCAGGCTGTGGCGAACTCCGCTGCTGAGGCGTCGGCGATGAACCGCGCCCGCAACGCTGCGCGCGAGCTGGGCATGAAGCTCAAGTCGGACTCCGCGAACTTCGGGCGTGGCGGTCAGTCGGGCATTCTCCAGTTCGGCACCAACGCCAGCAACAACGCCACTGGCGCATTCGGCGTGGCAAACCAGGCTCTGGCGACAGGGTCGGCTGCAGGCCAGGGCGTCATGCAGGGGTATCAGACAGCGCTGCAGGGCTACAACAACATCGCCAACGTGTACGGCGGCCTCGGTCAGGCAGATATCCAGGCGTCGGCGCAGGGCGGTATCGGGTCAGCACTGGGCGCCATTGGCGGCGCGGCGATCAGCAAGTATTCCGACAGGCGCCTCAAGGAGAACATCCACGAGATCGGCGAGCTGCCGTCCGGGATCAAGATCTACAGCTTCAACTTCATCGGCGAAACCGACCGCGAGATCGGCGTCATCGCGCAGGAAGTGCTGCCAGTCATCCCGGATGCAGTCGAGGTGGATCAGGCCACTGGCTACTACCGCGTCCGCTACGACATGTTGAGGTAACCCGATGGGCAATTTTTGGGGCGACTTCTCGAATTCGTTCACGAAGACGTACTTCTCTGCTGAGGAGAACAAGCGCCAGAACAAGGCGGCTGCGCGAGATGACGCGCGCTTCGCACATGAGCAAGAGCAGTGGGTTGAGGCTGACAAGAAGAAGCTCAGCCTGCAGGCGTCCGGCTATACGCTGGATGATCCGGCCAACCCTGCCGGCATCATGACGGCTGAGGACTACAACGCCAAGTTCGGAGCAGGCTCTGCGCCCAAGGGCAAGAAGGCTCCCAAGCAGGCGATCCCCGCTCCGATGGAGAAGGGCAACATCGACATGTCGACGCGCCCCACTGTCCACAACCAGGACGGAAGCGTGAGCACTGTGCGCACCATCGGCGTGGAGATGGACGGCAAGGAGTACAACATCCCCACCGTCTCCGATGACGGGCGCATCATGTCGAACGAGGAGGCGGTTGCGCAGTTCAAGCGTAGCGGTAGGCACCTCGGGGCGTTTGCAAACGCAGAGCAGGCGGCGTCGGCAGCCCAGGGTCTGCACGAGTCCGAGGCGGAGCGGGTTGGTCCCAAGCCTGATGACTATATCCCGGTCATGGTCAACGGGCAGATCAGCTACGCCCCCAAGACACGCGTCAAGCGGCTCGAGGGCGCTGACCGTGTGCGTGCCAATGCGGCGGCTATCGCGGACATCGACCCCGTGGTCGGAGCCCAGCTGGAGCAGGCAGCCAACTCCCTCGACAAGGGCAACCTCGAGCTTTCGGCGGCGAAGTATTCGCAGGGCGTCATGACGGCTGCTCGCCTGGCGATGCGCGACCCCCGCGCTGGCCTGACCGCGCTCAATGAGGTCTACAACAAGGATGTCCCTGACATGGGGCAGGCCGAGTTCGAGCCCACCAAGGATGGCGGCGTCCGCATCAAGTATTTCGCGGACACGGCTGGCGGACGTGTGCTGTTCAAGACCGAGGATGTGCCGGCAGTTGATCCCAAGACCGGGATGTCGGCTATCGACACGATCTTCAAGCATGCCATGTCACTGGGGTCGCCGGAGGCGTTCCGCCAGAACATCATGGATCAGTCCGATCTGGCCACCGAGACGCTGAGCCGGGCGCTGTCTGTGCGCAGGGAAAACCGTGCCGACAAGGAGCTTGCACTCAACCAGCAGCAGGCCAAGGATGCCAGCGCTCGCGGGTGGGCAAGCATTGGGCTTCAGAGGGAGGAGCTTGCGGATCGCCGCGCCGAGCGTACCGGCACTGGCGGCAAGGTTCGCGCAGCTGCAGTGAAGCGTCTCGATCAGCTGCTCCAGGGAGCAGACCTGAACCCGTCAGAGGCAGACTACGAGCAGCGCTACAATGACGCGATTGATAACATTCTGCGCGTCCATCCGGAAATTGGCGAGGCTTTGCACGCCGAGGACTTCACCGACGCCAAGCCCCCTGCAAAGGCAGCTGCTCCGGCGGCGCGCAAGCCTGCGGCCGGACTGCCCGATCCGCGCAAGGACCCGGACGTGTGGGAGAGCCCGACGACAGGCAGGTTGATGCGCTACAGCAACGCACCCAAGCCTCA
>ERZ869921.931-NODE-931-length-14200-cov-3.968823_pt1 | contig 14200 bp, 6 predicted proteins | sample MGYA00579310_ERZ869921 | MGnify/ENA primary metagenome ERZ869921 (study PRJEB32216, sample SAMN09231816) | wastewater metagenome | place: USA: Maryland | collected 2016-06-21 | study: EMG produced TPA metagenomics assembly of the PRJNA472060 data set (Reclaimed...
CCACTTGCGTCTTATAATTATCAATCTCTTTTCGATGCTTTCTATGCAACAAAATGCTATGGTATTCCGCATCATTTGTATTTAGCACGGCTCCCGTATTATCATCTCTTACATAGAATGGAGAAGATGTTTTAGAGTACATTAGGCCGAAACACCGATTGCGCGTACATCATCCACTCTTGGAACCACACGACGGCTATCCGCAAGTAGGACAATCTTGATTTGGAACGTGTCATAAGAGTCATATTCGACCATTGAAGAAGAATAGTATCTTGCAACATTGTCATTCTGAATGTTATTGAAGCCAACATTCTTAAGAGCAAGCTTGTCGATCTTCATACCGGCTCCGACGATGCCATTGTTTGCAATCGGAGATTTCAGGATGATTTGTGATGTGTTGGTTATTGAAGCAACCACTCCAACCTGATAGTTAGTTGGGAATAGAGCATTATAAACCTTCACAAGATCATTAACAGCAAGGTCAACCACATAATCAGAACCGACACCATTTAGAGTTGCCGAATCCAAGGTTGTTGTAACTACGCCTGCTAGAGTGTTTCCAACTCTTGGGAATTGAGGCAATCCATAACCCAATTCGACATAGCTATGCTTGTCGGTACGGCTGCTCGTAAATCCGATGCCGTCCTTCAATTCCAAAGGTGTCCAATTCTTATCATCGAATGCTTCAGAGTCGGCAGAATTATGAAGTCTTGCGAATACAAGAACGTCTGTGTTGGCAGGCTTGTAAGCTGTTAGATATACTCGGATATCTTCCGCAAACTTGTTGTTGGCAAAGTTGATCTTCGTAGAAATATGCTTGGTTACAGCATTGCCATGTGAAGTATGTTCGTCTGTTGCATCATTGTTGATGTTATTCCAGAATGTGAAAATATCAAGCTTACGGGCAGTCAAATAAGGCGCAACGAATAGGTTGGTATTTGATCTTGTTGTATTAAGATTGATATGGAATACAGCCGACTTATCGTTATTATAAAGACCTGAAGTGTTCATGACTTCAAGAGAACGGGACATTAGGATGCCTTCGTATTCTGTGATTTCATTTACCTTTAGGATATCTGTGTTGGCTGTAAATTCTGTGTTTGTGTAATATCCAGAATCTTCATATGTGAACAAATGTGTCATGTTCACTGTTGTATCAGTTGGAGAACTGAAAGCTACTTCTGGTCTAAATTGGTCAACATTGTGTACCGTAACATTTGCAATGTTTGCTGTTGCCCCGGAAACTGATCCCTTTAGGGTTGAACCGAACATGCTTGTATTGCAGACAATTGTTGCCGCATTTGTAATAACAAGATTTGAAGAAGTGATTGTAATAGTTGGATTGGTTTCAAATCCAAGACCCGTATTCGAAAAGCCAAGACCAATGATGCTTCCGTTTGCATTTGTGATCACATTGGCAACCGCATTCAATTCGGCTCCACCATCCGAGAATGTTACGAAGTCGGTATTGGTATATCCCGCGCCGGACACCGAAATTGTCGCAAACTTGATTGCATTGTTTACAAAACGAACAGTCGAATTAGCCGACGAATCGATTAGAACGATGTTGTTTTGAGTGTATCTTGGGTAGTAAACAGAAGCTACCGGAGTAACCTTGTAACGTCCGGATGCTGCATTGAAGCTCGGAGGCTCTTCAAGCACAAGCACAGTATTATTTGTGATGTATTGTACTTTTTTGATGCTTGTTACTGTTGGGAACGCTGCATCACATAGAACAATGAAAGCATTGGCTCCAATGTCCGTGGAGAATGATGTTCCGGTTCCAATGATTGTATTTGAAGCGGCATTGATTAGAAGTGTGCCGGGCTTATGGAATGTTGAATTAGCAACAGAATTACCAAAGTCTTGGAATACCAATTCGCCACCAAGATATGTATTAGCTCTGTTCGTAAAATCGATGAATTCATAATGATAAGGAACCATTACAGCATCAACATCGATAGCATTGAACTTAGCGATGCTCACCTTATACTTCAAATCTTTCGAAGGGTCTGGATTTAGGATGCCTGCATTTGATGGTGTATAGAAATTACCATCGGTCTTTCCGGAAGGGCCGGGAGAAATAATATTTGTTCCAACAAGATGTTCGCCTTGCTTTGAGAACCATAGCTGATAATCAGGGTCCTCAAACTTGATAACAATGCCATAATACTTTCCAGTTTGAACAGACACCGGAGCCATGAATTTGAATACCGATGGAGAAGATGCGTCCTGTGAAAATAGAATTTCATTGTATTCGCGACGTACCAATGTCTTAGATACAAGCATTTCTGGATTTGGAACATCTCCGGTCATACCGCAGATATAAACGACAATGCCCGGACTATTGATACCAGAGCTATTGTTCGTAATTTTTGGCTTGGCTTTTAGATAAAGTGAAACTCCTGTTAAAAACACTTCCGGAGAATTGTTTACAGCGGCGGGGTCCACAAAGAAAGTCTGAATGCAATTATAAACCATCGTTACCTTATCTTAAAAATTAACCAACAACCGGATTGAGCATCCAATCAGGATGATCGTCAAAGTATGGATCGCCGGGAGGATATAGAGAGTTAGCATAGATTGGAGAGCGAACCATTGGCTCTTGATCTTGCTGAATGATTGGCTCCAATTCAACCGGAAGAATTCCAAGAGCATAAGACATTGTTGGGGCTCCATTAGCCAACATCTTTAGCTGGAATTTTTTGGCTGACGAACCAACCTTATTCGACTTATTTAGAGACTCTGTATAATCTGTTGGTTCTAGAGAAATTGCGCCTGCCTTGTTACGGAACCAACGAAATGTCACAACGCCTTTCGAATCTGTCTGCAATCCAGCCGCAAGAGCCTTATTTGTTTGCTGACAACGCGAAGTTTCGTCGCTTTCACTGACATAGAAGTTATGATAAGTTTCGGGCTTTAGACCTACTACTTTTAATTTTAAAGACTGATCCGGAACATTAACATATCGAGAGGCACTTTCGCGATCTACTCTAGTGTCTCTCTCATTGTTTTTACTTGCCATTAACGTTCTTCCCTACTGCTATTCTTCTTCTTGGTTTTCGAATATTTGTTATCTTCATTATCATCATCTCTTTCCGAGATTTTCGGAATAACATAATCGCCCGAACTGTATCCTGAAATCTTCACTGTATTAGGTTCAATTTCAATGAACGTTCCCACGTATGTCTGTGGAGCGGGAGGTGGAGGCGTTGGCGTTGTATTGCCACAAAGGATATAATCCGAATTGTACTTAACTTGGTACACATGGATTGGTGAGCCCTTGATAACAACGATCTTATAGATGCTTCCCTTTGTGGGATCATGCGTCCATGAAATCTTACCAGCGTTCTTTACCCAATATTTAGTGTTCAAACCTCTAGTTGAATGAGAGAAGTTTGGACGATTTGCTGTTGTCCAAGGACCCTTTCTTTCAAGAGCATTTGCAGAACCTTCGGTAAATACGCTGTTGCCAGTCAAGTTTGTACGCTCGGTAGCCGTTAGATTGACCATCTGTTCCGATGTTGCAATCGGAGTTGGGGTTGATACAAGGATTGTCTTGTTGCCGATGACAACGGACGTTCCGGTATTACCTGTCGTCTGATAGATTTCGAAACGGTCAGTCTGAAGATGGGCATCAACAAAGATTTCGATTGTATGAGCCGAGTTTGCAACATCCTTGATTTCTGTCACTTCCGCAATCAAAAGAGCATCATTTGAAGAAGTGTAGAAGTTTGTAATCAAGTTTCGGACACGCAATTCCTTAGCCGAAGAATATAGAACGCAATCATTGGCTGTTGGTTGTGTGTTAGGAGTTGGGACAGGCACCGGCACAGTCGCATTCAACTGCTCCGAAATTGTATAATCTTCGTATGGAAGCGATAGAATGTCTCCGGACACAAGCTTAGCCGTTGTTTCATCTTCCGTATAGAAACGGTATGGAAGGTTCAACTGCTCTTTCTTCGGAGCCAATTCTTGCTCGAAAATTGTAGCGTTGTATTCAGGACTATCAAATTCCGAAAAATTAGTTGTCGTGAAGTTATCAACGAAGAAACCAAACTTGAAGCGATTTAGATTAGGGTCACTTGAAGAGCTAATAGGCTGATCTTTTACGCTATCTTCAATGAATGAAAGAGAAGCATAGTATTCAAGAGCCGTAACACGTCGCTCAATCGATCCAACATCGCCTTGAGTAAAGCGGCGAGGCTGCTGATATGTCTGGATGTTATCGGTTCCAAACTTCATTGGCTTGATAGTGTACTTGTCGATACGAAGATTTGAAAACTTTTCGTTTGCAATCTTACGATCCGCATAAGCAACTTGTTCGCCAGATAGAACATTTGGAAATGATGGATATGCCGGAACCTTTAGAATATCGATTGTGATCGAATCCTTGGTTGCAGGAGGTGGTGAGCTATATTGTCCGGGAGTACCACGAATAATCTTGAAGTTGCGGTACATGTCAACAACGACACGATCAATACGCGGAAGATAATATTCAACGTCATAGAATACATCCGACTGTGGTAGAGGGAAGTATTTTTCAGTTGTTGTATTGAAACGTGCTGCATCCGAAGGCTCTACTGGATTTGTATTAGCCAAAGCCGAAGTTGTTGCGTATGCCGCAGTGTTTGCAGAAATTGGACGGAAATCTAGGTAGTTACGAAGATCGTAATAGCTATCTTGATAACCAATCATTTCCGGAAGTTCAACGATGTTGATTGTTGAATCTGAAGGATTTAGATCAGCATCTTCAAGAGTGATCGTATCATCAATCGGATAAGAGTCGATTGTAACAAGACCGCCAGCGGATGTTGTAAAGGTATCGAATTCCGCAAGCATAACAGCATTAGCCGCTAGACTATAGTTGCTATTTGGCTTCTTGTAGAGATAAGCTAGACCATAGTAATCTTCAGTTTGATTATGGTCGATATAGAATTCGTTTGTGATCTTTGTGCTGTTCACATTGACGTTTACATCTTCGGCAACATATACGTTACGAAGTCTGAAAGCATCCGGAACACCAAGGCACCACGGACCAATTGTGTTGGCAATGTTTGTGTTAGCTCTAAGCTTAACGTAAATCTTTCTCTTGGCTGTCTTTGTGACATTGTTTGCCATCGTCTTGCGACGCAGAGGATAAGACACGATCATTGTTGTGGCAACGTTGATTGGGTTGCCAAGATTGATCGTTAGTGTTGTATTTGCCGTAACGAAAGCTGTACGGTCTGATCTTGAAGCAAACGAAATCGGCACGTTCTGAGGATAGAACAGAATTGTGTTCGAAGATGCAAAAGAATTTGACCAATTTGATGCAACTGTCAAATGAGTTGCATTTGTAATCGACACAATGCGACGGACTTCAAGAGCCGTAGAGTTTGCAATCTTAATGTAGTCGCCTGCTCGAAATGCAGTATTGAATGAAGTTGCTGTTCCGATAAGATTAGATTGGCCTGTAGTAGCCGCAATTGATCCGGCTGCATTAACTGAAGCCTGAGCATTTGAGATTGGGATTATAACAATATCTTCCTTCTCATTGTCTGACAAGAAGCCGACATATGGGAAATATTCTGGAGAAGAAACCGTAATAGCTACGTTACCAAGAGTATTGGCAGTTAGATTGTTCGCAATTGTTTTGTATGTGAATACAACATTACCCTGATTGACCCCAACAGTATTATTTGTGATAAGAGTCTTTACAGCATCAACCTTTGTCGAAAAGATTAGCTTGCTTTTCGTTGAGTCATACAGGAATGCAATGTTTTCGCCTGTTGTTGCATCCGGCGTTAGGATGATATCAGCAACACCTTTGTTTGTGCCATCATAGAAGATAGCACGAACATTTCGGAAGTTACGTCCAGCATTCATCTTCACATCAAAGATGTATAGACGATATCTTGCCGATGGAGTCCCCGGTTCCCCATCGATAAAGACAATCGAACGTACTCTTGCCGTTCCGATTTCTGCACCGGGACCTGTAATAGCAGCGCCAGCCGATGATGTTAGATATGTGTTTGCGGTATCTCTTAGAGACATAAGTGCGCCCACATTGAAGCGCATGTAACCACCAAATTCTTTAACTTCGATGTAGTTACCATAATCAATGTCTACAGAGTCATCCGAAACTACCTTTGTAGAAGTAGCCTTTGGAGTTGTGATTTCTTGATTGAAATATGTTTCAATCTGGAAACCCTTAATATAAGCCTTACCGGGATCGATTACTGTTTCATAGTTTTCAGCTTCGTCTACAAAATCTGCCGGACTTGTTGTGTTAACAAGAAAAGGGTCAAGAACGAAGTCGCCAGATTCATCATAGGTACGCTTAGCCAATTCATTCTGAAGTTCATTATATTCGGATGTACGTGTTTGCTTGAATGGCTTTCCGTTTGAGAATTCTACGATGTTAAAGAATTCATCATTAGCTGATGCAGTTTCTTTTGAAAGAACTGTAAGAACGGGAGTTAGCTTTAGACGATTTGCGCCGGGAGCATTCTTGTTTAGGGTGCCATTCGAATTGTCAAGCAATGTCGAATCGCTGTTAGAGTTTACGATTTCTTCAATTGTGTCAAAACCGATAACCTTTTCGTGAGGCTTGCTGCCATACTTTTCAACAACGATAAGCTGCTCTTCAACTCTTGTGAAGAAACCTTTCTGATAGATCACACCATCCGAAATGCTGAAAGCATAGGCAGTGTTAACAGGATTTGCGAAAGATGCAGGAGCAACCGTAATCTGATTAAGGAAATTACGGGCTGTCAAGCTTAGATTGTTGATGGCTGTTGTGTTACCAGAATTATTAGAAGAGGCAATAGTAACATAAGGCTCGATGTAGTAATCGGCTCCAAGACCAGTCATCACAACTTTAGTTAACACACCGGAACCATCCGTTTGGATAGTTGCGCGGGCGTCGGCTCCGATAATACCGGCAACGTTAGCTGTCGCGCCAGAAGTTCCACCAGTGAGCGTATAGCCCTTCTGGAAGGTCCAAGCCAAGGCGTTGGACCCATTGGCCACGTTATTCGAAAGAGGCTTCAGCTTCAAGATAAGGGCACTAGAATTGGATGTACTATCTATAGAGATAATATTGGCTTGAGCACCAGATGTAGATTGGGTTACAGTTTCGTTAACTTGGAACGGAACAGAAAGAGCCACACCACCTGTAGTATTCTGAATTTCGACGGCAGACAAGAACACAACGGAGTCGGTATTCTGGAAATTCAAAGAACCATTATTAATCTTGACACTGAAAACTGAATTATTGCCATCATAGACAACAAGAGTATCGCCAGCCGAAAATGCGTTAATAACGCCAGTATTACCAGAATTTAGATATGAAACGTAAATTGTGTTTAGATCGGGATCAGTAGATTCATAGCCCGCTGTCGTTTCGACAACCTTGGCTATAAGATTTGCACTGTTCTTTACGAAATAACCCTTGAATGAGCTAACATTGATAACATTAAGATCAATGTCCAAGTCTCTTAGCTTTACATATGGGAAGGTAGCATGAAAAAAGAAGTTACATCCATTGATGATCGTTCCGCGCTTGAAAATATGATCGCCAAATTTTTCGACCTGATCCTGCAAAATTGATTGCAGAACGTTAAGTTCCCTAGCCTGCACGGCAACGCTTGGACGGAACATAACTTTATAATAGTTTTTATCGTTCCTAAAATCATCATAATAGGGAGCTACGTTTACATCAGTTTTGATAGGCATTTAGTTAGAACTCCACTATGATCTTGATATTTTCTGTTTGATTATTTGATCTTGACACCACTGTACCGTGCTGAATGTAAATCGGAACGCCTGAGCCGGATACTAAGTCACCTTTATATTTATCCGTCACTGTAAACGTAGATTCTGAAGCATCACCATGAATAATTCCAGTCTCAATGACACCCATCGCATCTGTGTAATACAGGAGCGTATCGTCATCATTGACCGAATGGAATTTGGCGGTAAACGTAGCTGTCGAAAGGTTCGCACCCTGCCAAATAACTTCATCTTCTTCGAAGGTTCCGCTAAGGGTTCCTTGGAGAGTATTTAGTTGCGAAAATGTCAAGAAACCATCATTTTTATCAATATCATTAGAAGAAATGTTGGTTACATTGGCCACGGCATATGAGCTTAGACCAATAATATGACCGCCTTGAATGAATTTCGTTTCAGCATTAGTCAAAAATAGGGTTGGAGCCGCAAATGACGCAACAAATCCTTGGGCTGAAATTGTAGCCTTGAAAATATTAGCATCTGTATTGACAAAGTTTCCATTCGAAGAAACCACAATTTCTGTTGTATTGGATATAGAAACCACATTGGAAACGAACCAATTGGTTCCGGCATTGATGATAATAACATCATTTGGGCTAAGACCGCTAAAATCGGTTCCATCTCCGGTAATTACAGCCGAAGTAGTATTGATGTTGACATTGCCAACCATCTGAAGTGACTTGAACTGTAAAACCTTTTCATTGTCAACGAAGGTTCCATCTACGCCGGGATTGTTGTCGGATAGACGTGTTAGGGTAAATTCGACATTGGCGAATAGAGGGTCCTTAAGAATACCAACTGTTCTATAGTCATTTTCGGTTGAAATTGAGTTGGCTTCTGAATTTGAAAACTTGACGCTAATACCAATTGAGATTGAACCAAGTTCATTGGAAACATCCGAACCATGACCCCTGAATGGGCTCATAATTGGTGTTAGTTCTGCAACATTGGCTCCCGAAACGACGTTTGCAACAAGAACATTTGCTGTTGCTGCTCTATAGAATTCCCCACGCTCCAGAATTTCAATTTCATAAACCGAATTAGCAGCCGCCGAATTGACCAAGGCTCTTGCGACGCAATTAACAGTTTCGGTTCCATTTCCAACCACAAATACGGCAGGATTGACTTCATAATGAGAAGTTGTGTCTGGATTGATTTCAAAACCACTCTCAATAACCGCAATTTGTTTGAAACCATCGTTAACGTAATCGATAATCTTCTTGTATTGTCCAATACCTGTCCCGGAAGTGATCAACAAGATGCATTCGTTATAGTAATCGTTGGCTGGATTAGCATTGTTTGGATAGGTGATAGCAGCATTGGCTCCTGCAAATGAATTTGAGAAGTTGCCTGAAATTGCCATCAATGTGTTGTTGGTGATTGAAATAACTCTTTTGATTTCGTAAGAAGTAGAGTTGGCCACCTTGACGTAATCGTTGATTTGAAAATCTGTCGTGAATGTTGTTGCCGTTCCGATGATGTTAGCCATACCTCCGGTAACTGCAATTGATCCGGATACGTTTGCAATTGTGATGTTATCTCCAAGAGAATAGAGCACGTCCGAAGAATAAGCTCCAAGTACAGCCGCATTTGAAGATACGCGAAGCGAAGAAGCATCAAAGGCACTGCGAAAATGGTTGTCATATCGTGAACCGCCTGAATCGACACGGATAACATCGATAGCACCATCAACTGCCGAAAGTGTTACGGTATTGTTGGCGACAATAGGCATGAAGTTTGTTGTAGAAAACTTAGAGAAGGTAGCTTCGTCTAGAGAATATATGTACTTCCACTGATAACCATCCGATGTACGGTAATAGCCATCGTTTTCATCGAACAAGTCAGACTCTTGGGCAGCATGGGCAAACACCGGCTGCACTGTTGAAGGAGCCCCATTGTTAGTAGAGAGACACTTGTAAACATGGTAGAAAGACCCTTCGTCCACTACAACGAAGAAATCTTTTTCGAATAGATTTTCGTCGGCATGATCATACATATCATAGACGACATTGGCTTCCCAATAAATGCGGCGTGCCATAACCTTAAGGTCTGAAGAGGTTACACGCTTTCCAAAGATCATGTTCGCATAGGTATTCGAAATCAAATCTTCCTGTGAATTGGAAGGTTCTGGAATAGTGTTTGCGACATAAGGAATAGGGTTTGAGGCATAGACATAGTAAACAGTATTGTCCGGTTCGATAACCGACTCAATAAGCTGATTTACATTATGATTCTTGAAAACGTGTGTCACAAGTTTCTTGGATTGGTTTGACATTAGACCCTATTAATTGATAGTTAACTTGCAATAGTTTGCAGTAGCATTAATGAATGTGAATGGACCACTTACGATCATCAGAGTATTGTTGACTACATTAACAATTCGCTTCTGGAAGAATGTTGTTCCATTATGTATCGCAATATAGTCGCCATTAACAAAATTTGACAGGAAGGTTGTTGATACGCCTGTTACATTACTAATAGATGTATTGACTGCAACTGTTCCGGCTCCATTGGCTCCGACATAGGTTACATCTCCATCCGAAGGCTCAATAGTCTCTTCGATTTCAACTTCTTCAACATAGGTTCCGAACATCTTTGTTCCGGCTACGTGTAGAACCTTTTTGAACATGTCTGAATATCTGTCAAATGGTAGACCAGCTTGAACATCATATGAATATTCTTGCCAGTAATCGCCATCATGAATGTATTTATTAGCGTTTAGGAAGCCGCCTGTTTCTTTATAGAAGCCTTCGGCCACACCTTCTTTTTCGAGATTTAGGATGGCTGTTCCGAAGATTGCTGAGTTTGAAGCTGAGTAGAATTCTGCCTCTTCCTTGTTTTGATAACCAAAACCTGAAGATACCATACGCAGCTTTGTTGCCGAACCACCAAGAGTAGAAGTATCGGCTTCTACAACGGCATTGAAGCCCGCGCTGTTCGAATATGTTGTAGCTTCAACCGAACCGATGGCCGCAATACATCCTGAAGTTACTCCAACAAGAAATCCCACCGAAAAGCTATTCGATACCAACAAACGACGGACCAAGAGATTCGTTGTGTTGGACGCCTGTACCTGACCGATGGCTCCATTAGGTTCAACACCTCCAATTGAGTTAGCCTGTTTTACCAATTCTCCAACATTGAAGGTTGATGTAGGATTAGAATAGTTGATGTTATAGTCTTTGTAACCGTACTGGAAAATAGCCGGTTCAAGCACACGCACATAAGGAGCATCATTGTAATTTGTGCCCGGATTAACTCCGGTCAATCCTGCGATTGTTCCGATTGTGTATGTTTCGAAGTCTAGAATATTCGCAAGAGTATTTGACGTTAGATTAGCAGCCGGATCAGTTGGGAAGCCGAACGTTGCTTCATTCAAATCAAGATTAGTGTAGAAGTCACTGTTGGCTACTTGCGCTTGTGAGTTAGCAGACTCTACATTAGCCGCTGTATAGAACGTATTCGTCAAGAGAGGGTTAGCCGAAGGCGCAAAGTTTGCGGCATTTCCGGTATGAGTATAGACCAGAAGATATCCATTTGGATTTGATGTAGTCTGAGTAATACCAACAACGGTTCCATGAGCCGCAATAGCATTGTTGACGAAGTAGCGGAAAATTTCATCACCAAGAACGAAGTCGGCTGTTGCATCATCAAATTCCACATTCGAATGCCTTCCAGAAACAAGGAAGTCCAAGTTAACATTCGAAGTCTCTTGATTTAGCAATGAAGAGTTTGAACCGATTGAGAATGTAGCCGCTGCTCCTACCGATACCGATGACACATAACCATTTGCATCTGTCGATTGACCAACAATGAAGTTGGTATAAGAAAGATCAACTGGATAAAAGCTGTTGACTACATTATAAACACCAATCTTGGTCGCATAGTTCTGAAGATTAGCCGAAACTCCAGAGCTTCTACCCCTAAATGTAAATCCGCTTAGGAATGATCCTGTTGATCTTGAAAGACGAACAATAATAGTATCTCCAACGATATCCGTTGAACGTACAACACCATTGGCCCATTCTGTTACGGAACCATTAGACTGATATACTTCTTCTCCAACAGAGAACGATCCTGTACGGGAATTGGCATATAGAATAAGGTTGGCCGAAACGCCAATGATATTGCCAGTTGCGGTAACGTCCGTATTGGTTACAATGTTTGCAGAGATAACATTGCCTGTCGTGAATAGAGTAGGTTCGCCATCCAGAAGATCGCCTTCGGAAATAGCAATTACAACGTTACCAGAATTGGCAATCTGATTTTTGTTAACAACGAAGCCTCTTCCGGCCAAGCTGTTGTCCGCAAAATAACGGAACACTTCATCATTGGCTTTAATAACATCCGATGCTGTATCGAATTCGATTTTGATAAGAGGCTGGGTTACAGTCTCAAAGACTTCAAACTGAAGGTTTGAAATATTCGATACGGTTAGGATATTGTTTGAAATAAGAACCGAAGAATCTGAATTGTAACCAAAACCACCATCAATCAATTCAAAACGAACTTGACCTTCAATGTTTTCGACAGATTCAACAATGGCCTTAGCGAAGGCACCATTAGCCGAAACGAAGTTAACGGGCTCCCCGATTTCGAAATTTGAACCACCATCCAGAATTGTTGCTGTTGTCAACGATCCGATGATGCGAGGATTTTCGGAAATGTTTTCGGATGAAGTGTTATATAGCTTGATAACTTCGTCATAATGGAAGTTGCCGACAAGATTAGAGATATAGAGCACATGGATGTAACGGCTCTTCACTCTCTTGACAACCAAATCTTCAACGAAGGCTACGGCATTGCTGTTAACGCCGATAATTTGTTTACCGATGAAGGTTTCATTGATCGATGATGGAGAGATTTCGATATACATCGGCTCTACCCAAACACCATCCGATAGCTTGAAGATATCGTCGCCGGGATAGTAAAGCTTGGCTGGAATGCCGTAAATCAATTTGAAGAATAGATCAGCCGAACGCTCGGTTCCCTTTGCTCGGTAGAAAGGGATCGCATTCTTGATAAACAAGCGCTTGTTCGAAGATGTTTCGAACTGGATGTTCTTTAGATACTTTTCCTTGAAGTAAATGATGAATTCTTCAACAGTAGTATCGATATCTCGGTAGTCTGGTAGTCTACGGGCATGGTAAAGCGCTTGGTCTGTCGTTTCCAGCCATTCATAATAAGCCTTGACGAAGCTGACAAACATAGGCCCCTCGTCCCGATATATTGCCGGGAACATTTGGGCGATTAGAGGGGAGATATGTTTTTCGAGTTGTTTCATCTATTATTCTTTGACCTGTTCAACTTCCACAACAATATCTTCTTCGATGATTGAAAGGATTGAATTTGTTGTCGAGAAGATATCCTTGATACGAGGCTTCGCATAAATGTTAATGCCGGTTCCAAGATAGTTAATAACCTTGAAGTTGGTTAGGGTAAGCTGGCCCGTATCATAGTTTACTGTACCAATGTACTTAGTCGTGTTGTGCTGACCTTCTTGGATTGAGACAAGGCGCAATCCGCCCTTTCCATCATCTTCAATTGTACAAATTTCTCCGCTGTCGCTTACGAATTTGCTTGACGTAATAACAGTATCTTCCTGAAACTTATGAACAAGCGTTGAAGAAGGTAGCGCATTATAAAGAGGCGCATTGAAGTTTAGGTTGATGCTCTGATATGAGTTTAGGGCTGGCGTGATCTTCTTAAGCGCATAGATTTCAGTTTCGTTTGAAATGATACTTGCATGAGAATCATCGATTGCTCTTACAAGCTGCGAATAGCGAAGAGTTGCCTTGAAATCGTCAAGATTACGATCACTGTAACTAAGGATAGCCGAAATAACCAACAGCTTAATATCGTTGGCACTTAGAGTTGTTGTGTTAATGTTATACTTGACTTTAGCAACAACTGATGTATAAAGATATTCTGGTTCAATGAACACCGGATCGATAGAAAGAGGTGATCTTTGCTTAATGAATTTCTTGTAGATATCGATCTTTGAGCTTGGAAGTCCATCCAACTCTTCAAGGTCAAGAGAAATAAACACCTTACCGTACTGTGGGGGATCAGCCTCTTCACCACCATAAGCCGACACAACGTTGATTTCTGGAAAGTATTGTTTTAGAAGAGTTTCATAATCTTCGGTTGTCACGGCTCTTTCTTGTGTTGTGAAGGCTCTTGGTGCATTGAATTTGATTTCATCAATGGTTTCTCTAACTGATCCTCCATATGCAGGAGACACAGTTGTAATTGTAATATCAGTTTCGCCGCCAATAGCTCCATCCGCAAAGAATGTACGCAAGCCGTTTGGAAGTTCTCCATTGGAGATACGATATTCCACAACGATAACAGAGTTATCTTTCGGTCTACGGCCAATCACATTGTCCCCGAACATAATTTCTTACTTGTTCGGTCCAGCTGCCTA
>ERZ869921.932-NODE-932-length-14184-cov-3.923491_pt1 | contig 14184 bp, 26 predicted proteins | sample MGYA00579310_ERZ869921 | MGnify/ENA primary metagenome ERZ869921 (study PRJEB32216, sample SAMN09231816) | wastewater metagenome | place: USA: Maryland | collected 2016-06-21 | study: EMG produced TPA metagenomics assembly of the PRJNA472060 data set (Reclaimed...
TGCGGAAACCCCGCAGGTTTGTTGTTCGCGCCGCCCCGTTGATCGTCAGTCCTTGTAGCGCGCGAAGTGGGCGCGAACTTTGTCCTGCGCGCCAGAATTCCAAGCGGCGGACAGAGATACTTGCCGCAGCGCCGCTTCCGCCGCCTCCCGCCGCTCGCGCTCTGCGGCAAGCTCCGCCTCAAGCGCGGTGATGCGGGCGTTGTTGTCGCCCATCCGTTCCTCCAATCTTGCAACGCGATCCATTAGACCGGTCATTGGGGCCGCCTCAAGTTCCTGATCTTGTCGATGTCTCCGCGCTTTATCCACTGAGCCAGTAGGTTTGCAACCGGCCCAGCCGCGATCCACGCGGCCATCTCGGTCATGCTCGCGCCCGGCAACAACTTGAACGTTGCAATTTGTGTGAGCCCGATGCCGATCGAGGTGAGCGCACCAAGAAGCACGCGCCCGTGGTTGTTGTTGATCGACTGAACGACGAGCAGCGTCACGCAGATCGTTTGCGAGAAGAACAGGAGCAGCTCGTTCATGTGATGTGCGCGAGCTTCCTCGCGATCCACTCGTTGATGTCCTCGATGCGAACGATTCCGCCGGCGTACGGCATCGGCGCGATGAAGACCCACTTGAAATCCTGATGGAGCCGGGCGGCGTCGTTGGACACGACGCAATCTCCGTACACGCGATCCATGTGGGTTCCATCGGGCCGGAGAAGCGCGGCCATTGCGTTCATGGCCAACTCGGCCGGGCCGCTGCCACCGTAGCCCCACTCGAAGCCCGTGGGGCTGTGATACCTGACGATGTGCGGGACGTTCGCCGCGGCCCGCCCGTCGGCCAACCGCCGGCAGATCAGCCCGGCGTCGGCAATCGGCGGTACGTCGCAGAGGACCGGCGTGTCGCCAAGCAGCCCGCCGCTATCGGACCTCGATGCCTTGCCGCGGCACGTCGGCCCCATCCCGGCCGCGGCGCTTGACGGGTTCCTCAGCGGTCTCCCGCATCGAACGCAGGAGGAAAGCCTGCTTTGCGGGTCGTTCACTGGGCCACCCCAAGGACTCTGATCCTGGGAATCCAGACGGGCGGGAGGAAGCCCTCCCGGTACACGCTGTAGGGTTCGATCTTGATGCTGGGCCCGTGGTAGCTGTCGGCGACCCGGCCGAGCTGTCGCTCGTCGCCACCGACCGTGTGCTCGAAGATGATCAGGTCGCCGGCGCGGTAGATCCGCTGGGCCGGGCCGAGCTTCACCCCAAGGGCTTGGTCCAGGGTCACCAGCCCGAGCGGGCGTCGGTCGTTCGTGCTAGGATTCCACGTATCCACGTTGACTCGTCTCCAGTCGACTGGTTAGGAGAGCCGGGGGTGGCAGCCCCCGGCGCCTCCGCATCGCTACCGTGCGGTGCTGATCGAAATGTACCGCCAGGTATATGGCCGCGTCAAGCGGTCCGCTGACCATTTCGCTGACCGTTTGTCGGGTTGTAGGGGGTCCGAGGGGGCTACCTCACGGCGTCGGTCGACGCGAGCCCCGCGCCTCAGAGGGTTCGAATCCCTCCGTCTCCGCCAATGTTTCCCGTGAAACATCAAGCACCCCCGGCGTCCGGCGCGCTTCGCGCTGACCTCGCGCTGACCAGCTCCTCCTCCAGCCGCTTCGCCTGCCTCCCCGCGTCCTCTACCTCCAGCCATTTGCCGTACCGCCGAAGCAGCATCTCGACCGAGTGGCCGAGCTGCCGCGCGATCCACGCCGGGTTGAGGCCGGCGGTCAGGCACCAGGACGCGTAGCTGTGGCGGGTGTTGTACGGGTCACGGGCCCGGATCCCGGTCGCCCTGAGCGCGTCCTTGAAGCGGCGCCTCGGGGTTTGGTCGTCCGGATACGGCTCTCCCGTCGTCGCGTTCAGGAAGACGTGTCCACCGGCGAGCAGCGAGACGGCCCGCTGCTCCTCGAGCGCGGCCCGAGCGCGGCTGTTGAGCTCGAGCTCTCTCGCGACGTGCGTCTTCGTTCCCTTCTCGATGCCGCTGACGCGGGCCCGGCTGACGACAAGCCTTCCCGATCGCATGTCGACGTCGGACCACTTCAGCTCGACCAACTCGCTCGTCCGCATGCCGGTCCAGAACGCCAGCTCGAAGTAGCCGGCCTCCCTCGGGTGCAGCCGACGCAGGGCCTCCATGAGCGCGTCGGCCTCGCCCCGGGTGAAGGGGTCTGCCGGCGGGGATTGGTGCCTCTGGTTCCGGATCCCGCCCATGGGGTCGCGATCGATGACCCCATCCAGCAGCGCCATTGCGAAGATGCCCCTCAAGGGGATCAATGCGTTGTTCCGCGTTTTCGCCGACGACCACTCGCCGCCGGCGAAGGCGGCCAACTCTGAGTGGCGCACTCCATCCAGCCGTCGATTTCCGAACATCGGGAGGATGTGAGCATCGAGCGCGGAGCGGTACCCGCGGCGCGTGGCGGCCTCCAGGGCCCCTTGGCCGGCCATCCAGAGGTCCGCGTACTCCTCGAGCGTCTGCGCTGCCCCAGCGCCATCTGGCGGCGCGCAGCGCGCCTCGGGGAAATAGTCGGCGAAGCGGAACGTCCCGTGCCGGACGCGCTCGAGGATCTCGCTGCGGACGCGCTCCGCGTAACGCAGGTTCGCCGGCGTTGGCGCAAGGTCTAGGCTCGGCCGCCAGCGGCGGCCGCGCCACCTGAAGTCGATCTGGATGCCACCCTTCTCCGGCCTGACGCCCCCGGCACCTCTCCTGCTGCCCACCGGTTGTACCCCCCCAAGACGATCATGATGTGCCCATCAGGAGCGTAGCAGTACTCGCGCCCCTCGACCCAGGCACCGCTGCGGATCTTACCCTCGACCGCCTTTGGGGTGTAACCGGTGAGCTCGCAGAATCGGCTCACCAGCACACGCTCTACCGCCGCCATCCGCCGAAGGCCGCTTCGCGCAGCCGGCGGGCGTTGCGGCGCTCCCGCTTGTTTCGCGCCGCCAAGCGCAGGTGACCCACGATTACCGGATCCGAGCGCAGACGGCGTGGCGCTGGCGTCACGTAGCCCAGCTTTTCGAACGCCGCGCAGCTCGCGATCGGCGCCGCCCCCCCCATCCCCGGCAGCATCGCGGCGAGCGCGGCCGCGAGGAGATTGGGTCGCCGGCCCTGAAGGAACGTCACGCCCTGGTAACCGCCGAGCTTCCCATCGATCACGTTGCCCCCCCCATGGTTCGATTCGCCTGGACCCACTGACGCACGGTCTGCGTGTGCATCGTCTCGTCCCCGTACGTGATGGCGCCGAGGTACCTGATGAGCCCGGCGTTGCGCGCCCGGAGCAGCACCCCACCCCACGCCTGCGCCGTCGGCGCCGGTTGGTGCCCGGCCCGCTCGAATGCCTTGCGCACCTCGGGCGCGATGAACGCGCGCCCGTGAGAGATCCAGTCGACCAGGAACGCGTAGGCGATGTCCCCCCACCGGGGGGTCACGCGATTCGCGTGCCGCGTCGAGCGCGCGATCCCCTGGTCTCGCCCGATGTCGCCGAGTTCTCGAGCGTCCATGGTCAGAACGGGATGTCGTCGTCGAAGTCGGCGGCGGGCTTCCGCTTCGTGTTCTTGGCGTCATCCGCCACCTTCGCCGGCCGGCGCTCGTTGGTATCGTCGCGACCGGCGGAACCGGCGGAATCCCTCTGCGGGAGAAGCTGCATCCGGTCCGCGACGACCTCGGTCGCGTAACGATCGATGCCTTCCTTGTCGGTGTACTTCCTGGTCTGGATTTTCCCCTCGAGGTACACGATGTGGCCCTTCTTCAGGTACTCGCCGGCGACCTCCGCGAGTCGGCCGAAGAGGGTGACGCGGTGCCACTCGGTGCGTTCCTGCTTCTCGCCGCTCTTGTCCTTCCACTTCTCGCTGGTGGCAACGACGATGTTCGTGACGGCGTCGCCGTTCTGCGTGTAGCGGGTCTCCGGATCCTTGCCCAGGTTCCCGAGGATGATCGCCTTATTGACCGATGACATGCTGAACTCCCTTCGTGTAGGTGTACCCGCCCCAACACGAGGCGAGCAGTTTGATGTCGACGCCAGGCTGAGGCGGATAGAGCGGCCTCGTTTCGCCCTCGACGTAGCGTCGGAAGTACAAGGTCTTGAGCTTCCCGGATGTGCCGTGACCGCGTTCGTACATCTCGAGCTCGAGCCGATCGACCGCGTCGATCATGGCGTGCCTGGCCGTCGATACCGACACCCCGACCTTGTTCGCAACCTCGGCGATCGAGACCGGTCGATCCGTCGGAACAGCCTGGACGATGCGAGGCCACGACTCCCACCTAGTCAGGTTCGCCGCCATCACTGTCTCCCGGCGCGTACGCCACTGTGGGGATTCCGAGCGCGCCGATTTGGACGCTGTCGTCGGCAGGCCCCGGCGCTCCACTCACGTCGTGCGCGCAATGAATCTCGAACCGGTCGGGCGTCTTCTCGTCCGTCGCCAGCAGGAACCCGCACTTCGCGAGACGCATCTCGCCGACACGTTCGCCGTTGGCGATTTCCATCGACGCCATGCACGCGTAAAACGGGGCGTCGTTCGGCCGCGCGTGCGGGCAGCCGTGCGCAACCAGGTAGCGCTGCCCAGGCTGATGCTTGAGCGTGACGATTGAGGCGAGGCGCTTGGTCATGTTGCCCCTTCCACCGCGCGACGCTCCGCCTCGAGGTCGCGCTCGATCGAGCTGTCCCCGTCGAAGCGGTCGCTGTAGCGGATCTTGAGCTTCGCGATGTTGCGCGCCGCGATGTCGTGCGCGTCGGCGCCGGTGAGCGCCTGCACGCCGCTGATCTGCTCGGCCGTGTACCACAGGCCGTCGCCCGCCTCCTCGATCAGGTTGGTGAGATCGAGCGTCGCCTGGTCGTCATGCGCGACCTCGAGCAGCGCGTCGAGCATCTCGCCGTCCTCGCTGATGCGCCCGAGCGTGCCGTGCAGGATGCGCACGTTGTACGGCAGCGGATTGTTGTAGACGAGCGACACGTCGAGCGACTGCTCGAGGAGCTCGAGCTGAATGCGGACATCTTCGACCGCGGACCGGTACTGGTGGACCGTGATCGTGCGGCCGTAGTAGAGCTGCTTCTTCAGCAGGTCGGCCAGCCCGCCGGCGGCGACGAGCGCGCCGACGATCGCGTTGGTGACTCCGATGTCTCCGTGGAGCAACTCGGGGACAGAGGCCGTGCGCGAGGCGAGTTTGCAGTATTCGTCGAAGCTGAGGGGTGTGCTCACGATTCCTTCTCCTGTTCATGCTTGGCGAAGTCGAACTTGCCCTTCACGTTCGCCCCGAAGTACTTGCCGACGGACTCGGCGGCCAGCATGCCGTCGTAGACGTCTTGCGGCACGCCGGTGTAGTCGTACCGGCCGCTGCGGTGGAACTGCACGCCGAGCACGCGCTGACCGGCGTCGTAACCGACGGCGTCGATCTGGCTGCTGGCTACCTTGATCATCTGCATGGTCAGCTCCTCAGGCCGCGCGCTTCGCGGAAAGCGACTCGTTGGGGACGGCCTTCACGCCCGGGATCGCGAGGTTGTCTTTGTCGACACGCGCGCGGCCGTTGAGGTACGTCATGTCCGCCTGCAGTGCGGAGAGCGGCGCCGTGCCGCCGGCCACGGCCTTGACCAAGGCCATCAGGTCGACGACCTCCGCCGACCATGTGACGCGCGTCACCGTCGAGCGCGCCGCGGTGGAGACCGCGATCGGGATCTGCGGGGCCGACACCATCGCTGACGCTTCCTTCACGGCGGCGGCGGCCTCGGTGGCGCCGGCAGCCTGCAGCTTCTCCGCCTGCTCCTCGAGTTGCTTCTTCTGCGCGTCGGCCTCGATCTGCAGCTTCCGCTGCATCTCGGCGCGCGCGGCGGCGAGCTCGCGGTCGTAGCTCAGGATCTTCGGCTGCAGCAGCGCGGCGGCGCGTTTGCAGACGTCGATCATCGGGTTGAACAGCCCGTCGATCTTGCGCCCAGCGTCGAGGATCGGCGCCTTCATGTCGGAGCGCATGTCGTCGAGCCGCTTCATCTGCCGCTTGATGCCGGCCAGCTCGTTGTCCGCCATCTCCCGCGTCTCCTCGCTGTCGATGACGAAGTCGCCGGCAATGGCGAGCAGAGACTGGGCGCTCTCCGACAGGTTGGCGGGAAGCTCGGGGACCGAGACCACGGTCTTCAGATCGCTCATTTCATCGTCTCCTGGATGTGATAGACCCGCAGGGTGGCAGCCCAGTCAGGCCAAATGCGCAGCGTGTCGTGCTCGTCGAGTCTGGCCGGCGAGCCGTCCGAGCTCAGGTACAGGTTGCCGGCGCGATCCACGGTCCGACTTGCGTCGCCGAAGTGGTACGCGGCGAGCTGGATCGGATGCGTACGAACCGGGTAGCTTGTGATTTTCCAGTCGATCAGCCAGCGTTTACCGTTCAGCGTCCCGTAGAAATCACGGGTGCCGGCATAGTCGCCGCTCGGGCTGTAGAACTGGCACTCTGGCTCGATGTCGCGGTGCTCATGGGTGGTCCACCAGCGGAGCCAACTGTCGAAGTACGGTCTCACCTCTTCGTGAAGAGACGACTCGTCGAGCATGCCCCTGAGGAATAGGTCGATCGCGCGGTGAACCGCGGTGCCGAGCCTCGCCTTGCGATCGAGCACATGGGCCGGGATGGCCCCGTACACGTTCGGGTAGACGCGCTTGAGGATCTGCGTCACCGACTGGACGACGCGACCGTCGACCCGGTAGGTGTGCGTCGGCTCGTCGAAAGTCAGGCCCGTGCCCATGCCATCGCCTCGTTGCGGATCGCGTTCGGCATCTGGTCGAGCGACACGCCGAACCTCTCGGCGAAGTCATTCTCGGACTTCCCCTTGCGCTCCATCGTCTTGCGCAGGGTGGCGATCATGCCGGCGCTCGCCACCTCGCCGTCGGTGGCCGGAGCCTTCCCGCTCGTGGCGGGAGGCGCGTCCGTGGTGGGCGCACCGGCGGTGCCCTGTTGGACCTCTCCGGTATCCGGGTCGACGTCGATCGCGCCGGTCGGCTTCGGCGTTTCCTGCTTCGCCGCCGGCATGAACTCGTTGGCCGGGCGCTCCGTCGCGCCAGCGGTCGGCGCGTCGTCGAGATCGAAGGTCTTGCCCTCCATCTCCTCCGCGGTCGGCGCGGCACCGAACTCCGGGAACGCCTTGCGCAGCGCCTGCGCTTCGGCGCACTTCGCGAGCTGACCGTAGCCTCGCCGCTGCCACATCGCGTTCGGCGCGTCGGTGTAGCGCGACGCGGTGGCGTAGTTCTCCGACCAGAACTCGAACGCGGTGAACTCGGCGATCGACCCGTCCGGCAGGCGGCGCTTGACGGTGATCTTGCACCACTCGGGGTGGGTGATCGTCTTCTCGCGCTTCTTCTTCACGCGCTCACCGCGCTCGCTCTCCTCCCAGAACTCCTCGGTGAACTTGAACTCCACCGGCGGGCCGAACTCCGGCTCGCTCGTGCCGGCGTGCGCGTTGCTGCGCGACGCCTGGCTGCGGTAGAGGCCGATGCCCGGCATGACCACGTCGCGATCGGCGTAGAGGTCCTTGCCCTTGTCGTTCTTGCCGACCTTCACCTTCATCGGCACGATGTGGACCGGCTTCTGCATCGGGTCCAGTCGCTGCGCGCGGCAGTAGCCGAGCACGAGCTTGATGCTGTCCTGATTGGCGCCCGGGTACAGGCTGGCGCCGAGCGTTTTGATCAGCTGATCCTCCGGCAACGCGAACGCCGGGATCTGTCGCTCGATCGGAATGATGTGGTCCATGGTCACCTCGTAACCGCGGCGCACGCCGCGATCAAAACCAGGACGACGATCAGCGCACGCTGCGCGTATCGCCACCAGGGGGTAGTTTCGAAGTGGGTGAGCGGCAGGCCGCTCTCTCGGGGGCACTCGTAGTGCTCGAGGTTGAACCCGTGGTGGGAGCCGAAGCGGAAGTCACGCATGGCCGGCCTCGCGCTCGACGAAGCCGGTGCCGCAGCACGCGCGGCACGAGTGCCCGCGGCCTACGTTCGACTCCCCGACGAAGCCGGTCTCGACCCAGCCGAAACCGTCGCAGTGTCCGCACTTCACGTTGAAGACCGGCCGAATGGCCGGTGTGGGCTTGCTGGTGGCCGGCGACTCGCGCGGCCCATCGCTGATGATCATCATGGTCTCCGTTTTCCGGGTTGGCAGCCCCGGATGAACGGACTCTATACCAATAGATACCAACGTGTCAACCCCCGCGGGTATCGATCGACGAAAAAAATGGCCCGCCGAAACGGGCCACCCTTTCAGTAGGGGGTGAGACCGAGCTTCAACTCGATGTCCCTCGCGAGGTGTTCCCCGATCGGCTTCTCGCGCCCCCCCCGCACTGAGAAGCCGCCACACCGTTGACGGTGAGCGGCCAATCGCCCTAGCGAGGTCCGCCTGCGCGCCACCGAACTTGGCGGCGAGGATGTGAGAGAGGGCGGCGCGACGCCGCAAGCCGGTTCGGTCCATGTCCTCATTGTGGCGGGGGCGACCGTTCGTCGGCAATTTTCTCGGGGGTATTGTATTGTTGTCCAGTTACCCCGTGGTATAGAATTCGTTCTCATGGACCACCCCCTGAAGACCTACCTGGCCTCGATGCCAGATGCGACAGCTCGATCCGCATTCGCGTCGCGATGCGAAACGAGCCTCCAGTACCTCCGCCATATCGCGGGGGGTCGCAAGCGACCTTCCGTAGAGGCTTGCGTGACGCTCGAAAAGGCGAGCGCCGGAGCGTTGCGCTGCGAGGCCCTGCGCCCGGATGTGGATTGGGACTACCTCGCCCATAGACGGGCGGGCGTGAGTCGGGCCAAAAGGTAGGGTTGGAGATGCAGGCCGTATACCCATTGGTGCCCAATGTCAACGGATTATTGGGGCCACTACCCAGCTTGTCTGTGAGTTACCACACATAGTGCGCCGCGCAGCAAAGATCGACGCCAACCAGCCGGAGATCGTGGCCGCACTCAGGGCCGCCGGCTGCACGGTGCAGTCGCTCGCCGCGGTGGGTGAGGGGTGCCCGGACCTGCTGGTTGGTGTCGAGCGGTGGAACGTGTTGATGGAAATCAAGGACGGTTCGAGGCCTGTTAGTGAGCGCGCCTTCAAGCCGAAGCAGAAGACTTGGCATCGCGACTGGCGTGGCACCGCCCACGTCGTCGAAACAGTGGAACAGGCGCTCCAAATTGTGGGCGCCTATCGCAGCAGGGGAAGACCAACAGGAGACTGAAATGGGAACCAAGACCAAAACCAAGGCCAGGCAGCATCACAATTTCGTGCCGAAGGCGGACCTCGCCAGAGACATCGCCAAGCTCCAGGCGGAGAACCGTGAGCTCATCGCGCAGCTCGACAACGTGCCGGACCACAAAGACCTCGTGGAGATCGCCCGCGCGGCGGACAACTTCATCTCTCTCGGCGCCGCCATCCGGCCCCAATCCTCGGCGGCGTTGCTCGGTGCGGACGGGACGATCGTTGTGATCGATTCGTTCCGGACCGACGGCGAGAACACCCTCCGGGTCACCAACTTCCAAGAGTGCGATGCCGAGGCCCTTCGGAACAGCCTGAGCGTCGCGCTGGCGCACCTGCGGGCCACGCGGTCCAGCAAGGGCGGCGGCCTCCGGCCGGCCCCGATCGGGAACGTCGAGCCGGTCGACAACATTCTCCGCCGGGCTCCCGCGCTCGACAGGTACTGATGTCGATCACGCGCGCGGCTAGGGGGCACCCGAAAGCCGGCCGTCCACCGGCCCGCCGCGCGCGCCCTCAACATGGACGCGATAGGACAGCGCAATGAGGTGGTTCCGGATGTACGCGTCGGTCATCGATTCGATGAAGGTCGGGCCACTGACCGATGGCGGGTTTAGGGTCTACATCGAGCTGCTCTGCCTCGCCTGTGAGAAGGGCGCCGGCGGGCTCACGGGCGTGACCGCGGCGAACATCAACTGGAGGCTGAGACGGGATGTGACGAATTTCGTCACAGAGGTCGTCACAGCCCGTCTCGTTGGCGTGACGGATGAGGGTGAGTACCGGGTGTTCGACTGGGACGAGAAACAGGGCGACGCGAAGACTGGGGCCGAGCGCACGCGCGAGTGGCGCGAGCGCAAGTCATTGGCTGTAAAGGATGTGACAGAGAATGGTGACGGCGTGACGTCACCGGTGACAAATGGTGACGCTCTAGAAGAGAGGAGAGTAGAAGAGAAGAAGAACCTCTCACCTGGCGGTGAGTGCCCGGCTCCGCCGGCCTGCCCCCACCAGGAGATCGTTGACCTCTACCACCACGAACTTCCGACACACCCCCGGGTGCTTGCCTTGAACGAGCACCGCCGCGGGTTGATCCGCGGTCGCTGGCGACAGGTCTGGGAGGAGCGCGGCCGACGCGGTCATCCCCGTGGAACGCAAGACCTTCTCGACCGCTTTCGCGCCTACTTCGCCGAGGACGTTGCACCAAGCGCATTCCTGACCGGGAAGGTTCCCAGCCGAGACGGCCGGCCGACATTCATTGCCGACCTTGAGTTTCTGATGGGCCCGAAGAACTTCCTGAAAGTGCTTGAGGGCAGGTACTCGGGAGACCGCGCATGAGCCGCGAGAAGCAGCTCTTCAGCGTCGAGGCCGAGCAGGGCCTCCTCGGCGCGGTCATGTTGGACAACGCCGTGCTGGACCGCATTGGCGCTCTCGAGGGGGGCGACTTCTACCTCGGCGCACACCGGCCGATCTGGCGCGCGATCGGCGCGCTGGTCCGCGATGGGCAGGTGGCGGAGGTGATCTCGGTCGCGACGAAGCTCCAGGAGATGGGGGAGCTCGAGCACGTCGGCGACCTGCAGTACCTCGGCGGACTGGTGCGGGCCGTGGCCTCGGCGGCTACCGCGCCGGCGTTCTCGAAGGTCATCCGCGAGCGCGCGCTGGACCGTCGCTTGGTGGAGGTGGCCGGCGCCATCAGTGAGCTGGCGCACGGCCTGGGTCCGGTGTCGAAGCGCATCGACGAGGCGCAGGCCCTTGTCATGGGCATCGCCGAGAGCAGCAACGATCGCGAGCCCGTTCTGATCGACCGTCTGCTGCCAGAGGCGCTCGAGGACATCGAGCGGCGCTACGAGAACGACGGCGAGCTTCAGGGAATCTCCACCGGCCTGCGCGACCTGGACGGGAAGACGCAAGGTCTTCAGAACGGCGACCTCGTGGTTGTCGCCGGCCGTCCGTCGATGGGTAAGACGAGCCTGATCCTGCAGAACGCGATGCACGCTGCGCAGCACGGCAAGACCGCCTTCGTGGCGTCGATGGAGATGTCAAAGCAACAGCTCGTGCAGAAGGCGATTGCGCACCAAGGTCGCGTGAGCCTCGAGAAGCTCCGTTCCGGAAAGCTCGAGCAAGACGATTTCACGTTGATCGCAAAGGCGATGGGCAGGCTGTCTGAATCGAAGCTCGTGATCGACGACACACCCGCGCTGTCGGTGGAGCAGCTCCGTGTGCGCGCCCGCGGGGTGAAGCGACGCCACGGGCTCGACATCATCTTCGTCGACTACCTGCAATTGATGAGCGGTGAGGGCGACAACGAGAACGTCCGCATCGAGGGAATCAGTCGCGGTCTGAAGGGCCTCGCGCGCGAGATGAACGTGCCGGTGGTCGTCCTCTCTCAACTCAACCGATCGCTCGAACAGCGGGCGGACAAGCGCCCGACGATGTCGGACCTGCGGTCGTCTGGTGCGATCGAGCAGGACGCCGACGTCATCATCTTCATCTACCGCGACGAGGTCTACAACCCGAACACGCAGGACGTCGGCGTGGCCGAGCTGATCATCTCGAAGCAGCGTATGGGCCCGACCGGAATAATCGGCGTGTCATGGCTTGGTGAGTGGGGTGCGTTCGCTGATCGAGAGTGGACGCGTCGCGCGCCGGAGCCGCCCGCTCGCAAGGGAAGGACGCATGACGACGCCTTCTGAACTTCGTGAGCCGTCTTCCTGGGAGCGGTCCGGGGACAACCTGATCGAACTCCCGCCGTACTCAATCCAACGGCTGAAGACGGCCTCCGGTGTGGCCTATCTGCTGTGGCGCTCGAGGACCGGATCCGTCCACGACATGCTGGGCCGCTTCGCCACCGCCGCGATCGCTCGCGACGCCGCCGCCGACGACCACAAGGTGAGGGTGAGATGAAAGCCCTGTTCGCGAAGGTCACCAACATCAAGGCGTTCCCGTCGACCGGAATGGCGAGGGTCGAGATCGAGGCGCCGTACGAGCAATTCGCGGCGATCGTGTCGATGCTGCACGAGCGGCAAGTGCTCGTGACGGTAGCGCCGAAGTTGGACCGGCCGTACGGCGTGATCGACGGCGCCGCACCTGGGGCCCCGGCGCACACCGAGAAGAAGCCGCCAGCGATCGGCGCGCGCGCGCAGTGGGCGGTGATGCGCTGCCAGGATCCTACGTTTCAGGATTGGCTGTTCGACTGCTTCGAGGATACGAGGGGTGAGCTGCAGCACTCGCACGCAGACCCCGAGACTCTCGCCAAGGCGATGCTGTGCAGTTTGTGCGAGATCGAGTCGCGCAAGGAGCTCGATACGAACGTCAACGCGGGCGAAGTCTTCGACTCGACCATCCGCAAACCATACGCCGAATTTCTTCGTGAACAAGGCTGACCATGAGTACGCGTCGGACGCGACGCGTCTCGGCTGCTACCTCTGTCGCCGGCTTGGCTATGGGGAGAGCCCAGCGGAGTTCCATCACCCTCGCACCGGCGTCGGCGCGGGGCGAAAGGCGCCGCACAGCGAAGGCATACCGCTCTGCTACCTCCACCACCGCGGTCCCGATGGGGTTCATGGGATGGGTCGCAAAGCGTTCGAGAGGACGTACGGCGTAACTGAAGCGGAAATGACCGCGGCGACGAAAGGCGACGTCGCGGAACTCAGGTCGAGGAGGGTGTGATGTTTGGAATCGGGAAGAAGTCGAGGGTGACGAAGGCGGATCTCGAGGATCAGCTCGGCTCGGCGCTGCTTGAAGTGCGCGCGCTGAAAGCCGAGATCGCGCGCATCAAGCTGCAGCACCAGTCGCTGGTCGCGCAGGTCACGTACTACCAGTGCGCGCTCACCGACATGGGCAACCAGGTGCAGACCTGGATGCGGATGCACGGTGACGTGCTGAAGCAGCTCGGCGAGCAGACACCGGACCTGAAGTCGTACGCCGACAGCGTCGCGCAGACGATCAAGGAATCGTACCCGGACCCCGCGGCGCTGATCGCCGTGATCGCGATGGGCAACGCGAGCACGCAGGGCCGGCTCACGAGCTCGCCGACGAAGGAGGCCTACCTGTCTCCCGGCGAGGCGGCGCTGTCGATCGAGGATTTGCAGCGGCGCCCAACGATCAGGGTGAGCCCGTGATCACCGCCACCCGCAAGCTCGCGCACGAGCTCGAGGACGGCTCGCTCGAGGTCGTGTTGCAGGTCCACCCCCAACACAAGGTGGCGTTCTTCAACACCTTCCCGAAGGCGGGGCTCTGGGTCGCCCTCGCACCGGCCGAGAAGCCGCCGACGCAGGGCGCCGCGCCGGTCGCAACGGAGCCGCCACAGCCACCTCAGACGCCCGCGAACGCCAGCCTGTTGGCCGAGCTGAACGTCCTCACGAAGAGCCCCTGGTTCCAGCAATACGTCGGGGAGGTGTCGCCGGCCACCGCGGTCAGGGCACGAGACGCCGAGCACGCCGCCCAAATCTACCTCGCGTACACGACGTCCGGCGGCGGGCGCGGCGCGCCGAACGCCGAACAGGCTGCTGCTGTGAAGAAGAGCTTCCACGACTGGTGCGACACGAAGGGGTACCGCCAAGATGCCTGAACTCGCCAAGCTGGTCGTTTCCGCACTCAACTCGGGATCACTCGAGGGCGACCCGAACCACGAGGTGGCCCTGGATCGCGTGATGGCGTTCGCCCTCGCCGCGATCAGCGACCCCCTGGGCGCGGCGCTGTTCCGGCTGCGCTTCATGGACGAGATCGAGGCCTACAGCCCGGCCCTCAAGGCGCTGACATCTCGGACGGCCAGGCCGGGGGAGTCAAGGCGCTCGGTGGCACGCGTCTGCGGCAGGGCCCTCGACGAGTGGTTCTTCGACCTCTGCGAGGTGTGCGGGGGGAGGGGCCACATGGTCGTTGATGGAACACCCATCGCGAGGCATGCGTGCGCCTCGTGCGGCGGCACCGGTCGGCAGCCCCCATCGACCCAGCCCAGACGAGCCCCCCTGAGCCTGAGTGCCG